>Ga0214544_1011762_pt1 | contig 11870 bp, 9 predicted proteins | sample CNSS3metaG_FD_160074 | JGI IMG/M metagenome (GOLD analysis project Ga0214544, IMG submission 160074) | Root nodule microbial communities from cowpea collected in UCLA plant growth center, Los Angeles, California, USA - CNSS3 | ecosystem: Host-associated > Plants > Roots > Nodule | place: USA...
TATATATATATATATATATATATATACTAATCACAATAAAGTTACACTTTTGTATTTTTGATTTAAGATTTAAAATATTTTTTTAATTTCTTAACTTTTAATGAATTTTAGAATTAGTTCTTTTTTAAATTTTATATCAATTTAGTCTTTTATCGTTAGAGATGCATGAATTTAATCTTTCTTACTAAAATTTGCTAAATTTATTTGACATTTTAAATACATTTTATAATAATATTTGAATTAACCATAAGACAAAAGTAAAAATGTGTCAAACAATGTAAACAATTCAAATACTATCATAAAATGTGTTTGAAACATTAAATAAACTTAACAAAATTTAATTAAAATGACTAAATTCACACATTTTTAAAAATAATGACTAAATTGATCAAAACTAAAAAAAAAAAATTTAAATTTTACTAAATTTTACTAAAACTTCAAATATCAAAAACATACTTAACAAAAAAAATTGTGAGATCCACTGCAAAATAATGTTTCATTACAAGAAGATATTATCAATATAATCACACTTTATAATTCACAATAGTTAATCTATTACGTCGATATAATTTAAAGCAACAGCTTGATACAAACAAAAATTAAAATCTAAACATCAATATAGATCCTAAATTATAATTAATTAAAGAATTAATTTGAAAATAAAACAAGTTCAACAGCAAGTAATAACTCCGGTAAAAAGACAAGTGCAATTCAATTCAACATTTTTGTTTATTTGGATTATTTATTGTGTACGATTCAATTCAACATTTTATTAATTTGGATTTGATTGTGTCATAGTTCTATAATTCAGATTAGGTTAATCGTTGGATTTGTTGTTCTGCACTGACTCCGACTTCCAATCAAAAAAGGCAGAAACAATTATTCACCATGAGTGAAATTGAAACATCAAATTCAACTTCTAAAGTAATGTAAAATCAAGTAGAAAAGTAGAGTCTTCACTACAGAAAATTCATCAAACACACTTTCATGGAAAATTACCAAGAACATGACACTAAAGTTGAAGCCCACTTCAAAATCTTTACTCTAATCCTGCACAAAAATAAAATGAAAATTGAAGCACGCTTAGAGCATTACAACATGAATGAAACATATAAAGATAAAGCTGCCAAATATGCAAAAATCAATAAATGGAAAAAAAAAAAAAAAAAGACAAGATACACTATTTTGAGTAGGACAGAATAATTACGGTATTTATGCCATACAGTATTACTCTTACATTATATAGTTCAAATATTTATATTTTAATGAATACCTGCTGATATGCAAGTTTTACCATGCTTCACTGCTGTACATAAACTAGTGCTAGTTGCTATTTGCGAACATCAAATGCATTAAATCCGCTCTCGTGAACACTTTTTCAATTAAATGCCACTCACTTAGCTGATTATAATATATCATTTCTCTGTATTACATCATACAGATGTTTAGACCTCAAATTCATGAAGCAAGTTTGTAAACCAACTACTTTTGGTTCTCGTCTTGTGTTTAGCCAATTAGAATGTAAAAAAATAAAATAAAATAAAAAATCATGTTCTTCATCAAGGATTCACATTGAAACATGCAAAATCATGTCAAGATATCTGTTCAAATGTTTCGTTTCACGTTAAGAAATAGGAAATTGAATTGAGTTGAACTCAACTTGTAAACCACTACTAGATTTTAAGTCAAGTGGAGTTTCAAGTAAATTTTGATTCTTACTAGATCTAGAAAAAAAAAATGTCAAACATGTTAGCACAATATCCAATGAAAACCAAAAGTTTGTTTACATGTTCCAACTGAATTTCAATCGCACCCTTAGTCAAATTGGGTTAACTCAATTTTAGGCAGCTGTTTGCATTGGACAAAAAACAACTATACTCAGTCATATAATAAAAACGTTAAAGTTTCAAAATCAATTTTGCAGACACTCACCCTAACAACACACTAAATAGCTTGTTAATATCTACCTTGTAACCAATATTTTAGCTTCTTTATCTATCCTTGATGCACTTCACTTTATCCAACTCCCCCTGTCCTTTATCTACCTTAGCTGGCCTATCAATACTCCTTTCTTCATCTCTGGAACCTAAGGGATATATATAACTTGTCAAAACTAAAAAGCTCAAGCTTTTTCAGTACTCACTGCCTTGGTCTCTTCAACAGCCTTATATTATTCTTAATTCTCCGCACTCTCACTGGCACTTTCTTGCAGATCCAAAATCCTTTTGGGTTGTCTTTATGCTACTGTTGGGATAGTGGGTTAGCATCTCACAACTCATTTCCTGATTTTATGGAGCCCACAATCACTCCAGAGCAACTCAGTGGCAAAATTACCAGTCACGATTAGGGAAATATTGATTGAATTGTGCTCAGTGATAGAAACCCTTTCTGTTTTCTGATGTGTTATGGCAGTAGTGGAACCAAACATTTTGGGAGCTCAAAGAACTTTTGAGCCCTATTGTTCTTTTTGGAAGAAAACCTAGAGGTTTTTGCTTATGATATCAACACTATCTGGCATGAGATCAATTTGAAACTGATATGTTCCGCTCTTTAGGACTTCGACTGAGAGGTTGTATACCACCTAACCTGTGATCAACATCAAACCCCTAACGAAACATCTCAAACGCTCAGACAACACCTAGTTATTAGGATGCAATCAAGGCAACATTTAGCATAAACAATACCCGTTTTTCAAACTCCAATAAAGGGAGTCGGACTCTAATCCGCCTCAGGAAAAGTCTTGTACAAAACAATAGATGGGGTACCCTCACCACCACAACAGGCAGAAATCGGCTCTCCATCAGTGGCCAGTTCACATACAATAGTATCCCTGTTCCTGTTAGACAAGTGACTCTAATTCATTGTTCTTAGCCCGAGGACATATTGCTTTATAAGAATCCACTTGTGGAAGAACAGTGACATAATAAAAAGAGAAAGTAATGATATGAGGACACAAAGGGGCTACAATGGCGTACCTAATAATGTGAGAAAGCTCCAGTTCCTTGAGCAAAGGATGGAGAAAATTACGAAAGAGAGGATCAACATTTCACTGGTGAAACATTGCAGCCACCTCCATAATTACAAAAATCCTCGTAATACACAACAGTTCGGGTTACAACAAACATGCGATTGTGTCACGTATTATTCAATGTCTGCACAAGAGATCCTTTTCACCCTCTTGAGCTCAAGACTTGGGCATACGTACCATCCTGCCTGAGATTTGAAATTGATCATTATCAACCTGAAATTGAGGGTTTTGTGCCATCTAGCCTGAAATCAGTTTCAAATTGATCCCTTATGAACTTTAGGGCTCTAGGCTCGAAGTTTGTTTACCATTCAGCCTAGGATCAGTCATGGCCCTACTGGTATGCAGCCCATATCAATTTTGGATCGATTATAAGGAAATTTAATAAGATTTATGCAGAGTTGCCGCTATTTCAGACAGACACAGGCTAAAATATGGCAATCAGGGAATCACGTTATAACCAAATATCAGGGATTCTTAGCCTTCCCATTTATTAAACTTATTTACTTTCTCAATTATATCATGGGAAGGGCATTGTCTATATATAACGGATCAACCTATGTGGGGCAGACAATTTTAAATGCTCTAAGTAAAAGTCACTCTAATCCTAGGAAGAATTTTCTCTCCAAAACAATATCCAATATCCATAGAAGCAACACAACAGCCAACATGTCTCAAACAAACCAACAATGACATTATTTCATATGTTGCTTACGCCCAACCCAAGCAGCAGCCAAACATTAGAAAACGTCCTTATAAGTTAATTCACCAGAGGTAAACAAGCAAAAAGTTGATAAGCTTTACATTATGATCTTTTTTCTAAGGGCATGAACCCATATTTCAATTATGTTTGGGATTAAAATTTCACTAGCCGTGAGACTCCTTCAATGGAAAGCTTAATCACAACCGTTTGTACTCTAAAAGAAAGTGAAAATGCTGTTGAATCTATTCAATCCTTAGCAATAGGATCAACTTGTCCTCATACCCAACAACAAAATGGGTAGATGAAATGAAAATTAGACATTTAATTGAGATTGCTCACACCTTATTGATCAATGCAAAAGATCATATTCAAAATTGGCAGTGTAGATCAGTACCAGCTTTCAAAGAAATAGACAACCTTCACCACTTATAAATAAAATCCAACATTGCATAAATTTTCCAAATGAATGCTTGTACCATGCTTCTCATGATTTTGGTTCTACCTGTTTTATCCATTATGTGTCCCCATGTTTTCGAAAGCTCTTTGCAGAGCCCGGCTCACCTTCAAAAATTGTACCAATGTTATTCTCCAAATACTAGACAATATATGCTAATTTTACCTTCTTTGACGAAACTCCTTTTCTTTCTCCATGCAAGATTCCACTTCTATCTTACACGAGACCTCCAACCAGGAAAAGAATCAAAACCACTATCAAACCAACAATCCACCTCCTTTAATCACATACCAAACAAGACACAAAGAATTGTTCCACAATTACATGACCTGCCACCTAATTCATGTCCTTTGTGTCACTCACAATGAATCCTCGAGTGAAAGCATTGGTTGGTATAAGGCTCTTACAATAGGTATTTGATGTACGTGAAATCCCATCCCGTTTATAATTTTGAGTTAACATCATTGTCTACATTACTTCTTTCTATCCTCAATGTTCTCTATTTCTATTCAAAAAAATATTTGAAGCTCTAGATCATCTTGAATGGTTACAAACTATGATAGTTGAAATGCAAGTTGTTTAAGTGAGTAATACACAAGAGTTGGTTTCACTTCTTTGGAAAAGGAAATTTCTTGTTTTGGGTCTATCCTATTACAACTTGTTCTAATAGTGGGTGGACTGTGGATCATCATCTTAAAGATCAGTTGTCAAAAGTGCAGTATATGGTCTTGATTAAACGATACTCTTTATGTTATAGCCAACATCTGCTTCTTTCTTGCTATGGTGCAATTCACAGTTGGCCTCTACATCAATTGGATATGATGATCAGATTTTCATGGAACAAGCTCTTGGGTTTTGATGTGGATATCAAAATCAGGTTTGTAGATGGGGAGGATCAAGTCTAGTTTGCAAACTTAGTCAGCCTCTTGATAGGCCAGAATAGTCAACAAAAGCGTGGTTTGGTAATTCATTCGCATTGTCAAGAGTTTATGGCAGGAAGTAAGACATATATATCATACACTTTCCTGGGTACTCCAAATGGGTTCCCAGTTGGACTGGTTAAACAATCCAGTCCAGACCAATTGAGTCTGTGCACTAACTTAGCTGCTGTTTTATAAGAAGATTAACTTTTGTTATTGATTTTTCATGTAGTCGAGACTTTTTGGAAATATGGATAAAGCTCAAGTGTGCCTTATCCATATTTCCAAAAGTCTCGACTAGATGAAAAACCAATAAGAAAAGTTAATCTTCTTATAAAACAGCAGCTAAGTTAGTGCATAGACTCAAATAAGAACATGGTACAATGCAAACATGTCATGTAAAGTTAAAACAACAACCAAATTGAAAACCCGGGCAAACAAAATAGCTAGAAAAGGGGGCTCAATCAGGGTGCGGATCATGGAGGTATAATGATGAGTGAACTGTAACAAATATATAGAATAAAAGTCACAAACACGTCAAAGAGAACATATACCTGTTCCATTGAAGTAGAATCGGTATTTGTCTGCTCTTGTGTACCATTGGATTCACCATCAGCTTGACCTCCGTCATTATGAATCATATCTTCAGGTTTTTCATCAACATTATCCAACACTATATTATCATTCAAGCCTTTTATATCTGCAGGAAGCTGGCCAGACTTCAATGCCTGCAATAATGAACAATGATTAGATGTACAGCATCATTTTAGTCCTTTTCATAATAGATTAAATAATTAAACAAGGAAAATCAGTTTACAACAGTTAAAACCATTTTTTAGTTTACACCATTATTGAAATTAATAAGTATTACATTGATATACATTAAAATTAACATCAATATAATTTAAGCAAGAGTTTGACACAAACAATAAATTAAAATACATTGATATACATTAAAATTAATATCAATATACTTTAAGCAAGAGTTTGAAACACAACAAATTAAAATCCAATAAGCGACTCTCTAATTTAGAAAAGTAAGTACCTTTTCAAGTCTAGCAACCTCCTCAAGAGTCTGAGAATTCACAATGGCAGCCTGCATAAACCACAAACAAGTCAAACCACAGGTAAACAAGATTAGCATTTATCAGAGTGTGTCCCTCTGCTTAGGACTTTTGGAATAGCTTCCAATGGTTTGCTGAAAAAATATGGGTAGAAGAAAGAAGGAAAACTTCTCATCAACAATTTATCAAAGCGTATCAACAGATGAAAAGAGAACACATTATAGATCTGAACTGAGCATGAATGCATGTTGGATATGGGCCATGTTCAACCCTACTGTGGTAACCCACACATAAAATGACGAGTTCAAGTATCATCATTGCACCTTGATAGCAGTAATTTGTTCAGGTGTGGGAGCAACCACTTTGGGTGTTTGTTGTTCCTCAGCTGCCTCTGAAACATTTGGAGTTTCAGCAGGTGAAATTGGTTTGGCTGGCGTCCTTTTAATTTCTTCCATCACTTCTTCCGAAGCAAACAAGCTTTTGGCTTCCAACCGTTCCTATTAATTTAAAGAAACCACGAAAAGAATGAAATATAATAGAAGAACATGTGTAATTGGAAATAAGAAATAGACCTAATAATACACCTATCATCTTTCCCCTTTTTTATAAAATTGGTAGATACAAAAGCCTTGCAGACATTACCAGAACATCTTATATTTCATAAGTATACTCAAAATGCTGACTTATAACTCGAACACAGACACTAACAGAACATCCTATATTTCGTATGTCAAACAGCAAGCCCAATAAAAAGTAGTATGGGTAGTGGAAAATATACATTACCTTATTTTTCACTTTCTTGAAATCTAAAACCCGGAGGGATTTCAGTTTGTTAATAACATAAAGCCTATAATTTGGTTTCTTCGTGATATTGTTGTCCAGCAGACTAAGGTACTGCAGCTTTGGAATGGATGCTAAAGGGTCAATTTCTACCAAGTTTACAATTCTGTTGTTAGTGAGAACTAGTGTGTGTAATTTTGGCAGGAACTCTGCAATGAAAATGACAGAAGAGACAAGGTCACTAAAATGAGGAAAATATAGGAAAGAATGTGCAGTTCAAAGTTCAAAAACTGTACCTCCAATGCTGGGATTAATTCTAGTAATCCTATTGTTATTAATGATCAGTGTACCCAACCGGTTAAGATAAGGTACGTTCTCCAGTTTGACAATCTCATTGTCAGATAAATCTATGGTGTCAAATTGGTCCTGAAGGAAATTAAATACAAAGGAACTCAAAATTGTGAAAACTGAACCAGTTAATACATCCTTTCAAATGAAAAAGACCTCAACAACACAAGGGGAAAGTGGGAAACTAAAACAAAGACAAGAAAACTAAATTGCACACCTCAGTAGCACCGAGGTTTTCAATCACGGCTATCTTGTTGCCTGTGAAAAACATGACAAAGTTATTATCGAAGAGGGATAGTGAAGAAGGAGAGAGATGGAGAGGTGTGAGGGAGATAGGAATACCTCGAAGATCTAACTCACGCTCTTTAACTGGATTGAAAAAATGAGGGCTTTTCCATATCAAATCAGCAGTGAGCCTCACCATCTCTTCTACTCAGAGTGCAAAAGAAATAAGATAGTAATGGCTGCAAGAACGAAACTTGTGCAGTTAGAGAGCATGGTTGTCAAATTACAAAGTGTGCTTTTACAAACCAAAAATAATTCAATAACACACAGAATAATCAGCCATTCATGAAACCACAGCGAGCAAGACCCGGTAGATGTCACCACCCAAAAGAACACTTACTGGGCTGCTCCGAACTACAAAAGGGTTCAAACCCCTTTTAGGTCATCACAAACATCACGAACAAACAAGCAAAAAACGAATCTAAAAATCAAATGCAGAAACACGAGAAATGAAAGAAGAACAGTGAAATTTAACTGCGAAAAACTTCAGAGCAGATGAAAGAAGACAAAAACCTAGAAAAGCAGTAGGAGCAAGCCGGTTACAGTTTTCTGCCCCCTTTAATCTTTTGTGTTTTAAAAAGGAGTCAAGATAATACTTCCCTCCTATTTAATTAACTCCAGTGATAATGTAAAAATATTAAAGTTAAAAGAGAACACAAAACTTTTTTTTTTTAAATTGTACAATGTTTTTTACACTTCGACACTCTCTTTTTTTATTTCATTTAACATGATTATTCACAAACGATACTGTTAATGTTTAAAACATGTTTAAGTGTGTCTTCTATTATCTGAATTTTTTCATCAACAATTATAAGTAGCGATTTGAACAGATACTATGAGAACTATCTAAAAAAATGATTACAAATATGAAAAAACAATATACAAAGATTGTTGTTTCCAAGTAGGTTTTTCAAAAGTTAAAAAATTACAAAGTTAGTAATGGAAACATACACGTGTTTACTTTTTTTAATTAATAAAAATAATAAAATTCTTATTATTATTACTATGAAATTAAATATAAAAAATTTTATAATTTTATTTTAAATAATTTTTATTTATTTCATAAGAAGTTTCATAATTAAAAAATAAATAAATTTAAAAAATATCAAATTAGAAAAGATAATTAAAAATTTTAAAAATGATAAATGTAACATCCAATTTTAATAGATAAATTTATTCAAATAAAACATCGTACATCTTATGATATCCAAGGGTACAAGACTTAAAGTATAAAGGATAATACAGTCACCCCAATATACCAGAAAAAAAAACGAGGCACTACGTGATGCCAGGAATCAAATACAAGAGTATCAACAAACAACCAAAAGCTTGCTCATGAGCAAGGGATTACAATATAATAATAACTCTTCAACATGGGCTCGACAACAGTCCAACACTAAACCATGTCCAACTAAGTTGCAGCATCCCCGTCGCCACTGCGATCACCAGGAGTTCTCACATCTGCTCACATCAATAAATTGATGATCATCCCAAAAAGGAGAAAACCACACACGAGACACACAAGCAAACCAAAAGGGTAAGCTAGAGTAGAAAGGTTTTATCATACAATTGAACATATGAATTTAAAAGCCGAGAACACATAAATCACTCAACCATGTGATAGCAACCAACAAGACTCTAAGACTCCATTATCCGGATACATATATATTGAGGCACCACCACGAAACCTTACTAAGAGATTCGTGAAATTACGTCCATTACTTGAGGCACCACCATGAGCTCCCACCAAGAGGGTCATGGAATTAAGTCCTAACCATGAGGCTAGGGATGGCAACGGGTCGGGTCGGGCACAGATAGTGCCTACCCGCAACCCGACTCACAAAAAGAGAATCTGCCGGGTATCCGCTTAAAAAATATCCGCGAATATTTTTAAAACCCACGGGTACCCGTGGATGCCCGATACCCGCAAATATTTTTAAAAAAATATATTTTATAAATTTTTTAATATAAAACTATAAAAATAAAATAAAATTATAATTATAATTAAATTTGACATAATAAAATATACTGTTAATTTTAATTTTAATTAAATTTAACTTAATAAAATATAAATTAAATTTTAATTTTTTGCGGGTAACGGGTACCCGCGGGTACGGATAGTATGATACCCGTACCTAGGGATGTCAAAAAAATCCGTACCCGCGGGTATCCGCGGATAAAACCCGCAACGGGTAGAAAACGAATATTAAAAATGGATACCCGCTACCCGCAAATACGGGTATTTTTGATACCCGCATGTTAACAGAGCGGGTATGGGTATCATAGTATTTGTACCCGTGGATACCCGTACCCGCTAAACTTGCACCCCTTGATGTTCTTCTCTTTCCTTTCTTTGAAATTGAGCATATACATCAAACCTTATATAGACAATGATGTTTATGGTATGCTGGTTGTCAAATGATGGAATCAAAATAAGAATACTTGGCATGTGACAATTGAGTTTTATTATTTGCTTATTTTTTTTATTTTTCAGGAACCAATCGGAGAAGGTGAATTTGTTGATCAAAGCATTAATTGAAGAATTTCCATTGTGTTGAATGTCATTTTATATTTACTTTTACAATTATTTGGACTTGTATCAACTTAAGTTTATTTGAACTTTATTTAAAATTTATGACAGTGATGTATTTTATTTTATTTTATGATTAAATATTTGTTTTTAAATAATTTTGCAAATACCCGCGGGTACTCGTGGATACCCGTGGATATGAAAAAAATAGGCGAATACCCGCACAATGGATACCCGACGGATATGGGTACGAGTACGGGGCAAATATTTATCTAGCGGGTAGGGTACGGGGGAGCTACTACTCGTACCCTACCTGCCCCGTTGACATCCCTACCCGTACTCGACCCATTTATAAGTGGGTATTAAAATACCAGCTACCCGCGGATAATAAATATCTGCGGGTAGTAACTATCCGTCACGAATTTTATCCACGAATATCCGCGGGCGCGAGTATTTTTGCCATCCCTACATAAGGCACCACCATGAGATCTCACCAAGAGATTCATGGAATTACGTCCTAAACCATGAGGCATCACCATGAGATCTCACCAAAAGATTCATGGGATTACGTCCTAACCATGAGGCACCACCAGGAGATTCATGGGATTATGTCCTAAACCATGAGGCACCACCATGAGATCTCACTAGGAGACTCATGGAATTACGTCCTAAACCATGACGCACCACCATGAGATCTCACCAAGAGATTCATGGCATTATGTCCTAAACCATACCAAAAATCATGTCTTACCAACCAAACATAAAGTCATCATGCATACCAATCTCATGTCAATATTTAACCAACCATCCAAATCATGTGTCATACGTATAATCATACCAAGCTCATCAATTCCAATCCCATTACATCATATAGAACATACAAAGCATCACACTTAACTTTTTAAAGCAACAAACCATCCATCCATTTGAAACATGCAAGTATCCAACCAACTTTGCCAATCTCGCTCAGGCTAAAGAGCTCTCGTTCAGGCGAGAGGAACCCCTCGCTCAAGCCACCAACCCTTGCCTAGGCGAGATTGCACACAGGGGCACGTCGAGGTCTCGCTCAAGCTAGTCCAACCCGCTCACTTGGGCGAGTTCAGCATAACTCACTACTCTCACGCGTGCAAAACCAGCAAAGTTCAACTCAAGATCCAACAATTCATTCCCACAAAGGCACAAACAATATCCAATCATTTTAAACATAAAACAGAGGCAGATGCAAGCAATATACTAAAAATGTGAAAAACCTAGCTTCCCTTACTTAGACAGATGCTAGTGAACAACAATAAACACCCAACAGTGAGCACCACAACTCCGAAAATGGCTTTGTGAGCTGAAAATACTAACACCAAAACAAAGGCTAGGTTATTACGATAAACCCTAGTTGGAACCACGAAGACAAGCGAAAAAATAGAAAGAATGAGTCGAGAACCAACTTACATGGATTAGAAATGGAATTTACTAGCTTGATGAGGGATGGGGCCAAACCGTAGCAGAGCTCGTTGTTGCTCTATGAGGGAGGAGGAGAGCTATTTTCTGATAAGTGGCAGAAAAAGAGGGTTATAACTGGTTTTGGGGTTTTCGGTGTGACGCCCCGACTACTATATTAAATAATTATTATTTGATAAAAAGATGAAATTATTTTTTTTGTACAATAAGATTTTCCTTAAGAGGACACTAACAATAACATAACTTCATATCCATATATATATATATATATATATATATATATATATATATATATATATATATAATATT
>Ga0214544_1011770_pt1 | contig 11860 bp, 9 predicted proteins | sample CNSS3metaG_FD_160074 | JGI IMG/M metagenome (GOLD analysis project Ga0214544, IMG submission 160074) | Root nodule microbial communities from cowpea collected in UCLA plant growth center, Los Angeles, California, USA - CNSS3 | ecosystem: Host-associated > Plants > Roots > Nodule | place: USA...
ATTGATTTGTAAATCAACAACAATAATTAATTTAACAATAATCTCTAGATAACCAATGAAGAATCTTATTTAGAAAAAGCAGTGGAATTGACCTATTTACTATTACTGTTTACAATCTTCCGTGTCATTTTCTTTGCATATCAAAACCTCCCTATTTTTATAGTTGCTAGTTTTAAATTGCATTTTTGAGAATCAAATATTTGAGATCAATTCCGTATTCGTTGTGAGACGACTCAGGGTTATCTTAACCCTAACTATTTTCTTCACTACAAACTGGCAATACTGAAGTTCCTAAAGTAGTGGTAATTTGATCGCCTAACGACAGCGATATCAGAGAGCCTGTAGCTTAAGCGAGACAACTTCCCTCACCTGAGCGAGGGCTTCTAGCTTGAGCGAGGCTGGTGTTGAATTATGTTCTAACATTGTTCCCTTGTATGCTTGGGTGATTTATTACATGATTGGCTTAAGTTGCCTCTTTAAACCATGAAGTATGTATATAGGTATGGTTGTTTGATTCATATGAACTGAAATTTGTATGTTGGCATAAGTAGCACATGGATTTTGGGTTGTATGGTTGAGACCTTGCATGAGAATTGGATGTTTGAGATAAAGGTGGTGTATAAGGCATGAAACATGAATTTGGTGTGAGATAGATGTTATTCCATGAGTCTCTTGGGGAGCTCTCATGGTGGCGTGTAGTGTATATATATTAGGATAAAGATTCAAGTAAGGACCACATCCTAAAACTATAATGGGTCAGTGAGTCTCATGTAGAGCAAACTGGCCCAATTGGTGAGAGTGGCGGAAGGCCCTAGTCTTTGGCAGGATAATGGCCTTAGATGCTTGAAGGCTAACCTGGTGTGTGGTAGGGTGAAACCCATTGGCAATGGCTCTGTAGAGCAGTAGAGGCCACTACAAATGCAAGCGTCTAGTGAATTCGATCCTAGTATATTTATCCGGATAATTGAGTCATAGTGTCTTGCTTGTTTGCTATAACATGATTCTTTGTGCCTACTATGTTGCATGCTTGGACTGTTTAAGCACTTGTCTGTTATACTATGATAAATGTAAATTACACTAGCTTACCCTTTCATTTTTATGTATGTTCTTGTCCTATTTTCTCTTTTGCGATGATCACCTTATTGGTGGGAGCAGATGAGAATAATGCGGGAGATAGGCCTGATGGTGGCAGCGGCGCGGTCTAGTGCTCTACATTCATTTCTTTTAATTAATTAGTGAGTCATAAGTAATTAGGACTTTGGCTTAGTACGATATTTCAATTAGAAAACTTAAAATGTTATCAAATTTAATAAAAACTAATAATCTTTTCTATTTTTAATTTAAAATGCTTTTTTAAATATGTATTTATGGTTGAATATTTTTCAATGTTTCTATATATTTATATTTTTTATTTTTTAGACAATGATAATTTTACTAATATTTCATTATCTTATTTTTTTTATTATATTATATTTCAATTATGAAACTAAAAAAATTTATAAATATAATTAAAAAAAATTATTTTTCTTTATTTTGAATTTAAAATACTTTGGAAATGCTTCTGTACTTTTTAATTTGTTCTCATTTTTTAATATAATTCTATTATAAGATTTTTAAATTTTCTATTTTTTTAATATTTCTCCCGTAAGATTTTTAGAAAACTTGATGTTATTAATATTTTTTTTATCTTCTTTCTATAGCACAAGATTTCAATTAAAACAATTTAAATTTTTATCCAATAAAATAAAATAAAAAAGAAACTTTTTTATTTTTATTTTTTAGTTTAAAATATTTTTAAAATATTTATTTATTTTTAAATATTTCTCGTTTTTGAAATATAAATATACTATAGGCTTTTTAGTTAATTCTATTTTTTAAATTTTAGAAAATGATACTTTAGTAATATTTTATTAACTTTTTTCTTCTATAGCACAAGATTTCAATTAAAAATCATTTAAAACTTATCAAATTATGTTTTTAAGATAAAAGATTTTCTTGTTCTTTCAAGATATAACAAGTTATTCTGTTAAAGATGTAAAAAGATAAAAGATATAACAAGAACATTAAATTCAATCAATGTAATGCAATAAAAATTAAATTAAATTATACATCCAATTTGGTATTTTTTATTTTATTTTATGAATAAGTTTTATATATTATGATTACCACAACCATTATTATAATAATATTTTACTCTATAATATTTTCTTAATTATCAATAAAATTACAAATTATTTTCCAGTAATAAAAAATAAAAATTTAAATGAAATGATACACCACTTTGTTCTTCTTTTTTAACAATTGAAAAACTTGATGTTATAATCTAACTTACCACAATTGAAGTACAATTAGGTTAAAAAATTACTGGCATAGCCTAACAATGAACAAATCAAATATAGCATTTAAAAAACTAATATATACGCTTAATGACCGCTACAGTAATTTCTTTTAAATAATTGGTGAGTCATAAGTAATTAAGACTTTCTTGTAGTACAATATTTCAATTAGAAAACTTAAAATGTTATCAAATTTAATAAAAAATAATAATCTTTTCTATTTTTAATTTAAAATGGTTTTTTAAATATGTATTTATGGTTGAATATTTCTCAATGTTTCTGTAACACCCCATTTAATTAATAGTCGTAATTGAAGGAAATGTCACAACAAAATAGTATAGTAGCGCAGTCTTAGAGTTTCCACAAACTGCCTTACGATAAACCAAGGCATACAACGATATCAAACTAAACAGATACAGAAATTTAACTGAAATGAAATTGAAAGTTTAAAGAACAACCAATATATGAGCCGTGGCCCCAAAAGAAAGCTCAAAATAGAAAATCCAGCCCAGATGGCTAAGCAGCGGAGTCACCGTTCCCTTGTTGACCGCGAGGACCTCGCACATCTGCTCCCATCAATTAAATTGATGTTCATCGCAAAAGAGAAGAGCCACATACAAGACAACCATACAACAAACAGGGTAAGCAGAGTAAAACAGTTCAACAAGTAGTTACATGTCAATACACAATCCAAGGATTTCATATATCATCCAAACATGTTCTGACATTTCAAACAATACACTAGACTCTAACTCGACTCATCCGGATACATATAGTCTGGCCGGATTCAGCGGATGCTCGCACTTGTGGTGGATACCTCTGCTCACCCTCGAGCTATGTGTTACAAGTGTTACAATGAATCAATTCTCTCACGCACAAGATTAGCCATTAAGGAGTTTCAGGCCTCCTACTACTCTCACCACAAGAGTCAGTCCGCTCTAAGTGAAACTAAGTAACTCCTTAGAGTGTCAGGATGCAACCTTACCTTGAATCCTTACCAGACCATATAGATGGGGCACCACCATGACCACCCACTAACAGGGGCCATGGAATTACGTCCCGACCACTGAAGCGCGACCCTGAAAGTCTCACCTAGAGGCTCTAAGGAATTACATACTGACACGTACCAATCATAATCAAACCAATACTATTTAACATGCACAGGTACATACATATATTTATATATATCACGTCAACCTTCATAATTCCATTCTCACTTGTGTTTCATATTGAATCCATCCCACTCATCCTTCACAAATTACTAATGTAGGAGTGTATTCCCTACCAACACCATGCCACATTCATTGATCCACATTCCCTCATATCTCATGTCAAAGCCATACCAAACCCATCGTTTCAAATTCCATGAATCACCTCATACAATCAACATGCTCAACTCATATTAAAACTCATGAATCATAATTCCCTCTCCCTCATACAAGGTCACTCAATTCATACAGTTCATACCCAAGGTAAAGCATAACAAGCCAAACATACAATTAAGGCCCGAACAACATAAAAGGTACATTTGCATAAAGAAATCCCGTGCCAGTCTCGCTCAATCCACAGGGTCTCACTTAGGCGAGACTGTCATTAGGGAACCCTGTGAGGCTCGCGGATTCTCGCTTAAGCGAGCCGCTACTCGCCTAGGCAAGCAAGTCCCTCGCCCAAAAGAAAGGCTTCCTCGCCTGAGCTACGCCTACAACACAAACCTCAAACCCTCACTCGTCCTCGCTTAGGCGAGCCTCTCTCGCCTGAGCGAGATGGTGTCTCGCTCAAATGAAAGCTCTCCGCCTGAGCAAGAGCTCGAGCGCGAGTCTGGGTTTGTCTCTACAAGTCTCGCATGGGCGAGGCTCGGTCGCCTGGGCGAGACAGACAGGTCTCGTCACTGATCACCCTGCACAATCATCCAACCACACCCCAAACAGCAGTATACATGCATTTAACATTTCACAAAGGCATCATACTCATACAAAAAATAAAACAGTGACAACCCATACAAGAAACAAACTTGAACGAAAGTCCCTAGCTTCCCTTACCTGGAATGAGCTAGTTTTAAGACCTCGACACCGAACAGCGAAACACCACAGCCCTAGGAGAAGATTACAGAGCTGTAAAAACGAACATAGGGTGTTTAATACTGAAGCTCTAACACTACACACAGAAACAGGACCAGAGATCGAAAAGTGTGGATTGGGAGTACTTACGTGAGCCAAAACGGTCAAGTTGAATGTGAGATTGGGCACACTATGGAACCCTAGCAGAGACGACAACAGCAACTCAAAGAAAAGTGGGGGATCTGTTTTTACGAAAAGTGAGCACAAGTTAGGGTTTGGGCACTTTAGGTCAGAAATCGAATTGGGTCAACCCCCTTAGGCCCATAAGATTGGACAGCCTATAAAATAAAGGTGTAGAAACAATTGGGCCTTACAGTTTCTATATATTTATATTTTTTATTTTTTAGACAATGATAATTTTACTAATATTTCATTATCTTATTATTTTTTTTATTATATTATATTTCAATTATGAAACTAAAAAAATTTATCAAAATAATTAAAACAGATACTTTTTCTTTATTTTGAATTTAAAATACTTTGAAAATGCTTTTGTATTTTTTAATTTTTCTCATTTTTTAATATAATTCTATTATAAGATTTTTAAATTTTTTATTTTTTTAATATTTCTCCCTTAAGATTTTTAGACAACTTGATGTTATTAATATTTTTTCTTATCTTCTTTCTATATCACAAGATTTCAATTAAAATAATTTAAATTTTTATTCAATAAAATAAAGAAATAAAATTTTTATTTTTATTTTTGAATTTAAAATAGTTTTAAATATTTCTCGTTTTTAAAATATAATTATACTATAAGCTTTTTAGTTATTCTATTTTTTAAATTTTAGAAAATGATACTTTAATAATATTTTATTAACTTTTTTTTCCTATAGCACAAGATTTCAATTAAAAATCATTTAAAACTTATCAAATCATGTTTTTAAGATAAAAGATTTTCTTTTTCTTTCCAGATATAACAAGTTATTCTTTTAAAAATGTAAAAAGATAAAAGATATAACTAGAACATAAAATTCAATCAATGTAATGCAATAACGTCAAGTAATAAACATTGAAAAATTAAATTAAATGATACATCCAATTTGGTATTTTTTATTTTATTTTATGAATAAGTTTTATATATTCTGATTACCACAACCATTATTATAATAATATTTTATTCTATAGTATTTTCTTAATCAACAGTAAAATTACAAATTATTTTCAAGTAATAAAAAATAAAAATTTAAATGAAATGATACACCACTTTGTTCTTCTTTTTAACAATTGAAAAGAATGTGTTATAATCTAACTAACCACAATTGAAGTACAATTAGGTTAAAAAATTATTGACGTAACCTAACAATGAACAAATCAAATATGCCATATTCAATGAACAAATCAAATATGCCATATGCCATATATATTAAATATGTATTTATGGTTGAATATTTCTCAATGTTTCTATATATTTATATTTTTTATTTTTTAGACAATGATAATTTTACTAATACTTCATTATCTTATTTTTTTATTATATATATTATATTTCAATTATGAAACTCAAAAAATTTATCAAAACAATTAAAAAAGATACTTTTTCTTTATTTTGAATTTAAAATACTTTGAAAATGCTTCTGTATTTTTAAATTTTTTCTCATTTTTTAATATAATTCTATTATAAGATTTTTAAATTTTCTATTTTTTTAATATTTCTCCCTTAAGATATTTAGAAAACTTGATGTTATTAATATTTTTTTCTTATCTTCTTTCTATATCACGAGATTTCAATTAAAATAATTTAAATTGTTATCCAATAAAATAAAAAAAAGTAACTCTTTTATTTTTAGTTTTTAGTTTAAAATATTTATCTATTTTTAAATATTTCTCGTTTTTGAAATTTAATTATATTATAAGCTTTTTAGTTAATTCTATTTTTTTAATTTTAGAAAATGATACTTTAGTAATATTTTATTAACTTTTTTTTTCTATAGCACAAGATTTCAATTAAAAATCATTTAAAACTTATCAAATTAAGTTTTTAAGATAAAAGATTTTCTTTTTCTTTCAAGATATAACAAGTTATTCTTTTAAAGATGTAAAAAGATAAAAGATATAACTAGAACATAAAATTCAATCAATGTAATGCAATAACGTCAAGTAATAAACAATGAAAGATTAAATTAAATGATACATCCAATTTGATATTTTTTATTTTATTTTATGAATAAGTTTTATATACTATGATTACCTCAACCATTATTATAATAATATTTTATTCTATAATATTTTCTTAATTATCAATAAAATTACAAATTATTTTCAAGTAATAAAAAATAAAAATTTAAATGAAATTATACACCACTTTGTTCTTTTTTAATAATTGAAAAGAATGTGTTATAATCTAACTTACCACAATTGAAGTACAATTTATTACATATTAAGAAAAGAAGATACCACCAAAATCACTACATTATCCATTTTCTGTTATTGACAAGTGTCATAAAATTTAGTTTTTTCGTCATTTTAAAACTGTGTAATAAAAGGATCCGGGTTCAAATCCTACAAAAACCAATTTGTTTTATTTTTTCATTTATTTATGATGTCAACTATAAGTAATTTTATTATTTGTAATATTTTTATAAGTATTATTATTTGTAATTATTAATAATATTATTATTATAAATATTATTTGTAGTGATAGTAATAAAATTATAACCAATAATAATATAATAATAATTATTATTATTATTATATGTTACTATTATATATTATTATTAGTATTATTAACATTATTATTATATATTATTATTATTATTAATAAAAAAGTAATTAGAAAAATTATTAACTATAATATACGAAAATTAATACTTAAATTAGTAGTGAAATTATTAATATTACTATTAGTATTATTACTATTATATTTTGTTATTATAAAAATTATTAACATTATTAGTAATAGTAAAATTATTGTTGTTATTATTATTGTTATTATTATTATTAGTATTATCAACAATATTAACATATAATATAGTAATATTATGATTATATATGATTGTTGTTATTATTAAATTTATTGATAATATTAGTGGTAATAAAAATATTTGTATATTATTACTTATAATATCAATATATAATATATTAATCTTTTTATATATTATGAAAAAAATTAGAAAATTTTATTATTACTAATAATATTATTATTATTATGAGTTTTAATGATATTATTATTAATAAAATTATTATTATTATTATTACTATTACTATTATTATTTACGGTTATTAGTACTATACTTAGCATAAATAATATTAGTATTATTACTATTATTTAATTTTGACACAAGATTATACTTTCATTACTTACATTTTTATTATTTGGATTGTAGTATTTAGATACACATTTTAATTTTATATACTACAAGATTATATTTTAATTACTTGCATTTTTATTTGCTTTGTTGTTGGTTTGTCTTTACATCTGAGTAATTAGTTGAATCCAAAAAAGTAGTTACTAAAATTAGTAAAATAATAAAACTAAAATGTAGTTTTTTAATTATAAATAATCATTTAAATTTTAAAAATAATAATTAGTATTAGTATTAATATTAATATAATAATAATAATTATTATTATTCTTTTTATTTTTATTTTCAATAATATTAGTGTTATTATTATTATATTAATATCAATCTTAGTGTTATTATTTGAATCGTAGTATTTAGATACACATTTTACTTTTATCTACTACGGATTATATATTAATTACTTGCATTTTTATTTGTTTCGTTGTTGATTTATCTTTACATAAGAGTAATAAACTGAATTAAAAAAAGTAATTACTAAAATTAGTAAAATAATAGAACTAAAAAGTAATTTTTTTATTATCAATAATCATTTAAATGTAAAAAATAACAATTAAGAGAATATAATTGTAAGAACAAAATAGGAGACCATGTATCTCTATATATGTAGTTGTGTATTATTATTATTATTATTATTATTATTATTATTATTATTATTATTATTATTATTTTTATTAATACAAGATATTATTATTATAGTTAGACACTCATTTTATTTATATTTACTACATCGTCATGTTCCAATTACTTGCATTTTTTTGTTTTTTTTTTGTTATTGATTTATCATTACATCGAAGTAATTAATTCAAAAAAATAGTTACTACTATTATTATATATTATTATTATTATTATTATTATTATTATGAGTAAAGAAATAATTAGAAAAAATATTAACTATAATATACGAAAATTAATACTTAAATTAGTAGTGAAATTATTAATATTACTATTAGTATTATTACTATTATATTTTGTTATTATAAAAATTATTAACATTATTAGTAATAGTAAAATTATTGTTGTTATTATTATTGTTATTATTATTATTAGTATTACTAACAATATTAACATATAATATATTAAAATTATGATTATATATGATTGTTGTTATTATTAAATTTTTTGATAATATTAGTATTAGTAAAAATATTAGTATAGTATTACTTATAATATCAATATATAATTTATTAATCTTTTTATATATTATGAAAAAATAACTAGAAAAATTTATTATTACTAATAATATTATTATTATTAGTTTTAATGATATTATTATTAATAAAATTATTATTATTACTATTATTACTATTTACGGTTATTAGTACTATACTTATCATAAATAATATCAGTATTATTACTATTATTTCAATTTTGACACAAGATTATACTTTAATTACTTACAATTTTATTATTTGGATTGTAGTATTTAGATACACATTTAACTTTTATATACTACGAGATTATATTTTATTTACTTACATTTTTATTTGCTTTGTTGTTGGTTTGTCTTTACATCTGAGTAATTAGTTGAATTCAAAAAAGTAGTTACTAAAATTAGTATAATAATAAAACTAAAATGTAGTTTTTTTTATTATAAATAATCATTTAAATTTAAAAAATAATAATTAGTATTAGTATTAATATTAATATAATAATAATAATTATTATTATTTTTTGTATTTTTTTTTAAATAATATTAGTGTTATTATTATATTAATATCAATCTTAGTGTTATTATTTGAATTGTAGTATTTAGATACTCATTTTACTTTTATCTACTAGGATTATATATTAATTACTTGCATTTTTATTTGTTTTGTTATTTATTTATCTTTACATCCGAGTAATTAGTTGAATTAGAAAAAGTAGTTACTAAAATTAGTAAAATAATAGAACTAAAGACTAATTTTTTTATTATCAATAATCATCTAAATGTAAAAAATAATAATTAAGAGAATATAATTGTAAAAACAAAATAGGAGAACATGTATCTCTATATATGTAGTTGTGTATTATTATTATTTTTATCAATACAGGATATTATTATTTTAGTTAGACACCCATTTTATTTATATTTACTACATAATCATGTTTCAACTACTTGCACTTTTTTGTTCCTTTTGTTGTTGATTTATCATTACATCGGATTAATTAATTCAAAAAAATAGTTATTACTATTATTATATATTATTATTATTATATTATTATGAGTAAAGAAGTAATTAGAAAAATTATTAACTATAATATACAAAAATTAATACTTAAATTAGTAGTGAAATTATTAGTATTAGTACTATTATTATTATTTACGGTTATTAGTACTATACTTATCATAAATAATATTAGTATTATTAATATGATTTCTGTTTTGACACAAGATTATATTTTTATTATTTGGATTGTATATTTCTAAGCCCTCTTTTTGTCCTTTTCAGTTGAGTATTTGGGCCTAGCCATTCGTGGGCCTAAGGCCGACCCAATAAGGGGACCCAATACCCTTGCCAGCCCCTAACCCCTTCATTCTGTTCCATTTTCAGAAAAACCAGCTCCATGTTCCCTCCCCTCGTCTAGTGTAAGAGCTTTGCTAGGACACAAAGGTTCTCCCCTTTGTTTCAAGCTAGCTAAGGATATTGTACTTCTAGGTAAGTCGAACTCCAACCTTGTTCTTCTCTTTCTCCAATTCAGAGGCTAATGGTTTTGTCTTGGGTTCTCCCTAGCACCCCCTTTCTCAACTCTATGTGGGTTTGTTTTCAGCTCCGTACCTTGCTCCAGTGCTCCACTACTTTTCTTGGGTTACCACTCTATTCTGCTAGCGTATAACAAGGTAAGGGGAGCTAGATTTACCAGTTCAAAGTTATTCTTGGGTGTTCTTGGTTTGTTCTATGTTTACATGCTTGAGTAGTATATTTTTATCGGATGAAACTGAGTTGCATGCGTGGTTGGATGTTGGTTTTGGCTGTTTTCGATACTGCATGTGTGCTAACAGTGGTGAGATCTGTCATTCTCGCCCAAGCGAGCTCGTCTCGCCTAGGCGAGAGTATCAGGATGCTCACCCTGGTTCAGCTCGAGCTTCTCGCCCAGGCGACCAACCTTGGTTTTTGAGCGATGCACGTCTCGCTCAGGCGAGGACGGCTCGCCTAGGCGAGCCCTCGAGGAAACCAGTGGTGCCTCTGTTGGAGTCCTCGTTTAAGCGAAGTACTCGTGATTTTTGGGCGTAGGACGATCTCGCCCAGGCGAGTGGGGCTCGCTCAGGTGAGAACTCACAGATGTGACCACTGTACCATCATTTCGCGTCTCGCTTAGGCGAGAATGCCTAGCTTAGGCGAGACAGTTATTGTCGCCTGGGAAAAGGCTTTTAGCCTAAGCGAGATCAGTGCAAGATTGCATGTTATTTCTCTATTCTCTGTTATGGCTGGATATTTCCATGGACATGCATGAATTATTTGAACTGTATTGGCTGAAAATAGCATGCTTGGATTAATTTATAGCCTGGAAATGTTGAATGGTGGTATTGAGGCATGAGAATTGGATGTATGAGATAAATGTGTTAGTTAAGGTATGAGAAACATGAATTTGGTGTGTGATAGGCGTAATTCCATGAGTCTCGTGGGGAGACCTCATGGTGGTGTGTAGTGTATATATTAAGGTATGGATTTAAGTAAGGACCGCATCCCGAAACTCAAATGGGTCAGTGAGTCTCAAGTAGAGCAAACTGACCCAAGTGGTGAGAGTGGCCAGAGGCCCTAGTCTTTGGCAGGATAATGGCCTTAGATGCTTGAAGGTTAACCTTGTGTGTGGTAGGGTGAAACCCATTGGCAATGACTCTGCAGAGCAGTAGAGGCCACCACAAGTGCAAGCATCCAGTTAATCCGATCTTAGTATATTTATCTGAATAATTGAGTCATAGTGTCCTGCTTGTTTGTTATAACATGATTCTCTGTGCCTGTTGTGTTGCATGTTAAGGAATGTTTAAGTACTTGTCCGTTATATCATGATAAGATTAAATTGCACTAGCTTACCCTTGCATTTCTGTTTATGTTCCTGTTGTGTTTTCTCTTTTGCGATGATCACCCTTGGTGGGAGCAGATGGAGGAAATTCTAGGAG
>Ga0214544_1011772_pt1 | contig 11859 bp, 5 predicted proteins | sample CNSS3metaG_FD_160074 | JGI IMG/M metagenome (GOLD analysis project Ga0214544, IMG submission 160074) | Root nodule microbial communities from cowpea collected in UCLA plant growth center, Los Angeles, California, USA - CNSS3 | ecosystem: Host-associated > Plants > Roots > Nodule | place: USA...
ATGATAAATATATATTTATATTATTTATATATATATATATATATATATATATATATATATATATATAAATAAAAAAAATCAAAATTTTGGGGGGCCGAGACCCCTCCCTGCTTCCACAGAGCTTCGCCTCTGACCGGACCTACTTATCTTTTGTCATTGAATAATTAATGTCACTTACGACCTCTATCCCACTATTTAGAGTTTCAATGGGGGATTTTCTGTGGAAATTTCATCCAAATTCACGAAAACCGTGTTTCTTGACCTTTATGGTGCATGGCTAACGTATATTAAGAAGTACTCAGTTTCACAAAACAAATAATAAACTGGGAATTACGGAATTCCACTGGTTTATCTTTTGTTCCACTTTGTCGCTTAGTGTAACATATTCAATTCTTATCTATTGCCCAATGAGTACTGTGCTAATCATCATCGGAGGAGGTATGATTTTAACTAACCAAATCTATTTGGTTCGAATTCATCTTTCACTATTAAAATAATTCATATTTTTTGTTAATTTTATTTTAAAATATTTTTTATAGAAAATATTTATAAATTTTATTGTGAAAATCTTTTTTTACAAAATATTTTTTATAAAACACTTTTAACAGCAAATTTTATAAAAAATACTTACAAATTTTATAATTTTATAAAAAATAATTATTTACAAAAAAATTACTTGCCAATTAAAATTCTTAGAAAAAATAACATAAAAGAATTGTTTCTTACAAAACTTATTAACAAATTTATAAGACTCATGTAACATTGAGAATTTTTAGTAATATTCAATTTTGATCTTGTTTTTCGATGGTTTAGTGATGAAGTTTGACTTACTTAACAGTGCTATAATGTATGGCAGGTGTATCCTTTGTGATATTTTGTATTTTTATATGGCTACGGCCCATCTTTGATGTTCGTCAAAAAGACTCACAATTTATGACACTCACCGTGAATAAATTTCTAAACGAGATGGAAAAGGAGAAGGTTATGAGGGTTACTGAAGAGCACCTAAGAATTGCAACTGATAACTATTCTTACTTGATGGGTTCAGGAGGTTTTGAAAAAGTCTATAAGGGAATTTTTAGTGATGGAACCATTGTAGCCGTCAAGGTTCTGCATGCGAATTCTAAAGACAGAATTCAGGAGCAGATTATGGCTGAAGTGGGAACAATAGGAAAAGTTCATCATTTCAATCTGGTTCGACTCTACGGTTTTTGTTTGGAAAAAAACTTCACAGCACTGGTTTATGAGTACATGGTGAATGGTTCTCTTGACAAGTTTTTGTTTAATCCAGAAAATGCCATAGCTTTTGAAAAGCTTTATGATATTGCAATTGGGACAGCCAAAGGCATTTCTTACTTGCATGAAGAGTGTCAACAAAGAATTATCCACTACGACATCAAACCCGGAAATATTCTCTTGGATAGAAACTTCAATGCTAAAGTTGCAGATTTTGGCTTAGCCAAACTATGCAACAGAGAAAATACTCACATTACCTTGACTAAGGGTAGAGGCACTCCTGGTTATGCTGCACCTGAGCTTTGGTTGCCAAATTTTCCAGTAACTCAAAAGTGTGATGTTTACAGCTTCGGGATGCTGTTGTTTGAAATCCTTGGAAGGAGAAGAAACTTTGAGATAGACCTTGCTGAAAGCCAGGAGTGGTTTCCAATGTGGATTTGGAAAAAATTTGAGGCCGAAGAAGCAGAAGAATTGATGGTAGCATGTGGGATAGATGATCAAAATAAAGAAACTGCAGAAAGAATGGTGAAGGTAGCTCTGTCATGTGTTCAGTATAAGCACGAATCAAGACCTGTAAGGAGTGTTGTGGTGAAAATGTTAGAAGGTTCAGTTGAAATTCCGAAACCTCAAAACCCTTTTCCGCACCTTATTCATGAGATTCTTCCACTGCCAGAATCATCTGGCAACACTTATACAAGTACTGTTCAAGGCTCTTCAGGGATGGTAACAGAATCCAGCCATGAACCTTCTTCTCTTGTTGTGACTAAGTTCGAGATTGAATCAGCCTCTACCTAAATCTTAATTCGATGACACAAAAGATCAATCCGTAGAAGTTGTTGGTCATGTGGAAAATTTGTTAGCTTTGACTAAGTCCCGAATTATTTTGTTTCTCTTTTTCTTTTTCCATTCTGTTACCCACACTAGGAATGCTTTGTGAATGATTACAAAGCATTCATATTTTTCTGTAACTCCAAATAATTTTACTTTTTTCTTCGTGAGTTAACATCTTGCATCAAAGCTAGGTGGGGTAGTAGACTTCAGTCTTCTTGAAACTTGTGATTCCAAAATTGAGTGTCTCTTATAAGTATTGAGCAATGCTCATGGAGAACCTCTTCAAGTTAAAAGAGTATTGAAATCTTACATAAGAAAATTCAAACACATCAATTTATTCTATCAAAATTAAGACTTTTAATATATTTCTATTTAGCTTGTATCCAAAAAAATTGATAGGTTATATATATTTCATATAGGTTATGGTCATGGTCATGGCATAGTTATGGTCATTGAGAGATTGTGGTTCTATATGGTTATATGACATTAGTCTTACACATATAAACCATCGGCTCTGATACCACTGCTAGGTTTATATATATTTTCATATATGGTTCTATATGGTTATATGACATTAGTCTTACACATATAAGATCTTAGACACCACTTTTACACCAAAACCTTAAGGCAATGTTGTTATGGGTCTTTATTCTTATATAGTGTTTAACTTTGTCTTTTCTATCCAATGTGGGACTTTTTGACTCACACTTGGACTATTCCCAACAAACACACTAATTACTTTATGTAGCATTGCTTTCATTATCCCCGAAATTCAAAGAAAAAACGCGTTTTCTGGCATATAAGGTCAACTACGCGGAATGAGCCGAACACGAAATATCTTGTGATATTAAATGGTTTAGTTACATCAGACTTGGTCTGAGAGACACTGTTTCTTCTTTCTCTCTGTCTATCCATAAATACTTTTTATATCAAATTTGCATGCTATCGGAGTCTTCTGCTGATCCAAACTCCATCGTTAAGTTTTCTCTCCGGGCTCATAAGCTTAGAGAATAAACATGAGTTTTCGATTTTCTTCTCCTCCTGTCCAGTTTTACGATTTTCAGACTCATCCGCAAGACGATTTTCAGACTCAAGCGCAAAACGAGTTTGACCATTTTATGGAATGGACAATAATAGCGTCTATTGGTAAGTGTATCATAAGTCTTAAATTTATTTGTCTCTCAATTTGAAGTAAGTTTAATTAGTCTTCCAAATCTAAATTTAATGTATCAGTTTATGTTAATCGAAAAAGAACTCGTTTTATTATGTTTGTAAAGATTGTCGATTATGCACTCTTCAAATATTCTATCATATTTGTTCTACTCCCTGTAATATATTCACTTCAATAACTACATATGTTGAAACGGAGCATGACGGGTTGAGAAACTACTTATGTTTGTTTTTTGTTATGAATTGAGATTCGACCCTCTAATGATTCAGTTCAAGTTCATCTCGATTAAATTTTTAGTGGGACATCTTTAATTTTTTTAACTTTGAATCTTCAATTCTTTATAATGGAGTGTTAGTAGCTATATATATTTCCTAGATATAAAAAGAGTCTAAAAATTCAAATCCTGTGGCAAAGTGCTGGTACAATGAAAAGTAGATAGGCTATACAGAAACATGTTGCATATATTTCCACCGCACAATCCACTTGTGGTAGGTTAGAAAACTTAATTTTGTCTTTTATTTCAATTTTCAGCTTCTGGGGTGGTGGGACTCGTAGCTATTATAGCAATAGTATATGCCATTATTCAATGCTTAAAGAAGGCAGGGGAAGCAATTCCTGCATATGCCCAGCTTCCTAGCACAGAGAATAATAATCATAAAACATCAAATTCATTTCCTTCAACCAGAGAAGTTGAAGTAGTGATAACACCAGCTTCCACAGTTCAAAATTCGAAAACTGAGTTTGCAACAATGGAAAGATTCCTGAGCAACATCAACAAGGAGAAACCCATCAGATTCTCTCCTGAGGAACTGGATATAGTTACATGGAACTACTCAACCATATTGGGTTCAGGTGCTTTTGGGGTTGTCTACAAAGGGAAATTGTGCAATGGAGATGATGTGGCTGTAAAAGTTATCAACAGTTTGGACATGGGAATGGAAGAGCAAATAAAAGCAGAGATTGGAACCCTTGGAAGAACCTACCATGTCAATCTGGTGAGGCTTTATGGCTTCTGCTTCCACCGTGACAAGAGAGCTCTAGTTTATGAATATGTGGAAAATGGGTCCTTGGACAAGCACTTGTTTGGTAGCCAGAACCAGGACATTGAGTTGAGGAAGCTTCTTGAGATTGCAATAGGAACAGCAAAAGGAATTGCTTATTTACACGAAGAGTGTCAAAAGAGAATAATCCATTATGATATCAAACCAGAGAATGTTCTTCTTGACATGAATTTGGAGGCAAAGGTGGCAGATTTTGGCCTGGCTAAGCTTTGCAGCAGAGAAAATAACGTTTCGGTAAACACACACTTTAGAGGAACAAGGGGATATGCTGCACCAGAAATGTGGAAGCTTTCTCCGGTGACTCACAAGTGCGATGTTTATAGTTTTGGCATTCTCCTGTTTGAGATGGTTGGAAGGAGAAGGCATTTTGATGATAGCTACAGAGAATCACAACAGTGGTTTCCACAGTGGACATGGGATATGTTTGAGAATAATGAGTTATCTGTGATGCTTTCACTTTGTGGAATTGAGGAGAAAGAGAAGGAGAAAGGTGAGAGAATGTTAAAGGTGGCTCTGTGGTGTGTTCAGTATTCACCTGATGAAAGACCTTTTATGAGTACTGTGGTGAAGATGCTAGAGGGTGAGATTGAAATTTCTCCACCTCCATTTCCCTTCCAAAACCTGGTGTCTGTTAAGCCAAACCTCACTCAAAAAGAAAGTAGTTCTGAAGATTCAGATGCCACCCAGTCATGGGAAACAACATCATACCCGGAATATGCCTCCAAAATCAAGCGCAATGCATTTGAGATTGAAGAACTTGCTTAGTTGTATCATAACAGTTCCGAGATTATTTTGCATTCAAAGAGCAAATTTTGAGCTTTGTTGAATTTACAACTACGAGAGGCACTTCCTGCAATAGCCCAATTTGTTGCCTAAACGAAAACCTCCAAAAATCTGTATCAATTTCAATATAGCAGATGTGAAAGCTTTGTAGTTTATGGAAGAAGTGAAAATAGGAATGCGGTAATCTTAGGAGTTACTCTTTGTAATCTTTGTAAACACTGATATCCAAATTGAACTGACATAACAATAGGTAGAAGTAAATCCAGAATTTTTCACACATACATATCACACTATCCCAAATTTTTTTTCCCCAAATGTAAGTTTATTTACCCAAATAACACATTTTTATTGTATTAGTTCATTTTTACTGTATTCATTCAGAATTTCGTTTTCAGTTAATCAAATTTTAAACATATTTTTGATATACTTGATAAAAAATAAGTTAAATTTACTAGTCCAAAAACATTATCGAAATTCCGAACTAAAATAATGCTGATTGCATAAATAAAAACTTATGTTATCTGAAAAATAAAATAAAAATCTATGCTATTTGTATGAAAAATTCATCCTTTAATTTTTTTTTTAAAACTAGATAGAAAATATGAATATTATTTGATACTTTTTAATTACAATAAGTTACTTTTGATATTATAATTATAATTTTGAATTGGTGTAATACATATATATATATATATGTATATATATATATATATGTATATGTATATATATATATATATATATATATATATATATATATATATATATATATACATATATATATATATATATATATATATATATATATATATATATATATATATATATATATATATATATATATATATATATATATATATATATATATATATATATATTACAAAGTACGATCTTATCTTTGAAAAATTATTAAGGGGTTTTTTAGAGCAGTCAAAATGGGTTGGAACCCGCGAGCTAACCCGGCTCATCACGGGTTTTGGTTGAGTTGGATTAAAATTTTTTTACAAATTTCAATACGGCTTGATTTTTGACACGGCTCATTTAGAACCCGGCTCACTTGGGTTGAACCCGTGGTGAATCGGGTCACCAACCCGCAGATAAAAGAGTCACACAAGTGTTTTTTTTTTTAAGTTGGACTTTACATTTAGGTGATGTTAGGTTGTTTTTTTATCCAACACATAAATAATTTGTATTTTTTTAATTTTGGTTTATATTTGAATTTTCTTAAAGTTTATTTAGATTTTAATTAGAATTACAATTTAGTTTTAATTGAAAAAAAATAAAAAAAAATTGTATTTTTTCGTGAGCCAACCTGTTTAACCCACCAACCCGCCGTAGACTGGGTCGGGTTCGATTTTTTTTGCTCGCTAAAAAGTGAGTCGAGTTGGGTTTGTTCACTAAATCATCAACCCGTGGTGGGTCGAACCGGGTCGGGTTGGATTACTCGTTTTGACAGCTCTACACTTTTTCATATTTTTAAAATTTCTTTTATATAATATATTAAAAGTCATGCACTGTAAAAAATTAATCATTACTAATCCTTATGTAATTAATAAGTAATATAAAAATGTAATTTTTGTTCACAATATATTTAATATATTTATCACTAATACTTTTTATTTATAAGATGAGAAATACGTATAACTTACTAAACCATCTCGCTTGTGTTCTATTCTACTATCTATAAAAACAAAAATCAAAAGAACAATTAAACATATATCAGAAAAGAAATATCTGATAACTTATTGAAGAAATGCAGAACTTTCATTGTTATTAACCAGCAATGGTAGAGACCAATTCAATATCATTCCTCATCGGAGGAATGTCATATACAATGCTTGGTTCGGTTACCATAAAAGAAGAACTAGAATTGATACTTGTATTTACATCAGTTCGGGATGCATGATCAGAAGAACCCTGAAAAGTTCCTTCTATTATGTGCTGAAACGGGTTAGATGGTTGAGAAATTTCAACTGAACCTTCCAACATTTTCACCACATCACTCATAATTGGCCTTGTTTCTGGCCTATACTGAACACAAAACAAAGCTACCTTCACCATTCTTTCTGCCATCTTCTTATGCCTCTCCTCAATCTTACAAGCATTCATTAACACTTCCAATTCTCCAGCATCATATCTCTTCCAAGCCCACACTGGAAACCACTCTTCGCTTTGCGGAAGGTTAATGTCAAGGTTTCTTCTCCTCCCTATGATTTCAAACAACAGCATTCCAAAGCTATAAACATCACACTTGTGAGTCACAGGAAATGGCATCCAAAGTTCAGGTGCAGCATAACCAGGAGTGCCCCTTCCTCCTGTCATAGTTATATGAGTATTGTCCCTGTTGCAGAGTTTAGCCAATCCAAAATCAGCAACTTTGGGATTGAAGTTCTTGTCCAAAAGAATATTTCCTGGTTTGATATCATAGTGGACTATTCTTTGTTCACAATCTTCATGCAAGTATGCAATGCCTCTCGCTGTCCCAGCTGCAATCTCATGAAGCTTTTCGTATCCCAGAGTCTTGTTTTCGTGAAACAGATACTTGTCAAGAGATCCATTACTCATGTACTCATAAACCAGTGCTGTCAGGTCTTTCTCAAAGCAAAATCCATACAACTTGACAAGGTTGAAATGATGAACTTTTCCAATTGTACCCACTTCTGCCATAAACTGTTCCTTGATTCTCTTGTCAGAATTTGCACGTAGAACCTTCACAGCCACTGTTGTTCCATCACTTAAATTTCCTTTGTAAACTTCTCCAAAACCTCCTGACCCTAATGATGTAGAGTAGTTATCTGTTGCAATCCTTAGCAGCTCACCAGTGAACCTGATTGGCTTTTCTCTTTCCATGTTCCTCAAAATATTCTCAATGTGGATAAAATTCATTTCGGACAACCCTTCACTTTCTCTTTTGGACGCTTTACAGAAACAACCCAGGCTGAGAATCACGAACCACGCTAACAGAACTGCAATACCAACACGTCAGAAATTTAGCGAAAATCATTTAAAACCAACATACAAGAAGAAAAGAAATATATACATATATATGTGTGTGTGTATGTATGTATATATTTTGTGTTTGAATCCTACCAGCTACACCTATGAGAGCCCCAGCGTCCATGTTTGATTTATGTGAAAAATCAGATGTGACAATGAATATATATGTACATCTTCGGAAGTTTCAAGCTTCAGATATCAAATGATTGTTACATTACAGGGTCCCTATATCCATGGATATTCTATTCTTGATTGAATAAGCTGGCTAGCAATCTTACTAGCCGGCTTAAAGCAAATATGTTTGAATTCAATAACGACAAACACTAAGTTTAGCATTTCCATTTTCCTAGCACCATCCTCCTACGGTATTGTTAATTAAATATAAAAGAGTTCATGATTATACTAATGTCATGTATAGAGTAAACCACATTTTGTTATCTATTCGATTGAGTAATTGACAAGGAACTCCATGACGGAGAAACCAAAAAGATGACAACGACCAATAAGAGAGAGTTTCCTAGCAACCCACTTTCCTGAGAAACTCTACCACTTCTTGCTTATTACCAAAAACAAGAATCAATAGGAAGCTTTATGATTGTAAATTTCTCGTCTTCAAAACGTGTTTAGAGGTAAGACAGAAGCTATATCATAACAAGCCCTGAAAGTTTGATTAGAAATATACTACAATAAGATTAGAAATAAAATAACTCCATAATCGATTACAAACACAAATGAAAATATTTTACAACTTGATTCATCATGTAGCTATAAATAATCTGCATCACACATTGCTAGAGGCTAATTCAATGCCGTACTTCCTCATAATAGGAGTAGCACATACAATGCTGGAGTTTGTTACCATAACAGAAGAAGCAGATGAAATACTTGCTGTATTATAGGTCTGTGAAACTGGAACTGGATGAGCAATGGCAATCCCACCCATGAGGTGCTGAAAAGGGTTGTCAGGTTCTGGAATTTCCACAGAACCTTCCAGCATTTTCACCACAACACTCATTATTGGCCTTAATTCTGGCCTATACTGAACACACCACAAAGCTATCTTAATCATTCTTTCTGCAACCTTCTTATCTTTCTCCTCTATCCCACAGATTGATATCAACTCCCCCAGTTGACCAGCATCAAATTTTTCCCAAACCCTTATTGGAAACCACTCTTGGCTTTCAGCAAGTTTGATATCAATGTTTCTTCTTCTGCCTATGATTTCAAATAGCAGCATGCCAAAACCATAAACATCACACTTGGGAGTTATGGGAAAGGGCATCCAAAGCTCAGGTGCAGCATAACCTGGAGTTCCCCTACCTTTAGTCATGGTAATATGAGTGTTGTCCCTGTTGCAGAGTTTGGCTAAACCGAAATCAGCAACTTTAGGGTTGAAATTCCTGTCCAAGAGAATATTTCCTGGTTTTATATCGTAATGGATTATTCTTTGTTGGCACTCCTCATGCAAATAAGCAATGCCTCTAGCTGTTCCCACTGCAATCTCATGAAGCTTTTCATATCCTAAGGTCTTCTTTTCATGGAACAAGTACCTATCAAGAGAGCCATTACCCATGTACTCATACACCAGTGCTACCAGGTTTTCTTCAAAGCAAAATCCATGGAGTCTTACAAGATTGAAATGATGAATTCTGCCAATGGTTCCCACTTCTGCCATAAACTGCTCCTCGATTTTCTTGTCTGAAGTCCCTCGCAGAACCTTCACTGCAACAATGGTTCCATTACTGAAAATTCCCTTGTAAACTGTTCCAAAACCTCCTGACCCCAACAAGTTCGAGTAGTTATCAGTTGCAATCCTTAGTTGTTGATCAGTGAATCTGATTGGCTTCTCCCTTTCCATGTCGTTAAGAAATTTATTTATAGTCAGAGTCAGAAATTTTGAACCAGGAAGTACTGATCTATCATTCTTCTGATTTCTTTTTCTGCACACACAGATCAAAATACCTATCTTCACCAAAATCACCACTGCAAATTTTTAATCTATAATTAGAAATCCTGTGAGTAAAGCTTGGAAAACAACCATTGAAGAGAATTGAATTCGTTGAAAAAAAAAAAATACCACAGGTTAAAATCTTACCAACTATGATGATGACCCCAATTACTGCACCAGTTGACATTTGACAAGATAACAATTCAAACTACCAAAGTGATTTGCAGGAATTGTTTGAAGGAAAGGAACACAGTAGTTAAATTTATATGCAAAATTCCATGCATTTATCCACTACAAGACAATTAACTTTCATAGATTCATATCGGTCAAAGAACGGATGCAAGTCGCCTGATAATTTATTTTATTTTTATTATGAAAACTACAAAAAATTTCATTAATGTCAGTGAAGCTACATTGGACTTCAAATTCTTTATTGGCTATTTGTATTATCACATTTAAAATACACTGATCTTTTGCATATTTTAGTTTTTTTATTTTTATTATTTGTTGAACAAAGAAATGCATAAAATTTTGTTTTTGATTAATTAAAAAAAAATAAGCTGACCTCAAAGTAAAAATATTAAAAATTAATGTTCCATAATTCCAATTTCCTAGTATATACCATTCTCCTATAGGGTACCTATAATAATATTCATTTTATGTTTGTAGAATATTCTACTCCACGAAATAACGACATAATAACAGTAACACATGATAAATTATAATTAGCCAGAAGAGATGAGAGCGACTAATGAAGCCAGTGAGAATTTTCATTGGAACGTTATCAGGAATCTCTTGTATGCTCATTTTTATTCCTCTTAACACTGTCAGATGCGTAAAAAGCAAGTAAAACTTTCTTAAAAAAGTTTTATATGCTTCTAGAGAAAACAAATATTTGTGTTAATGGACACAAGAATTTCTTCATTGAGTATTTGAAAATTTTATGGTTGGCGCTTTTGGCAAATGTTTAGGTTCAACCATTTACATACTAGTTTGGTTAAGTTGGCTCTCGTACCTCGTACTAAACGATTTTTAATGATATAGTTTGGATGAAACCTATAGAAGTTTCAACAATTAAGAAATGAAGAAAACAAAAACAAACTGTGGCATAGTACTTTGAAACTAACTAGCTAAATATCCATTAGAAGTAATAACTTGCTGACAGCCCGTGTATATATATAACAGGTTGAATTTAAAGGATAAATTCTTGTTTCCTGTCGCTTTTAGGTTCATTTTCCATTCACCAAATATATTGATGAATTATATCATGTTTCATATTCTGATTGGTGTTTGTGTCTAACCATGTGTTTACAATCTTTGTATTTTTAGTAAATATTAGGCTCTTCTGTTTAGGTTGGTGGTGGACTCATTTCTTATCCCTGTATTAGTAGACTGTTATATTATCTGATGGGGTGGGAACGTGAAGGTAATGTTTTTTGATTACAATAGGTTCAGAATGGAATTCTATCTGTATATGTGTTGTGTTGCTTAAGTCTTGTTTTGTTTTTGCATAGTAAAAACTTATCAGGATAGCAAGAATAATTATATTGACATGACTTGTTTTTTTTCTGGTATTGGAATCTACACTGGTGTGTGGTGTTCTGCTTATGATTCTATGCAGGATCCATACTGACATTAAAAGTGGTAGATCAAGTTCATGCTCTAGTCTCCTTTTTTATTATACGGTTTTCTTGTAATTTGGTGGACAACAGTCATAGGAGAGAAAGAAATATGGTTCAGATTTGTTCTTGTTGTTTTTTTCTTCTTCTTTTTCTTCCTACTTTGTTTTTTTTTTTTATTTGGGTTGGGGTAACCCTATTGTCCCTATATATATA
>Ga0214544_1011775_pt1 | contig 11859 bp, 7 predicted proteins | sample CNSS3metaG_FD_160074 | JGI IMG/M metagenome (GOLD analysis project Ga0214544, IMG submission 160074) | Root nodule microbial communities from cowpea collected in UCLA plant growth center, Los Angeles, California, USA - CNSS3 | ecosystem: Host-associated > Plants > Roots > Nodule | place: USA...
CTAAAAATATACGAAAAATTTGCTTCCTATATGAATTACCGTAAGAAAATTGAAAAGAAAAAAAAAACTCACACAATATAAAAATTATAATAGTAAAGAATTTATAAAAGTAAACAAATTCTTCGATTATATTAGATTTATTTATATTCGATGTTACAATAATAAATAAATAAAAAATCTAACATACACGACTTTTTAAATCAAATTTGAAACATTTTTACATTAAAATGATAAAAAAATATCTTTAATTTTTTTTTCGCTTATCGTAGTGTAAATGAGATTTGTGTACAACTTATGCATGACGTAAGTGAAAGAAAAGAAAATCTTACTTCTGAAAATCGTGCTACTGCTGCAACATTTGTATAGTAGAATGAACCAATGAGAAAAATACATTTGTATAATATGAATGAACTAATGAAAAAAATGGCGGCTTTTCAAGTTTTCAACAAAAGGAAAAGTTATTAAAAAATGTGTATTAATTAAGTAACCAGATATTCATATCCAAACTTCTAGATGCACCATTTTTTTATTTATTTTAAAGTATAGCATCTATACTTTTCTTAATTTGATTCCATTTCCACGTGATTGCGATCCTTGTGTTGCACGCATAATCCTACACGAACCATGAATCAAAAATAAATTCATGCATTAATAAATACTATTATTTTCTTTTTCTTTCATTATACTCAATTCTATATTTGTTACACCAATTAATATTATATACATATTTGGCTTTGAAATAATAAATACAGCTTAATCAAATAATCCATAACATCAATTTTTTTTCTACGTACAACTTTTTTTCTAAGGTCATATAATTCAATATTTATAGTTAAAAATAATAATTATAATTTTAATGTTAATATGGTTATATATTATGGCTTTTATCTACAAAAATATATAAAAGAATTTTTTTTTTTGTGTCCACAGTTCAAAATTTCAATTTTATCTTTTAATATATAATTATTTATTAAATTTTTAAAATTTACCGTTATTTCTACAAGTTCTTTATAAAATCGTCTTTCTTTACTCTTTCTCTTTTTTTTTTATTTATCATATGTTATTCTCTTATCTTTTATTATATATTTTATTTTATTTTTAATAAATATAATTTTATTTTATATATTAACTTAATAATATTACAATATCATTACCTACTATATATATATATATAAAATATATACACACAATCACAATAATACCTGTGTTTACGCTAGTTTATTTAATATTCTAACAAAATTCAACGTCGACAGTTCATAGTAGTGTTGATTATGTCTTAAGGCGATTTCATAATGGTAGAAGGAGAAATCATTTGTTGGAAAAAAAAAACACAATATTAGAACGAAATTATGTTGTTCAATGTTCATGTTGACTTCCATAATCAAACCCACCATTTCTGGTCAAATTGTAGTTTCTTGACTTTTTCTTTGAAAACCCAATTAATCCCTTTAAATACTGGAACAAGGTGCAGTTTCCAACACAAATCCAAAAAATCACTTTGGTAAGAGAAGTTATCATCATCATCTTCTTCTTCAACCTCTGCAACACTCACACATGGAAACAGATTCACTATTGCCTAAGCCAACATACGGTGGCATAAAGAGGTACTTCAGAAGACGGCGGTACCAACGCCTCGACAGCGGTGGCGCCGCCACCTTCACCGGTGAAAGGAAAACGAAGATGATTAGGTTAAGAAGAAGCCCACACCGGCAATGGAGGATGAAGGCAGTTCCGAAGCTGACATGGATGGTTAGGTCACCTTTGAAGATGTTTGCAAAGCTCAAAAATGCTTACATGAAGTTCATGTTGAAATCTATGAACACCGACAACATGTTTGGAAACAAAAACACTCTGAAGATTGATCGACAAACTTCTAAGGTTCGCAAGAATGATGCGTTCGAGGCGAGGCTCATTTTCGAGATTTCCAAGGCCTTGGTTGCGTCGCATGAATTATATCCCATGAAATAATCCTTTATTTTCTTTTTGTTTAGATTTTTTTTTCTTCCTAAATTTCTTGTGTGATTACAGAAAATGTTGAAGAATCACCAAAAAATTGTATTTTATTTCTTGTTATTTTGACTCTCCGTCGATTGTTAATATTCATTAGTTATATACTAATGACTATCAAAGTTAAAAGTAGTTTTATGTGAATTATCAAACTTATTTATTTATAGAAGCTAGTTTGATTTAATAATTTTTACTTATGCAAAAGGTTAAATTTTGGTTTTAATAACAGTGAATCAAATTAGCAAAATTTCCACTTGAGATGTTATAATTTTTTGTATACTTTCCCTGAAAATGATATGGTTAATTCAAAGTTCAGATGCTGGGTTTGAAATATACATTTCAGAATTGTCAAATGCAATTTCATTGTTTATTTCATTTGACCAGAACATTAAAAAAAATCCATTAAGAAAAATAGTTACCTTTGATAGATTATTCTAGAAAAATTAATTAAAATCTTAATGATAAAGAAATTGAGAAATAAACATTGCTAAAGTTTTGAATTCCTTGCCGTCGCACGTATACAACCACACCCATGCAACATTTGGGTCAATTGTCTTTGTTGACTTTCTACCTCTGAGCAAATTCCTTTGAAATTTAAACAGTGTCGAACACAAATTGCATGAATCTCTAATGTTAAAAGTGTTATTTAGCTTTTACTTCATCGTGAATAAATGGAGATATATTAATTGATTGTGAGTTTAAGTAGGAATAACAAATTGAGTAAAATATAATTAAAAAACATTTACAAATTTATTACTTTAAGATTTTAGATATAATATCAAATTGTAATTTTTATATATATATATAGAATATCTATATAAGTACGATTATATAGATATTCTCTCCTCTCAAACATTTCAACAAAGATATCAAAATCAATGTGTATCATATTAAGATAAACAACAACATTGTTATTATTATTAAAAAAATAACAAAAACATGTCCTTTAAATAAGAAAAATTGTAAGATCATGCTTTTATTATCTCAAATTAAATGCTGAATTAAATTATTTTAAAAAAATAAATAGAAAATTAAATATTTTATCCTTCATTCATTATAAATATTTATTATTATTATTATTATCATATGAAATTATTCTTATTTTAAGACTTTCTTTACTTCTCTTTGTTTTCTCTTTAAGTTTTAAAGAAGATTTTGTCTCCTTTTTAGTTTGAATACAGTAAAATATTTCATTAACAATCAATTTTATTGATCCAAAATTATTAGTCATTATAATAACTAATATAGATATCAATCTAGAAAATAAAATATTATTGGATAATATAAAATAGTTATTACTATGAATAAATAATTATAATTGGTTTCTAAATTTGGCTAACAAGATTTTAGTTACCCAAAAAAATTAGTTACGTTAACTATTAAGGATTTTCTATTAAAGGAATTGATTTCTAAATCAGTATCTAATTAATTAGTGATCAATTATAATTTTTTATTCATAATAATGTTATTTTAGCAACCAATATTTTTTTATTTTGTAAATTGGTATCTAAATTGGCTGTTATAGTGACTAACAACTTTTAGTTACTAAAATTGATTATTAATGAAGTTTATATTATTTCTATCTGATTATAATCTTAATTTGAATTAGTTTTTTTATTATAAAATTAATTTATTTATTTGGCTCATGTAAAGGTTTTAAAATTTGCATGTCGAAGTTGAGGAATATGAAAAATATGTTAATCTAAATCCATAGTTTGCTTTTTAAGTTAAGACATCTTACGACCATCTAGAAAATTTTGAAGTATTTTCGACTCATTTTCTTTTCTAGAGTACATTCCATGTAAAGCTAGGTTAATTATTATTTTAAAAGTATAAAAGTAATTGATTGGATGAAAGAAGTGAAATTCATGTGAGATTCAAACTTGGGTTATAATAAATATCGAGTTGAGTAGCGTTGAGTTTAATTTGAAATGTGTTTGGATTGAAAACTCGTTTAAAACTGAAGTTATATGAATAAACTTTATTTATACAGATAATTTTTTTTAAATTATCTAAAACACCCTTTTAACATTAACCCACTTAAAAATCTACACTCCTAAAATGAAGGATACCGAATATCTAAATTTGATTAAAGAAATTACAGAATCAAATGTGGACACCCAAAATATATATATATATATATATATATATATATTTCAGATGTCGAAATTCAATTATATAATTTTCTTAATCGGATTTTTACATCTGATACTTTTAGTTTTAAGCATGAAGATTTCTAAACGGGTAAAGTTAAAATTGTATTTTTGATATTTTTTGAAAAATTTTGGGTGTCGAAGAAATTGGGGGAGGTGCATGGAGAAATAGCCTTGATTGGTTCAACTGAAAAATTGACCGGATTCTCGTATTGGAAAGCCTGTGAAAGAATTAAAAAGATGTAAGTTTAGTCAAAATTAATAAATTTGACAGTAAGAGATATACTCCTGATTTAATTTTTTCTAAAAATTACATTTAATGCTCATTCATTATATAAAAAATGTCAGAGCATGTTCCTGAGATAAATTAGTATGAAGTTTTTCCATGTTAACCACTGAATTTGAACTTGAGCTTCTTGAATATGTAATTTAACAAGAGAAAAAATAGTTTTATTATATTGTTCTTACTGTTTCAAATAAATTATTTCACATACATTACGTAACTTCAAAGTAGACCCTACTTTGTAGTTCCACATGATACTGTAATCATATATAAAAGAATTATTATTTAACTTTTAATTAATGATTTTATATGAAACATATATAGTATGATTTTTTTATGTTAATTTTTATCTAATTGACTACTCGAATTTTTATTTATTTTAACGTGTTATTTAATACACTGTCTTATATAATATTAAAATATTTATTCAATTATCAGTTATTTGACCGTAATTAAACTGGTAAACAGTAATAATTACATCATGTATTAACGACTGATTTAATTTTCAAAATATTAATTTTTGTAATTAATAATTGTGTGGACTAACTCAAGTTTCTAAAGATACGAAGTCTCATTCTCTCACTCCATTCACAGTACCAAAATATCAATTTATAATTAAGGAAAACTATTTCCTTCTTCCATTCATACTAATCACAATTTTAATATTCTAAAAATAAATAAATTTATTGTTATTGGTTTTATTTGGCAAAGCTTTTCACCTATTTTTAAATTTTTTTACTAGCTAAAAAACTTGTTTGATCTTATTCATTTGTTAAATAAATATTTTGTAATAGTTTCTAATGTATTTTTTTAAACAATACTTACTAAATTCTATTGCAGATAAGTTATTTGTTTCCTTTTTTCTATTATTTTTAGCATTTTCATTTTTTGTATTGTACTGTTTATTTTAACTATCATATTATTTATAACATTTATTTTATTGATTCAGTTTTGTATTTAAAAAAAAGTATATTTTTATTTCATTTTATAGAATGGTTTTATGTTTTAATCACTACACTAATTAATATAACCAAAATATTATATCTACTTAATTATGTATTGGTTTTTCTTACATTTAAACTTGATTCAAAGTACAGTAAGACATAATATAAAATTAATAATACAATATATATAAAAAATATAATAATGGAAACTAAAAAAATTGTTATTGAATAATTCATCCACACACACACAAAATCAAGAGTTAAAAAACTTTTTGAAAACAAGATTATAAACAGTTCAAAAGGTACTTTAAAGATAAAAAAATTAAAATATATATATATATATATATATATATATATATATATATATATATAAAAATATAATATTTTTTATATTTTTTATTTTATATTTTCAATTACTCAAACCAAACTTGTTCTAAACACTTATAATTCAATATATTAGTTTAATAACAGTTGGCTGCCTACTATTTTTTCAAGTTATAGGTAACTTTTTTTAGCTAGTTTTGCGAAACAAAACTATTATCCTTTATAAATAAGTCATTAACTTATTTTCCTTCTAATTTATTCTTAAATTAATTACTCTCCGCGTCTTAAATAAAATAATGTATTTATTTAAAAATGTTAAAATATTTTAATGCATGTGAAGCAACTTCAAATATAGACATTAATCCTTTAAATGAATCACTGTTGGCAAACTTCTGTACACCTGCCAATAATATTACATGTGCTTACACATTCACACTTAGGAAAATAAATATCATTAATTAATGTTTTATCAAATAATAAATGTTTAATCAAGACAATACAATTTACATGCATTTAATATTTATGTCCTTTTTTAAACCCAAGACTTATATTCACCTTTGCTTCTTCTTTTTTCTTCACTTTACGTACTTTTTTTTTTCTTTTTCAAAATTATAATTCACAATTTTATTTAAAGAATTTATAAGTGATTTTCACTCCACAAATGAATTTCACCAGTAATTCAGCTTCACCAAACATGTTACCCAATTCTGTGTTGAGACCTTCTTGTTCAATGTCTCGGTATCTTCAAGAAGATAGAGAGGTTAAGTGATTCCATTATATACTCTTGTGACGTGTTTGTATGTATATATCAAACGCGCTTATTTTATTGAGAAGTGATTTTTCGTTTACGTTGATGATTATGAATTAAACAGGTAAGCAATTTCAATCTGCAACCATTGGATTGCAATAACAATTCAGTTCCATCAAATTCCATGTCCATGAACCCTTATATGATGTCTCAATTTCGTCAAGACAGAGAGGTTAAGTGATTCCATTCATAATCTATTTTCTGGTTCCAAACACGTTCTTATTCCCTAAAAAATCACTTTTCTTGGTCGCAAAATTAAGCAGAGAAGCAGCAGCAGCAATTTAGTTCCATCAAGTTTGCTAACAAATTCCATTCAGAATCCCATTTATCCAATGTTTGAGTACTGTCAACAAGATAGAGAGGTGAAGTGATTATAATTAAATGCTTTAGTCACCCATTTTATTTTCTCAAAAAAGAAAATAAATTATTTTAACAAATTTCTCAGGCAAACAATTTGATTCTACCATTGGATTTCAATAATAATTTAGCTTCATCGAATATGGTATCAAATTTCATGTCAAATCCCTTTCATTCAATGCCTCAATATAACGAAGAACATAGACAGGTAAAGTCATTTCTTCTAAACCCCAATTATTCACTTTTCACTTTATTTTCACTATGTTCATAACCCCCTTTGGTTTCTACAAAATTTTATAGTTTTTTCGTAAGTGAAGAGAAAATTTTCATATATTGAATCCATAAAAAATTTCAAAATTGTGTCCTAAGATTGTAAGTATTCATGGCCTTAATCTTTTCAAAGTTTTTTGTTTTGATTTTTTAGAATATTTGTCGGGTGGAAAATGTGCACATATTATAAATCAAGACGCTTGAATTTATTTATTTTTTTTAAATGGATTAGTTATTGCTTAACTCAATTTTACGACACTTTATTAATTGTTGATAATACTTAAAAATAGAAAAAAAAACATATAAATTTCATAAATGTTGAAGATACATAATGTTGATTAAATGTATAAAAATAATGTATGTATATGTATTATTATTCATTTTAAAAATGAGAAAAATGTGTTCATGCTAATTTAACGAATTGTCTCTTTGATAAAACAGGGAGGTAACTGCAATCAAGCAATGGATTTCCTTAGTAATTCAGTTTCATCAAATTCTATGTTAATGCCCTCTTGTCCTATACTTCATTATCATCAAGAAAAAGATAGAGAGGTAAAGTAATTTAGTTTAAACTCCAATTGCTTTAATTTCTTAGAAAATGACTTCTTCTTTTTTTATTTATCTTGACAAATTTAGCGGAGAAACACTTTCCCTCTGCCATTGGATTTCAACAGTAATTCAGCTTCAACAAATGTGTTACCGAATTCCATTTCAATACCCCCATATCCAATGCCTCAATATTATCCACAAAACATACAGGTAAAGTTATTACCTTTTTCTACTTACTTCAATCACCACACTTATTTGTTTTGAAGTATTATGATAAATTGATTTTAAATGTGCATCCTATTTAATCAGGACTCTGTTTCTTTTTTTTTTTTTTTAATTGAGAAGGGTAAATTTTGATTTCGAAAAGGGTTAATCACTGACTGCTAGGTTTCCTTTTTTTCGTGTAAGAGCAGGAGGGGAAACTCAGATCCTTCTGGGAGAAGCAGTTGTTGGATATCGAAGCTGCTGAAGGTTTTTTAATGACATTTCTTTTAAACTATCATATTATTGATGTAATGGAATAAACTAATAATGATATACTATATTTCTTTGTTCCATTGCATTCAATTGACAACTTGATTTGTATTTTGCTACGATGTAATTGGCAGCATTTAAGAGCCAGCACAAGTTGCCGCTAGCTCGAATCAGAAGGATAATGAAAACAGACGCAGATGTGCAGGTTTATAGTTCTGATTCAAAACCACATTCTCTGTTACTTCCGAAAAGTGATGTGTTTATAGATGTTATGTTACTGTTTCAAACAACGTTGTTGTGATTGCATTATGGATGATGAAATGTTTGTGTGGAAAGCAGATGGTGAGTGCTGAAACTCCCATGCTGATGTCAAAAGCATGTGAGATTTTCATCCAGGAACTCACTTTTCGTGCCTGGATGCGTGCTGAAGAGAGCAACAAGAGTACTGTGCAGCCATGTGATGTTGCCAAGGTTATTATGCAGAATAATGCCATGCAATTCCTCACTGAAATTGTCCCAGATAACCTCCAAAATTTCTGTGCTTATGGTGCTCAGGTATCTCCATTCTTTTCTTCTTTCATTTCCTTTTTAGTTACACTTTCCATTTATATTCATTCAATCACTTCCTTAGTAAACTTACTCGAATATAAAAAGATGATTGTTTAGAGATAGATTACTCTGAGGTAAACAAGCACATAGGTTGTTTATTCAGTTTTTGAAAATGTATAATTGAGTTGTGGTATGCTTGTTATAGCAGGAGGAGCGTGCTGCTGGAAACATTGCAGAAGGAATGCATTCAAGCCAAGCTGCCCTGCCTGCTACACCTGCTTTTATGGGAAATCCTATGAATGTGATGAATATGGGCAGAGTAAGTATCAAATAAATTGGATTTATAACTTCTGTTGAGTTGTTGAAAATAATACATCTTGGAAAGTTTTACATCATTTTGGATAAACAATTAGGTGTATGACATTGACTATGTAATGAATTTTAAGTTCATGCTTTTAGTCCTGCTAGTCAAAAATACTTTAAGTTTATGTTTGACATTTCTTATACTCTTTTAGTAAAATGTTTGAGATTTGATTAAATACTTGTTTTGAAGAGTGTAGATGTACTTAGAGTCAAAGGACATGGAAGAGTTATCTATATGTTATAGAAATGTTCGCATAATGTCATCTGATTGTCATGATCGTGGTTTTTCTCCGATTTTGGAGTTTTTACCTTATACTCTTATGTTGATTGTTGATCTTATTTATCTATTAATAGGACAATTCTTGAAAATAAAGAAGTTGATATTCTTCTTGATGATGTGTTTTTTCCCATCAACTTTCTGTTATCTGTTAAACTCAAACCAACCTGAGAAAACTCTTATTCTTACTCGTGAATGTGTTGATTTGTTTAGTTTAATTAATGGCATTTCCTGCTGTATACTTCATAGGGCTTGGAAGCAGGAAACCAATTGATTCCTCAACCCAACAACATGATCCAGCCTCCCTTTGTTATGCCTTCAGATCAATTGCCTTACAATTTTCATCCCAAGGTAAGAGGGACATTGTTAGTACTACATCATGAACATTTCACACCAATGCAAAATAATCTTTTATTTTCCTTCTTTCACATGTTTATGTCGATGTTAAGATCAATGTCTTGTCATAATGCAGTGAACTTCGGAATGCACTACAGGGTGATGAATGAAGTCATGGTGTGCTTCAGAACCTTGTGTTCTCTGGAGGAACTAGAACAACAATTTTACATTATTAATTCTCCTCAAATAATTCCTCCAACTTTTTTCTGTTTTGGGAAACATTATCCTATTAAAGCACTTGGACATCTCCATGTTTGAACATCCGATAGATTATCTTCTGAGACTATCGATGACCCTTTTGGAAATTCTGCTTCTGAAAATTTGGTTATTGTTGATGAACTTTGAATTACTTGGTCCGTTTTATACAGCAGAGTTACAAAGTGAATATTTGTGGTGGTGGTAACAAAATGTGTTCGCATTCAACGTTTTAAAAGCAGTTCCATGATTTCAATCAAAATCAAATTTATGATGCACTAAAAAAGTGGAGAAATTAGGTACATTGGACAGCCTAAAATAACATGGAAAAGAAAAATAAAAAGCAAGAAAGAAGACAGCAAAAAGAAAAGAATCACTTTATGGTTGAAGTGGAGAAATTGGGGAACCACACACACGTTTTAAATGCAAACGCAAGTATCCCCAATTGGTTCCCAAGAAAAGTGATTTCCTATTCTTGTTCTTCACTTCCTTTGATTGGCACCCGTTCACCAGACATTTGAACAAATTCCTCAACTTTGCATCATATTTTTTAGTATGACAATAACAAAGTGCTGGTACTCGTAAATAATCACTCCATTACAATACCAATGACACCTGAGCCTAATCACATAAGACACTAATACCACTCTCAACCCAAAATCTTAAAGTAATGAGTTTATGGGTCTTTATTCTTATATAATGCTCTACTTTTTCATTTCTAATCGATGTGGGACTTAGACTCAGACTTAGATTCCTATGATACATGATAACAGTATATATGAAAATAAAATGCACAATATATGTTTGATGGTAAGTTTGAGGTCACTAATTTTGCAACCCCACTTTAACCTAGATGCCTTATACCAACCATGCTTTTGTGTTGAGGGAATCTTGAAGCTTTAAACCTTTAGCTTTACGCAAAGTGGTGTTTTGCAGAACGTGACTTAAGGGGTGAGGGTTGTTATATAAAGGAGTTAGGGTAAGTGATGAATGAGTTGTAAGATAAAATTGAGAAAGAGCTGGGAATGGAATATCAAAGCAATCAGAAATTGTGGGAATGGGCTGATTGGGAAGCAATGAAATCATCTCAAGTGATTGTGTGTAATTTTCTTCCCAATTCCGCCCATTCCTATGATTTCTGATACTTCTTTCCTTTCCTCTGATTTGCTTTTTCCAGTGTCCTTCATCATGAACTATACTTAACACTTTTATCTGTTTCTGTTATTGATGTTAGATTCTGGTTCAACACATGAAATTCTTAGTTTTGAGTTCCATGTTTGTTCATATTGTTTATACAGATACTGATAGATTACTTCTGCAAATATTAGCTATTTTGTACAATTTGATCATTGATTTTCTGGGTTTCATAACTGTGTTTTTGTTTGTTTGTGCCCAGTGAGAAGTAATTAGATTAGACTGTAAAAATTTTGGAGAAGGTTGGTTTGTTTAGTGTTATTTTCAATACACTTTTTACTGTTAAATTACATCTATTAAAATCAAATACAGAAGATATATTAAAAATTATAAATTTTTCACAATTTATTTATTGAGTTTTTCTTTTGATGATATGTTTTAAATCAATTTTAATCAATAATAAATATTAGAAAAAACATATCAAAAATTGTGACTCTAACACTTCTCTTATTATTATGATTTACTATTTATAACCATATTTTTTTATGAAGATGAAAAAAATGTCTATTAATTTTGGAAAAATATTACGTCACAAAATATTTTCATTGTCTTTTATCAGACATGAAAAACTTTTATTTTTAAAATAATAATTAAGCATTTATAAAAGTGACAATAGATCTATTAGATTTAATAAATGTTATATATATATATATATATATATATATATATATATATATATATATATATATATATATATATATTTATTAATTTTTTTA
>Ga0214544_1011776_pt1 | contig 11858 bp, 13 predicted proteins | sample CNSS3metaG_FD_160074 | JGI IMG/M metagenome (GOLD analysis project Ga0214544, IMG submission 160074) | Root nodule microbial communities from cowpea collected in UCLA plant growth center, Los Angeles, California, USA - CNSS3 | ecosystem: Host-associated > Plants > Roots > Nodule | place: USA...
CAGAGAATGCAGCGGATATAATTTCCCCTAACTTGCAAGAATCTATGAGGAGCAATAATCAAAGAGCAGCAATAATAAATCACCAAAAGCACAAATAAAGGCACCAAGATTTTTAATGTGGAAAACCTCTCAAATCAAGGGTAAAAACCACGAGTCGTCAAGACCAAAGAAATAGCTTCAATATGATCAACAAGAGTACAAAAGAGTCTCAATCAATAGCACAAATTAGTGCCAACACCCAACCAAATAACAAAGCAACAAAACTTTCAAAATAGAGAAGAACAAGAGAGGAAAACCTCTACAAATCACTGCTGCAATGCGAAATTAATATCTCCCAACTCAGACCTCGTATCAAAGATCCGACCGGTCAGAATGAAGAGCAATGAGTTCCGAACCTGTTGTAAATATTTCAGCTCGATCCAACGGTGAACGAATCCGCAGCGCCGATTCTACTATGACAACTCTGTGAAAAACGTGAACAGAATTTTTCCTCTACCTCTCCCTCTATGTGTTAGGGCTTTCAGTGTGTTCTGACTCTATTGTTCTGCCTCTCTCTTTATTTTATAGCCCCCTCTCCACTAGGTTAAGTGAGACATGGACTTCTCAAATTTTGGGTCTTTTATCCACATAGGAAGGGAGCTCAATACCCAACAAGTTTGCATATAATAAAGTAGTTCATAAAACTACTTAATATTTCCCTTTAAACTTGTGTTTAATCTTTTGACACCTTTAGATTTAATACCTCTACCTATTTAATTTTATTTTATTTAGAAAGAAGGGGTATCTAAAAAGTATTAGATTGAGTTAATACACCCTAGGGTATTTAATCGATAATATTGTGAATATGCGTTGTATTTATAGGCTGATGTTGACCATTGGGGTATTTAATCGATAATATTGTTATCTGGCACATTGTATCCGGTAATATTGTTGGTTGGCAGATTATGCTTTTATAATATCACTGATTCACAGATTGCCTTTATAATATCACTGATTCACAGATTGCCTTTATAATATCATTGATTTGCATCTCTTTATAATATCGTGATTATTCTAGTAATCACTTTATTGGCGCGTTTATAGCACAACGTGATATTGTATGTGTTAAAAAGGGTTATTAATGATTTGTTAGATGTGTTTAATTCGGGTAACAGGGGAGGTACACAAGCTCCCAAGCTCGGAATTTCGGATACAAGTGAACGAGTTTAAGATATGGGCGTTGACCGAGTAGTTTGGATTCGGATCGCCGAGGTTTGGCTGAGTTATCTGTTGAGGTGAAGTTGGCAAACGATTATGGCGTCGACATGTTTGCTGGAGGACTTAGGTAAAAATGAGTATTGTGTCTAGTGTACCCCTCGAAAATGGTTGCAATTGCCATGTCAGTTTATTTGTCACGTTGATGACATGACATTTTAGCGGTCAGAGGTGTGTCAGGGGCCTTTTGAGTTCTCCCCTTTCAAATGTCCATTTATGATTTTTCCCTCTTCTGGAACGTTACCTGGTGCTCGCGACCTTCATGTTTCTGGTAATCTCTCATCCTAGGCATGTCTGTGATGTCTTCTTTGATTTCAGATTCTTAAACGCGTTTTAGATGTTGTGAGAGAGAGAATCTTGACATTGTCCCTATTGTAAATAAATTCATGTTTTTTTATCAACTGGATCACGGGTCCTTGGTTGGCTGGTTTCCCAGTATAATGGTGTTTATGATCCTCTTTTCACCATATATATAGAGTTTGTATTTTAAGGGTTTTAAGGACAAGTTTTTTAAGTTGAAGACCTTGGCCGTTAAGAACGTGACTCTTCTGTCAAAGGTGTTGTAGGGCTTGAAGCAGAAGGTTCAGGCTCTTGAATCTGAGAAGCTTACCTTGGAAAAGGAGGAGCAGGCTTGGTTGGGGGAAAAGACGGATATGGAGAGGGATAAGAAAGAAGGCTCTCGAGGATAAGGTCATTGAGCAACGCCAAGCTATGTCTGTCAGTAAAAAGAAGGTCGAGGACCTTGCAAACGACATGGAAACCAAGTTGAAGGATGCCGATACAATTGCTCGTCGTCTTAAGGAAGATATGTTTAAGCGGCAAGAATCTCAGGACAAACCGAAAAGCAATATTTATGAGGTAGAGGTCGTGAAAGTCCTGTTGGCTAAAGCTTGCATGAAGGCTTATTTCGAGGTCTTTATGATGGCCATGCAACAGTAGGTTACCCTGTATAAAGATGTACTATTGGAATTCATTATTTTGGCTCTTCGACTGTGTTTTGCCTTAGAAAACTTTTGTTAATCTTAATGTTAATATTATGAGATTTTTTCTGTGTAGTGTACTGACCTTTTTGGTGAGGTGGAGTTGCTTGATGTGGTTGTGCTTGACATCGATTGGGTTGTGTGTTTACCCTGTGAATTTGTGCTGCCTCGACGGGTGATGGTTGTACTTGTCGGGGCTTTATAGCCTCTACATTGGTGCGCGTGTAGTACATAAGCAGTACCATTTGGGGTTGTATATTTGCTACCTCGGCGAGGGTTGTATATTTGCTACATCGGCGAGTAGTATATAAGTTGTACCCGTTGGAGTTGTATGGAATTGTACCGTCCTGATCATCCAAGGCATGACCGATTCGATTCATGAAAGTCTAAGCCTAGAAATTTGGATCTAATTGATATTTTATTATATGAAATATTTTGGGATCAGTCGATCATGATATTTGTAATTGTTTTGTCTATAAATAAGAGATTAACCCACAGGGTCACTGTCAGGTTTACAGAGGGGGTTTCATTGGGGAGATACAACACACCAATGAGACCTGAGCCCAACCACATAAGGCATTGACACCACTCTCAACCCAAAACCTTAAGGCAATGGGTTTATGGGTCTTTATTCTTATATAGTGCTCTACTTTCTCATTTCTGGTCAATGTGGGACTTAGACTCACACTTGGATTCCTAACAATCTCCCCCTCAAGGGTGAGTCCCTTCAACCACATTGGTACACTCCCCCTCCGGTGGAAGTTGCCCAACCACGAGTACTCCTTTTCTGCCCTTTTCTGTACCGCCGTTATTCTTAACGGGACATGCTTTACCTGGAACCCTTACCTGGGACCTTTGCCAGGAAGACTTTCGATACTAGGACCATACTGCACTCGTCTGAGCCGGTTTTAACCATCGACTCTGATACCACTTGTCAGGTTTACAAGTACTCATTTTCTGTCCTTTTCTGTACCGCCGTTATTTTCTTAACGGGACAAGCTTTACCTGGAACCCTTACCTGGGACTCTGTACTCATTTTCTGTCCTTTTCTGTACCGCCGTTATTTTCTTAACGGGACAAGCTTTACCTGGAACCCTTACCTGGGACTCTTGCTAGGAAGACTTTCGATACTAGGACCATACTGCACTCGTCTGAGCCGATATTAACCATCGACTCTGATACCACTTGTCAAGATTTACAGAGGGGGTTTCACTGGGGAGAACAACACCAATGAGATCTGAGCCTAACCACATAGGACACTGACACCACTCTCAACCCAAAACCTTAAGTCGATGGGTTTATGGGTCTTCGATACTAGGACCATACTGGTATTGCACTCGTTTGAGCCGGTATTAACCATCGGCTCTGATACCACTTGTCAGGTTTTATAGAGGGGGTTTCACTGGGGGGAACAACACCAATGAGATCTGAGCTTAACTACATAAGACACTGACACCACTCTCAACCCAAAACCTTAAGCCAATGGGTTTATGGGTCTTTATTCTTATATAGTGCTCTACTTTCTCATTTCTGGTCAATGTGGGACTTAGACTCACACTTGGATTCCTAACTGTCACGGGGAACGATTTTCTAGCGTCAGTATGCTCTTCATTGTACGTTAAGTCAGAAAGGTTCTTATAATTTTTGTCTTCGGTAAAAATATTCATTTTTTTGCCGGAACAGTGCACAGAATTATGGTCTTGCTAGACACCTAATCGGTTTGAAATAAGACGAACGTTAGCAAGAACATTTGGCACCCACCGTGGGACCCGGTAAAACAGATTCCCAGCCCCTATCAGCAGACAAAGCGACCACACGATGGCGAGAAAACCCTGATCTCGCATCTGCACCCTCACTCACTCTTCTCTTCTGTTATGCCATCAAAACAGTTCTCTCATAGCCAAAAAGCCCAACTCTCCTCCTTCGTCGTAATTTTCTTGAAAATCGAATACGAATTCGCACTAGTTGAAAATAGGCTTATTATGACAGGTAAAACAGGCTTACTATGACAGGTATTTTGACATCATAGTTGTAGGAGTCATAGAAAATGCGCACTTGTTATGACGTTGCAAAAACCTGTCATAATAAAGTTTTTTTTATAATTTTTTTTACCATTTTCTTCTTCATTCAATTCACTTACAAATATATCTCATATCAACAAACCAAAAAATTCCCAAACAATTAAGTTGTGTAACAATCTTCAAAAATTGAAATGTATATACTTAAATCTACAACCTTAACTTTTACAAACACTCTTAAAACCTTAATTATAAACAACCTTTTCAATAAGGAAAACCTATTCGATTTTTGAACCTTTTCACCACTGTTTCCTAAGTTGTAATATTCTTGTTGAGGTGGTGATATGTATGTTCAGTTTCCTCCTTTAAGAATATCACAAATAAGATACCCAAAAAGAGGAATTTGGGAAACAAAACTATCATCAACTATGCATACCAGGTTCGAAAGGAAGTTAAATCTTGCCCACATCTTTATTCCAACGTAGACTTATTTCATTAAGAAAATTCATCAAAAATTATCGGTATCTAATAGGGCCTCCACGATCTTAAACACTCATTTCACTGATTCAAGCCAAATGCCAAGACATCATTTTAGTTACCTAGAAATACTTAAATGAGTCAGTATAAAAGGCTCAAAAATTAAATATAAAAGAGCCCAATACCCAACTTCATTTTAATATTGTAAACTTAATGCTACTAACCATAAAAAGAAGTGGAAATGGTTTCCTTCAAATATCATTCATGAAAAATAAATGCTACTAACCATAAAAAATGTCAGTTACGAGAAATCAAGCAATCCCACAATTGCAATATTATGAAGAACCTGAAATATTAGGATTTAAAAACTTAAACAATAAGATTTAGAAAAAAAAAAGGTTGCCTTACACAATATTGAAAACACAACATAAAGATAACACAACCCTAAGCAGGTTACATTAAGTTGTTAACCCACCAAAGCAAGTCTTCCCTTGTTCATAAAAGGCCTTAGGGTTAGTAGTGAATCTTATTGCTCAACAAACATAATTGCATTCTCAAATGCAATCCAAAAAAATAACAATATGCGTTGACTTAGTGTTGTTTGTACCACTATCCCGCTAGCAAAGCATGATTTAAATAAATAGATTAAACATTTATCTGCATTTTCCTTTACTATTGTTATGCCGAAGATACTAAAAACCCCACCCATGAATGAGCCAAATAAAAATAAAAGATAAACCCTAAACTTAGCACCTGTGGATAAATTCTTAAGTCACAGGATCAGGGGAATTAAATTAAACCCATAATTTCCCCAAAACTTTCGAATAAGAAAAAAAAGCAAACCGAGTAACAAGGATAAAAATTTTGGATGAATCAAAAAGCAACCAAATTAAAACGTTAAACCAAACACAAGCAATACAACTTAAGATAAGCATTCATTCCCGTGTAACATTTCAACCAATCTAGAAACGCCTTTACGATTCAATATGATGCCAACATAGGGTAACAATTGCAACACACATTAAAATGATAAAGGAATTCTCACTCACTCCAAAGTATAACCATAGTCCGAAAGACATGTGCAAACTAAGTGAACGAAAGAGGGAAAACCTGTCAAAACGGTGGTAGAATCACCAATGTGGCAATGAGGGCAAATGACGTGGCGAACGGCGCGACGAACGACATCATTGAAAAACGCTCTAACTGACATCGATGGGAGAGGTTGATGACGACAACGCTTGTGGAAGCTACGACAACGAGAAACAAAGGTCCTGTCGACTATTTTAGAATGAAAGGAGATGATGAACACAACATGGACGGGTTGAGAAAGAAGGTGGACGAGAAAGAGAAATGAAACTACTTTGAGAAAGAAGGGAGGCGAGAAAGAGAAATGAGGGAAGGGAAAAATTAGGAATTTAAAGATATTATGACACGTCTCCCACAATCTATCATAATATATTTTTAACATAATTTCAATTTTATGATATGTCTCTTGCACCTGTCATAATAAGTTTTCTCTTTTTACTTATTATGGCAGATCCCCTCTCCCCCGTCATAATAATTGTTACTTTTATTACAAAAATGTCATCGGTCAATATATTATGACAGGTGACTTATACATATCATAATAAGTCATCATAGATACGTTAAGTCATAAAGGTTCTTATAATTTTTGTCTTCGGTAAAAATATTCAATTTTTGTCGGAACAGTACACAAAATTTTGGTCTTGCTAGACACCTAATCGGTTTGAAATAAGATGGACGTTAGCAAGAGCATTTGGCGCCCACCGTGAGACCCAGTAAAACAGATTCCCAGACCCTATCCGCAGATAAAGCGACCACACGATGGCGAGAAAACCCTGATCTCGCATCTGCACCCTCACTCACTCTTCTCTTCTCTTATGCCATCAAAACGGTTCTTTCATAGCCAAAAAGCTCAACTCTCCTCCTTCGTCGTAACTGTCTTGGAAATCGAATACGAATTCGGCCACCGCGACACCGCCGTTAGACGCATTAATAGCGGCAGCTTCGGCTGCTGCCCCGCCTCCATCGACACGCGGCACCGCTGGCAGCTCTGGTACCTCCACCAATAGCCACTTCTACCGTGATGACCTTATCAACGGCTACCACGTTGATGAGATCTCCGTTGTTAGAACAGCGCTAACACCATTGCCGCGAAAACAAACTTGGTCTTTTCATGGACGCTTGTGTCTGTACCGCTTGTCACAAACGCAAAAGCAAGAATCAGCCAAGCCTCCTGTTCAAACGACATCTGCCCCAAAAATGGTCCAAGAAGATCGTGGAGCGAAAATGTCAGAGAACAAATTGAGTGAGAAGAAGACGTGTTGAGTGAGAAACCACTTTTCCACGATCTATCGGGAGTACAATGAGCACTCCAACACCCGTGCCTACCATTGTTCTCGCAGCCCAAATTTTCCTTCACCATGATGGCAGCACATCATAAACATAACCACCCCACTAGGTGAACGTGGATGGTGATGTTGGAGATGTACTAAAGCGTGAGGTAGTCGTGGCTTGTGACACAGATGTTCCTAGACTTAGAGTTGATCAACTTCAAACGTGAAAGCCCCTACAAACGAAGGAGGTAGTTTTCGTTAGTTTCAACCACACATCTCGCTGGTAAACTTGGTATTAATTTGATATAGTTTTAATTAGAACGGATCTGATAATATTTTATTTGTTAGTACTTAATAATTAATAATTAATATTAACAAAATAAAGAACATGCATAAGTTTGTAAAGGTCTCGGATTTTAATATGTAAGTATTTTATTAAAATTATTTAGTTCTATTCTTGGGATCACTTAAGAATAATATATATTGCTAATATATATAAATATTTTAGTTCTCATTTTAAAAATTACTTGTTTAAAAATATTGGTAGAAATTACTTTTAATATCACTATCTTAAGAATATACATTGATACTAGATGAAAATATTTTCAATAATTACTTTTAAAAAGGTTTCTTTTATAAACCGTGTGTGATTTTAGGTGGACCAATGATTTTATAAATGTATTTTAGAAAAATTAATTTCACAAAAACAATACTCAAACAATATTTAAAAAATAAAAATCAAATATTTTACATAAAAGAAATTATTAATTATCAAATTGTTATCTTGATAAATAAACAAATTTATTTAAATAAATATTACAATTGATATATATAACTTAAATTATATTATGTGTACACTAACCTTGGTAGTTATGTTAAAAGTTAATCTCTCAATTCGACAAACTCTGAGCTCGGCTTGGGGGCGGTGAAGAGCCGTTAAAACCACTAACCTCGAGCTCGGCTTAGTGGCGGTAAAGAGCTGTTAAAGCGACTAACTCCGACCTCAGCTTGGGGGCGGTAAAGACGACCCAAGCTCGGCTTGGGAGCGGTGAAGAGCCGTCTAAAGCGACGACCCAAGCTCGGCTTGGGGGCGGTGAAGAGTTGTCTAAAGCGACGACCCAAGCTCGGCTTGGGGGCGGTGAAGAGCCCTCTAAAGCGATGATCCAAGCTCAGCTTGGGGACGGTGAAGAGCCGTCTAAAGTGATGACACAAGCTCAGCTCGGGTGCGGCGAAGAGCTGTTAAAATGACAAACCTCGAGTTCGGCTCGGGGGCGGCGAAGAGCCGTTAAAATGACAAACCTCGAGTTCGGCTCGGGGGCGGTGAAGAGCCATTTAAAACGATGACCCAAGCTCAGCTTGGAGGCGGTGAAGAGGCATTAAAGTGATAACCCCTATAAAACCATGAATTCTTTTTTCATCCTTTACGCCTCAGATACTAATGCTCAAGGCTAGGGAGCTGTCTACCGTCTTGGTCGTCCAAGGCCCGACCCGATTCATGAAAGGCTAAGCCTAGGAATTTGGGCCTAATTGATATTTTATTAAGATATTTTTTTATATGAGATATTTTGGGATTAGTCAGTTATGATATTTTTAACTATTTTACCTATAAATAAGAGATTAACCCACAAGGTCACGGGGAATGATTTTTTGGCATCAATGTGCTCTTTATTGTACGTTAAGTCAAAAAGATTCTTATAATTTTTGTCTTCGGTAAAAATATTCAATTTTTTGCCGGAATAGTACACATATTTTTGGTCTTGCTAGAAACCTAATCAGTTTGAAATCGGACGGACGTCGGCAAGAACATAAACTATCTCGACTATAGTAGTGCATGAATTGCACCCGGTTGGGGTTGTATGAAGTAACAAGTATAAAGATAAGATAAGTATAAATGAAAGTAATTTTATTGGAAGATAAGTCTCATTAAAACCTTACTCGATAAAAAATCTTCTTTAGAGACAAAATCTGAGCTAAGGAAAAGACTACTACATTCTTGTTAATGTTCAATTGTAGTACATGTGGGTTGGATTCCAAGTTATTGGTAAAAGTTTATAGTTGAGTTACTCGAGCTTGTAAGGAGGTGGTTAGTGTTAATGTTCAACTTAGTACATGTGGGTTGGATTCAAAGTTATTGGTAAAGGTTTATAGTTGAGTTACTCGTGCTTGTAATGAGGTGCTTATTTTAAAAAGGCTTTCCAAGTTCGGGGCCAATTTGCCTTCGTTTTTGTTTTTCCAAGCTTCCTCGAGCTTTCTCTATTATAAGACCGAAAATGATATTCAGACATTCTTTTTGGACTCAAATTTCGCATTGATGATGTGGCACAACAATTTTAATTTTTAAATGAATTTTCATTTAATCAAAGTAATTGGTGTATGTTTGGGAGTTAGAGAAGTTTTTGGGCAAAGGCAAATGTAAGACCTGAGAATTTTAAATAATTAATTAAATAATTATTTAATAAATGCAGGTAGTAGGAGCCTTTAAGGCATTTAATGCGGATTGCTATGATGTGGAAAAGTACTAGCTCAAGTGGTTGAAAGTACTTGGTTGTGTCAGACGACTTGGGTTTGAGTCTATGTACCTTATTATTTGATATTTCAATATTATCATTGCATTATTACTTTATATATGAAGATTTATTATAATTTTAGTTAAACATGAACCTGAGTTCTCGTTTAAGATTTAGTACAAATGATTAAATTTTTAATCATTTGTATTAAATCTTGAATTGTCCGATGGAACAGTTTGAAAAAATTATTTTTCATAATTGACTATAATGTGTACATTGAGGTTTATGCATAAATTTGATAAAATTTCGATTAAGACAATTTTGTGTTGTTCTCTAGCTGCATATTTGATTTGATCATGAGTGATCACTTTCATTTCGTGTACTTCAGAGACCAATGTGAAATGTTGTCGAAATTTTGTCAATTTTTCGAATGGGTAGGGCCTCAACTTGTGAAAGTTAAAAGTTTGGGATTGATGGAGTTTTTTACAAACATAGTATGGATCGAAGCTAGATGAATGAGTGTTGCATCAATGACAAGTATGAAAAGAGAGTTTTTGAATTTTTGCAATATTCTCAAGAATAAGCAATCTCTGTTAACGAGACATATTTTTGTCCTTATTTTCATTGTCTTAATCAAATACGTCACAACTTGGGCATAATGCGTGATTATATATTCATCTTCAGTATAATGAGGATTTATACAGTTTGGAATTGGCATAGAGAAGTATTACACAAGCTTATGACATCACGAGGAACATATTATATAAACAATTGGACGAATTAGTGATCATTTAAAAGACGTGGTACGTGATATTGGTGAAGAAAATTTTGGAAGAGCTCATTTTTATGATTCTCTTAAGTCTGATTCAGAAGAATAGGATGTCAATAGGGTGGGTAAGATATGGGTAGTATCTCCCTCGTACCCTACCCGCTGGATAAATATCTGTCCCGTACACGTATCCATATCCGTCGGGTATCCATTATGTGGGTACTCGCATAATTTTTTAATATTCATGAATATCCACAAGTACCTGCAGGTATTTACAAAAAAAGTCCAAATAAAATACAATACATAACATTCATAAATTTTAAACAAAGTCCAAATAACCCATTTAAATAATGTTGAATGACAGTTTACAAAGAAATAATTTTTTTCAAAACTAATTGATAAAAAAAAAAACTTATTCAAAATCAATATGTTAATATTTTAATCATGTTTTTTTATTTATTTTTATTTAAATTAGAGTATAGCGAGTACGAGTATCCATAGATACAAATACTATGATACCCGTACCCGCCCCGTTAACATGCGGGTATCAAAAATACCCACACCCGTTACCCGCGGGTATCCATTTACAATAACCATTTTCTATCCGTTCTAGTTGTACCCAGGATGCACTAGATTTATATGACTATTAACAACTTTCAAATTGTTCAATTTAAAAGCAAGGAATGGATGGGCCAATAAAAGTTTCACATAATTGTTGGAGTTACTAAAGGAGATGCTTCCAGAAAATAACATGTTACCTATGCATAATAACGAGGCAAAGAAAATTTTATGTCCAATGGATTTGGAATATCAAAAGTTATATGCATGTCTCAATGATCGTGTATTATACAGAGAGGAGTTTGTTTCACTGAAGATGTGTCCAACATGTGGTTTATCATGGTTTAAAATGAAAATTGATGGAAATAGTGGTGATAAAGACAAAGATGGTCCACCTGCTCTAGTGATGTGGTACTTGCCTATGATACGTAGATTGAAATGATTGTTTTCCATTAAAGAAGATGCAAAGAACTTGAAATGGCATGTTGATGGAAGAAAGTGTGATAATCTTCTTCGATAACCAGTTGATTCCTTACAATGGAAGATTCATGAAACATTTCTAGAAGTTGGTGCAAAGCCAGGAAACTTAAGACTTGGACTTGCTACAGATGGTATGAATCCTTATAGGAACTTAAGTAGCAAACATAGTTCATGACCAATTTTGCTGATGATTTACAATCAATCTCCTTTGTTGTGCATGAAGAGAAAATATATGATGTTGTCCATGATGATATCAAGTCCTAGACAACCTGGAAATGAAATTGATGTGTACCTAAAGTCGTTAATGTTGGCAAAAGCAATACAAGTCTATATGCTGAAGCAAGATTTTGATGATGATAAAAGAAGCCTGAAAGCCATCTGGAAGACAATATGAAGACTACATGTTATTATGTTTAAAGCTATTGTGTAAAATGTAATTGGATTAAGTTAGAAGCAGT
>Ga0214544_1011781_pt1 | contig 11854 bp, 10 predicted proteins | sample CNSS3metaG_FD_160074 | JGI IMG/M metagenome (GOLD analysis project Ga0214544, IMG submission 160074) | Root nodule microbial communities from cowpea collected in UCLA plant growth center, Los Angeles, California, USA - CNSS3 | ecosystem: Host-associated > Plants > Roots > Nodule | place: USA...
GACCGCTAGGTGACAAACCGTAGCAATTTGACCCTGTGTCAGCCGTGTAGCCTTGAGAACGTTTCTGTCTGGAACCCGACATATGCGACGCGCGGGTAGTCGCCACCGCCGCGTAAACGCATGCTTTTGCATGTCTTTCCCGCACGTCCTAGCCGTGGCACGCCGGTTGCACTGGCTTGGTGAAGAAGCCGGCAGATCATTACGCCTCACATTTAAGGAAAGGGGGGTCACATGAAGACCGCTCGAACGATCCCGGGTAATGCGATAGATGCTTCCCCGCTGAATGCGCTTCCGCCCACCAGCTCGAGCCTGGAGCCCGCGTCGGAGGTCATGAGTTTCATTGAGGGAACTCGCGCGGTGACTCCGGGTGAGCTGGAATCTCACAACATCACGCGCTATCGTGTCACAAGCTCCTATCGTGAACAGGCCATCAACAGTGGTTATTACGACCAGCTGAAATTAATCGTCGAGCCGTCATTCGAAGAGTTCGAGAGTCCTGGCAGTCTAGATACGAGCGGCGAGCACGACAACACGGTCGTGCCCGGGTTTCAGCACAAATATCCCCAAACTGGATTGTTGCTGGCAACGGATCGCTGCGCTGCGTACTGCCGTTATTGCTTTCGCAAGCGCATTGTTGGCAAGGATTCAGATGAAGTCGCAGCTGACTTAGGGAAGATCGCGCGCTACATTGGAGGTCATCCTGAGATGACGAACGTGCTGGTATCGGGAGGTGACCCGTTCGTGCTCAGCACCAGCAGGCTCCATGAAATTCTTGATCATCTGCTGCCGTTTCCACATTTGAATTCCATTCGTTTTGGCACAAAAATGCTCGCCTACGCGCCTAAAAGGCTCGACGATCCCGCTCTAGCGGACTTGTTCCGACGGATACATGAAGCGCGAAAGGCTGCAGTGATCGTCACACATTTTGACCACATCGGCGAACTCTCGGTCGATGCGGAGCGTAACATTCGTGCGTTGTGCGCACGTGGCGTACAATTTCTAAACCAGACCGTGCTTCTCGCGAAAGTCAACGATGACCCCGAGATCTTGGCTGCGACCTTTGCCAAGTGTCACCAAATTGGCATACGCCCTTATTACCTCTTTCAAGGCAGGCCGGTAAAAGGCGCTTCGCATTTCCAAGTTCCACTGCGCCGAGGACTAGAGATTGCGCACGGCATCAACCAACGCCTGAGCGGCATTGAAAAGACCTTCAAATACATCATGTCGCATTCCACAGGAAAGATTGAGATTCTCGACCTTGGAGCGGATGGCCGCGTCTATATGCGGTATCATCAAAACAAGACGCCGGAGAAGATCGGTAAGATTTTTTCTCGGCCGTATCTCGAAGGTGCCTGCTGGTTGGACGATTTGGCCGAGGAATGAGATCAAAAGGCGCGCATTGCGTGCTTGCCGACACAGCGCAAGTGGAGCTGCCCTATCTCCAGATAGTAGCGTCGTGGTCGTGGTGGCGGTCGCTTACTCGCCAGAGCCGGGCTGGACAACTGCAAGCGGCAAGCAGATCCCGTCTGGCGGAGGGGGTGAGGGTCGGGTATCGGGTAGCGGACACGATGAGCTACTGTGAGCTTCTATGTCTGCGCCTAGTTCTGAACTAGATGCCGGTCGGTAACTTGACAGCGAGGATTTGCCGCCTGCCGTCCCAATCGACGCCGACGGCGATCAGCACCGCCTGGCTCTGACGACGCCGGCCTCATGCACTTTCTCGTACGGGCATCGAGGATGAGATAGGGGAAGGGCTCTTGAAAGCGGGCGGCAGGCAAAGGCCATATGGCTTTCGGCGAGGCGCTCGTTGATCGCAGGCATCGCCGAGGCCGGGCGGGCATAGCGCACCGCTCCTCAGTGATCGCCTTCACCTTGCGTGCCGATTCCGATGAAGCCGCCCCGTTGTTCCGAGATGATTGCGCCCCCGGTTTCCGGGATGATCTCGCCCCCTGTTTTAGGGGGTTCTGCAGGCGATGATTGTTGTCAATTCATTCAGGCGAGGTGTCAAGCTTTGCGCGGTAGACTTCGGCGCAGACTATCGCCGCTCAGTTCGATGCGGTGGGCATTGTGGACCAGTCTGTCGAGTATCGCATCGGCATAGGTTGGGTCGCCGATGACACCGTGCCATGCGGATACGGGAAGCTGGCTGGTAATGATCGTTGATCGACGGCCATAGCGGTCTTCGAGGATTTCGAGCAGGTCGTGACGGGCCTGTTCGTTGAGCGGTTCGAGGCCCCAATCGTCCAGTATCAGGAGCTGAACATGGCCCAAGGTCCGTTGCAGCCGGGCATACCGGCCGTCACCACGCGCGAGCGCAAGCTGGGCAAACAGCCTTGGGACGCGCTGATAGAGAACTGAGCGATCGTCTCGGCAAGCCTTGTGGCCGAGCGCGCAAGCCAACCAGCTCTTTCCGACACCCGAGGGTCCGCAAATGGCCAGATTGTCATGAGCGTTGATCCAGTCGCCACCGAGCAGTTTCATGAAGAGAGCACGGTCGAGGCCGCGTTCGGCGCGATAATCGACATCTTCCGGGGTCGCCTGGTGGCGAAGCTTGGCAAACCTGAGACGTGCCGCAAGCTTCCGATCGTAACGGGAGCTCCATTCCCGTTCGAGCAGCAGTCCGAGCCATTCGGCGTGCGAGAGATGTTCGGCTTCGCCGTTGGCAACGAGTTCGCCAAAGGCCTTTGCCATGCCGGACAGGCCCATGGCATTCAATTTATCCAGTGTTGGATGAGCAAGCATCTTTCCTTCTCCTTAGTGGTAATAGCGGGGGCCGCGGATGTTGGCGTGATGGATCGGTTCATGCGACGCCGCTCCATTGAGGCAGCCGTTCGGTCAAGGTGATTGTCGAGGATGGAGCGCACCGAGCCATAGGTCCGGGCCCCGATCTCCAGCGCCCGCCCGCAAGCGGCATTGACCCTGTCGCGGCCAAAGCTCTTGTTGAGGCGGATGATCCCGAGGCAAGCTCGAAAGCCCTGCTCGGGATGTGGCCTGTCGGCAAGGATGCGCTCGCACAACAGCGCAACATCCGGTCCCATGGCAGAGGCTTCGCGTTGAATGCGTTCGATCGTCCAGTCGGCAAAACGGCGATGCGCCGAGGGCATATGATCGGGGATCGTCGTGTGCTTGCCATTGCCGCTGGAGCGGCGATGGGCGGCAATACGCTCGCCCTTGTGGAAGATCTCGATCGTATTGGCGGTGATACGAGCCTCGACCTGCTCGCGGGCAAAGCGATAGGGAACGGAATAATAGTGCCGCTCGATCTCGACGTGATAGTCGAGTCCGGCACGGCGGATACGCCATTCGGCAAAGACATAACGTTCGACAGGCAGTGGTCGCAAAGCCGGGCGATCAAGCTCTTCGAACAGTTGGCGACGGGTGGCACCGACGCGGCGCAGGACCCGCTTGTCGTTGAGATCATGGAGCAATTCGCCGATCGCCGCATTGACCTCGGCCAAGCTATAGAAGATGCGATGGCGCAGCCGGCCCAATAGCCAGCGTTCGACAATACGAACCGCAGCTTCCACTTTCGCCTTGTCGCGCGGGCGTCGCGGCCGCGTCGGCAGGACGGCGCTCCCATAGTGAGCAGCCATCCCGCAATACGTGCGGTTGACCTGGGGATCGAAGTGGCAGGCCTTGATGATCGCCACCTTGGCATTGTCGGGAACCAGCAAGGCTGGCGCACCGCCAAAAAACTCCAGCGCCAGGATATGGCATTCGATCCAGTCGGGAAGCGTCTCGCTCCAGCGCGCCTGCGCATAGGAAAGGCTCGATGCCCCCAGAACCGCCACGAACAGGTGCGCCTGCCGTGTCTTGCCCGACCGCCGATCAACGATCACCGTGACCGTGTCGCCGGCATAGTCGACGAACAGCTTGTCGCCGGCCGCGTGATCCTGCCGCATCGTCACAGGCAGCTTCATCGCCCAGCCGCGGTAAAGGTCACAGTACCGGCTGTAGCGATAGCCGTCCGGATAACGGCTGATGTATTCGTCCCACAGGATCTGCAGCGTCATGTGCTTGCGCTTCAGCTCGCGATGGACATGTGCCCAGTCCGGCTCAGGGCTCCGACGATGACCCGTCTTCGTCCCGGCCGCCTTGTAAAGCGCCGCCTCCAGGACTGCATCGCTGACGTCGTCACCCAACGGCCACGATAGCTCCGCAATGGCCGCACGCCGCAGCGTCTCGCGCACCGTCGATGGCGCAGCTCCAACCCGCACCGCAATCGACTTGTGCCCAAGCCCTTGCTCAAAGCGATATCTCAATATCTCGCGGACACGCCGCATCTCCAGTCTCTCCGCAGGCATCCCGTTCCTTCCTCGTCACAGTCGAAGGAAGAAACTTCACACCAGCAGAACACCCATGCCAGACGCCTTCCGAAAGGGGCGGCATCATCTCGGAATCAGGGGGCGACTATTTCTCGGAATTGGGGGGCGAGATCATTTCGGAATCAGGGGGCGGATTGCCTCGGAATTTGCACCTTGCGGGTCGACACCCCTTGCACATACATCGCCACCATGGTCGTTACCAGCGCCCGCTCCGAGCGCTGATAACGCTCGAAAAGTTCGGTGGAGATGCCCGGAGCAGTCCTGTGGCGTCCGAGCTCCAGCTTGCCGACCGCGTCATCAGCGTGCTGCCGTAATGACCAGAGCGATAGCCGAGCCTCTCCAGCGTGCGCTCGCCCTTTTTTGCCCTATCGCCTCGTCCACCTCCGCCTTGAGAACCTGTTGCATGACGGCCCGGATCATTTCCCGGAGCGCGTCGGGGTTCGAAAGCAGAATGTCTCGGACGGCAGCGACGGTAGTCCTATTTTCAGTTTTGGTCATGGTGGCGCCGCACCTTAGCCACCCTCGGTGGCATAGACGTGGCGGAAATGAAGGGAAGCATCGTCGTTTGCGATCAGGTCTTGTCTGATACCACCTGCCCTGGTGCGGCCCGGCAAGCAGCCCCAGTCTGTTCCTGTTCGCCAAGTGTCGGAAATGGCGTGATGGACCAATGCATTAAGTCAACGGCATGCTGAAGTATGGCCGCAGTCCGTGTGCGGCTCGGCGAAACGGCGATGACATGGCCCATCGAATCCAAGTAATCGCCTTTTCTCACCACCGGTGTTTTTGGTTTAACATAAATTCTAACCTCAGCGACACCTGGTACGGCAGCTGCCCGAGTGTCGCCATCGATCCAATCGAGGATGCCGTCGCGATCAGGAACTAGGAACCGCGCGGCGGCAATGTGCGAACGCTGCGCGCGCAGATCCCATTCCTGGCCAATGAGAAGCTTGATGTGCTCGGTTATGAGGTCGACACCATGAGCCATCTGAACCAAGCGAGGAGTGATCCAACCAGGAAGGCGCGGATTGACTTCAATGACAACTGGCCCGCGCTTCGTCCAACGGAATTCAATGTTCGCTGGCCCCCAGCCGAGGCCGAGAGCGTGCAAGCAGTTCAGCGAAACATCGCTGATACGCTTATACTCGTCATCAGTCAGCGGGGCTGGAAAAACTGTCTCACGAATGACGAAATGCGGTGGGTGGCCGAAGTCAGCGGCACCAACTGCAATCACTGCACTTCCCATCGTATCAACGCTGTACTGTGGGCCTTGAGCGAATTCTTCGACCAGTACTTTGCGTGAAGATTTGTGTTCCCCACATAGCAGCCGAGTCGTATGCTCCGCTAACTCATCGCCGGCCCGGCATAATCGGACACCGCTGCTGCCGCTGCCTACCGCCGGCTTTAGGATCACGGGCAGGCCGATCTCCGAGGCAGCAACTTCTACTTCGCTAGCATTGGCCGCCACCCGAAAAGCAGGCATTGGAATGCCGGCCTCGGCGAGGAGCTGACGTTGAACGAACTTGTCGCAGCATCGATCAATCGACGCAGGGTTCGGTCCTGGTAGATCGAAATACCGGCAGAGCTTGGCAACTATCACATAGAGCGACTCATCGAGGCCAGTGAACCCAGTAATGCCAGCAATGTCATACCTCGCACGTACTTGACAACACTCGCGTAGCACTGCACCGAAATTATCTGTGTTGACACGGATTGCCTCAGCGCCTCTCGCTGCAAGATAATCATACTGAGTTGGATCAGCCGACAGGGTGATCGGATGAAGACCAAGACGCTGGGCCGCATGGATGTATAGCGGACCGTTACCTCTATGACCTTCAAGCAGGATGAGTGCTCTTCTTGCCATTAACGTTACCTCCACGTTGCGCACCCTGACCGCGATCAGAGCCTAGGCATAATCTTTTGCACCGGTGCTTAACCTCAGTCTTGCGATGAGCGTGTGATTGTCCGGATTTAGGCCGGCAGCTGCTGTCGCCCGACGAGGAGGGAAATACAAGAGGCATGCCAACCGCTGAAAATCAGCCTAATACAGGGCTTTCTACTATGATCCAAAGGTTTAAAGAGAAGCAAGGAAGGAGCCGAGCGGCAAACCCAGTGTCATGAACTTCACAAACCGGACAGTCAACGTCAGCTGTGCGGCGCTTTGCCAGCTGGTGCGCGCCCAAGGTGCAGCGATCAGGGCGATGGCACCGCGGCAGTTCGGACTGGGCGGGCAGACATCGATCGGGTGAGAGCCGCCGTTGATGCAAACCGATTGATTGAGTCCGCGTTCATAAGCTGCGACATAGAACAGAGAAGGCGACGAGATAGGATACTTGCATTATGAGTCGAAGAGAGTCGACGGCCGGCAGCGGTCTTTTCGCTGCAGCCTGGCGATCATGAGCTTCGCTCAGTAGGGGCCGCGAAATTCAATGACCGATGTGACACCTGTGCTAGCGGCATCGCAAATGCCAAGGTGCGGCTGTCAAAAGTCACACGAGGTAGAGCCGTCTACGGAGAAGGTCAGCGTCAACCAACGCCACACGTCGGAGCCAGGGTTCAATGGTAGTGTTCATGACCTCCACCGCTGATAGAAGGCAGACTTCCGGCTGGGCCGCCGCGTGTGCTGCGGCTACTGCTGAAGCACCTTAAGTAGGGCTCGATGCTTGATCTGCCTCGGCGATACCGATTCCGAAGTACCGAGTATGGGCAGCATTGAGGATGCGATTGACCAATGACGAGAAGCTGTGTCCGCCGGTCGCCGCGGCCAGGACATAAGCGCTGGACGTACCGAGCACCGGCATGGAGTTGATCTCCAGGACAAACGGTTGACCGGAGCGGTCAATCCGGAAGTCGACGCGGGCGTAATCTCGGCACTGGCACGCTCGGAACGCCGCAACTGAAATATCTTGCAGCACCGCCTTAAGCTTGCTCCCAACTGGCGCCGGGCAAATCCTCCGCGGTGGCGCCTCCCGAGTCAGAAGATGCGTTTCGGCGCCGCCGAAGTCGTACTCCACAAGAGGCAAGATCTCGAGTTGTCCGTTTCCAAGCAGCGCGCTCGTGACTTCTCGCCCGTCGATGTATTCTTCCACGAGGGCATCCTGCGAATACTGCGTCGCGATTACTTCTACGGCTTGTCTCAACTGAGCGGGTTGATATACAAGCTCCAACCCAAAGCTGCCAAATTCGTGACGCGGCTTCACTACCATTGGGAATCGCAGGTCACCGATACTCTCAGTGCCTGTACGCATGACGCGAAAGTGCGGCGTCGGCACCCCAGCATCGCGCAGGAGCCTCTTGGTTAAGACCTTATCAAGCGCCAGACCGTGTCCGACCGGGCTCGATCCGGTGTAAGGCACGCCAGCCATCTCGAGCATGGCAGGAACGTGGGTGAGACGGCACTCGCCTTGAATTCCGTAAGCCAGGTTGAAAACGAATCCGGACGGCCGGGCTTGAGGACCGGGAGGCATCAAACGCTCGAGCGAAGTGAGCAGTCCCTTGTCGCCTTCGCACAGCAACGCCTCGTGACCGCCTTTCCGCAGTGCTGCCGCCACGCTGTCGACCTTCTCGCGACGTTCCTCCTTCGGACAAGGTTGACCGAACCTGTTGATCACAGCCCCATAATCATCGTTCCATACTACGGCTACCCGCATGAGCTTACTCCCTGGATGTTTCCCGCTATCAGGTTCATGTGTGTTGGAATTCGGTTGATCCGAGAGTGTCTCATGCAATCGGCGTGCCAGCGGAGCAATGGTGGACTATAGGCGCAAAGCAGACAAAAATCGCTGCAGCCATCGAAAAATTTGAGCCGCAGTGTGTCAGTTCTCTAACATCAACTGTAGCTTGGCAGTACAACGGGTTTTAGCTCAAGCTATTCCGGTGCGCTGGTGTTTGGAGGGCACCGTAGGGGTTCCATGCTCTGCCATACGTTGCACACTCAGGCGATTTGGCCGTCCGCTTGGCCGTGTCCAGACGGCTTCAACGTCGCAGCAAGCCCGGCATGAGCGTCTCCGACTAGGGCACAAAATTCGTGCCCGTGATCTCGACCGCTTGGCCTATGCGGGAGGCGACGTTCTCGACTTCTCACGGCCGGGTAAGCCGGCCGGTAATGCTTCATCGAGCATTCAAACGGTCCCTTGCGGGCGGAATGCTTGAAGCAGTATTGGCTCCTGACCCTTGTGGATGCCCGCGAAAAAATAGAAGATTGGCGTCAATACTGTAAATGAGGAACGACCACATAGTGCGATCGGCAACAAGGTGCCGATCTCGTTGATGAATTAGGGAGCGCAACCAGCCCGCCTCCTGAATGAAGCCGAAAAACTCTCCGGCGGTCCAAAGATCGGGTTCAGAAACACCGAGGCTCTAATCGCCGTATGCGGCGTCTCCGCCCCATTGATTTTGCGGTTGCAACGGTGATGTCGATCGCTCGCGGAAAGTTTTGTGAGCTCGTCGGGGAGTCCCGGACGAGCTCATTGTGAGGCGCTGATCCGTTGCGCATAAGCCCAGGGCATGAGGGCGTCGATGTCTTTGGCGAGGTGGCCGTTGGCGAGGCTGATGAAGAGATCGCGCAGGTAGGCGTAGGGTTCAACGCCGTTCATCTTGCAGCTTCCGATCAGGCTGGCGAAACGGGCCCAACTGCGACCACCTTCATCATGGCCGGCAAAGAGCGCATTGCGGCGGTTCATGGCCGGGCTTCTGATCGCGTTTTCGACCAGGTTGGAGTCGATGTCGACATGGCCGTCGTCGAGGAACAGACCAAAGCCATCCTGGCGTTTGAGCATGTAGGCCATGGCTTCGCCGAGGTCGGACTTGCGTGAGACGCGCGCGGCCTGAGCTGCCAACCAGGTGAAGAACTCGTCCACCAGCGGACGGGACAGGTTCTGGCGGACAGCCCGGCGATGATCGGGACCACGACCGCGGATGCTGTCCTCGATCTTGTAGAGGGCGGCGATGCGCAACAGCGCCTCGTCGACGATGGGCGACCCCTTCTTCGGCTGAGCCTTGATCAGTTTTCTGCGGCCATGTGCCCAGCAGAAGGCCAGCCTCAACGGCTCGCCGCCCGTGCGTTTTGGCGTGGCCAGGTGCGAGTAGCCGCCATAGGCATCCACCTGGATCGTGCCGTTGAAGCCGTCGAGGATTTCTGCGGCATATTCGCCGTTACGCCCGGGCCGATAATGGAACACCACGCCCGGCGGCGCAGGCCCGTTCCAGCCGCGGTCGTCGCGCAGCATAGCCCAGAGATAACCGGTTTTCGTCTTGCCGCGTCCCGGGTCCAACACCGGGGCCGTGGTCTCGTCGACATACAGTCGTGAGCTACCCTGTTTCAGGACCATGGCCATGTGGTCGACCACCGGCGCGATCGCAGCACCCGTTCGGCCCATCCAATCGGCCAGGACCGTGCGGTCGATCGGCACTCCGTGTCGGGCCATCACCGCGGCCTGCCGGTTGAGCGGCATGTGTTCGGAATGCTTGGACACCGCGATCTGCGCCAACAGGGCTTCGGTCGGCCAGCTGCCTTCCAGCAAATGCGCCGGCGCTCTGGCCTGAACGACGCCCGTGCGCCCCTTGGGGCAGGCGTATTTCGGGCGGATCGTGACGATCACCTGATAGCGTGCCGGGATATGATCGAGCCGTTCCGTCCGATCTTCGCCGATCCGGACCATGTTGCCGCAACCACAGGGACAAGCGATGCTATCGGGCTCGATCACCTGCTCGACCCGCGGCAGGCCCTGCGGCAGTGCGCGCGCCTTGCGCTCTTTGCGAGGGGCGCTCTTTTCGGGATCGGGTCCGCTGGCTGCGATCTTTTCCTCGACGAAGGCGATCTGGGCCTGCGTTTCGGCAATCGCCGTCTCCAGGTCCTCCAGCGCCAGTTCCATCTGCGTCGGATCGAGCTTTTCCGATTTCGGCCCGAACTTCGTGCGCCGGTAGTCCTGAACCTGGCTCTCCAGCTTCTCGATCAGTGCCTTCAGCTCGCTGATGAAGGCGTCCTTTTCGGCCACCACCGCCTGCTCAGGCTGGCGTGCCGCACGCTCGACCGACAGCTCGAACTGCACCGCCGCAAAGGCATTCACCACCTCCAAAGGAAGGTCCGGGAACTGGCTGAGATCGATCGGCTGCGACATGTGTCTTCATAGCAAAGCGAAGCAGAAAAGCCCAATAAAACAATGCCAAAATCAAGCTGGTGAGTCATCCTGCCGCAGCCGGTGGCACCACTCGCCGCGCCATCACCCGTCGCCAATCAAGCCCTTCGAACAAGGCTTCGTATTGAGCCCGAGAAAGACGCATCGTTCCATCCTGCACCTTGGGCCAGGCAAAGTTTCCTTGCTCCAAAACCTTGTAGATCAGCACCATTCCGGTGCCATCCCATACCAGGATTTTTAGGCGATCCCCGCGCTTCGACCGGAAGATCACGGTCACCCCGGAATGCGGATCAAGCTTCAACTCGGTCTGCACCATCAAGGCCAGCGCCCTGATGGCCACAGCGGAAGTCCACCGGCCGCGTCGCGATCAGGATCGGCAAGCGTTGGCCCGCGACGATCATGCCGTCCCTCGCATCGCGCGCACCAAGGCTGCAACCCGATCAACCGGTACATCGCCGGGAACTCTCATCACGAGGTCTGCGCCTAATTCGACCGTCACGATCTGCGAAGCGGCCTCAACCGGCTCTGGAATCGGCAAAGCATCGGTAGCCGTCTTCGGCTCCGTCGTAAGCGCCAGCGGCACAAAGGCGGGTTCGATAGGCCCGCCGTCAATGGCTGGCATCAGTTCGGCAGGCAGCGCCAGAAGACCCTGACGCGCCTGTCGTCGCCAGCTCGAAAGCTGATGTGCAACGAGATCATGACGACGCGCAACGTCAGCGACCCGGGCACCAGGCTGAAGGCTCTCCGCAACAATCCGCGCTTTCACAGCATCGGGCCAGCGTCGGTTTCCACGACGAGGCTCCACCACTTCGCATCGTCCGACAAATCCTTCACTATCCGCCATGCCAAATCTCCAGCTCTTGCCGAAAACCTTCTGGCAGAAAGGCAGAAACCTCAATGGTCACAAATACGCAAAATCAATGGGATGGAGGCGGCGCATACCATTCGGCCTATGAATGCGGCCTCTTTATGCCGCTGGCACTGATGAAGGCCGCGAGCGTGTAGGGCTTCCTGGCCCGCAATTCGGCCGCCCATAGTGTCGGCGCAGCCGTGCTCTTGCGGCTAAAGCGCAGCACCGTATGGGCACCGACCACGACGAGCCGTCGGATATAGGGATGGTCTTGCTTGCTGATGCGCCCGAGCCGCTCTTTTCCTCCGGACGAGTTTTGTCGCGGCACAAGCCCGAGCCAAGCCGCAACTGCCGGCCGGACTCGAAGAGCAACGGGATCCGTAACGGTAGCCGCTATTGCGGTCGCGGTGATTGGACCAACTATGGAAATTGTCTCAAGGCGTCTGCTCAGTTCGTTCGCACGATGCCAGACATGGATTTTGCGATCGAGTTCACTGACCTCCTCCTGCACCTCGCGCAACTGGAGGAAAAGGGGAAGGAGGGCA
>Ga0214544_1011782_pt1 | contig 11852 bp, 8 predicted proteins | sample CNSS3metaG_FD_160074 | JGI IMG/M metagenome (GOLD analysis project Ga0214544, IMG submission 160074) | Root nodule microbial communities from cowpea collected in UCLA plant growth center, Los Angeles, California, USA - CNSS3 | ecosystem: Host-associated > Plants > Roots > Nodule | place: USA...
TTATAATTTAAATACAAATTTTTTTTTTTTTTTAAAAAGATTTTTTTTTTTAATAAAATTTTTTTTAAAAAAAAAAAAAAAAAAAAAAAAAGGTGGATATCCAAAAGATTTACATTGAAGAAAACATGATAAGTGTTTTGACAAAGTTGATTAGAATTGACAAGTTTATATAGTTTGATACTATTTGGCCTATGAGAAAAATAAACATGATGGAAAAATATAAGCTTAAGACATGGTGTGTGAAGATTTAATTAACTTCATCAAAATTGTTCAGTGGGAGGATGTGATAAGAGAACTATAATACCACAAAAAAATTATCCTGATGCTATTATTTTCCTTGTTAAAAGCACACTGCTTTCTTAGTATGACACATCAAAATCATTTTTTTTTTTTTCATTTTAGAGCATGAGAGTAAAATTAAAAGAGAAAAACATTTTCCCTTTTTAAAGTCCTCATTGAAGTTGTTTTCCTATTTTCAATAGAGAATGATATTTTTTTTTTCCTTAGAGTTGAAGAAAAATATTGCAAATTTCTTTCCTTTAATAAAATAAAATTATTATTGTTTATTTCATTTTCCTGTTCATCTTAATTGAGTTCTTATGTGTTTATTTCCAAACTAAACATTTTTTGTGATTCGTTTTCTGGATAAAAATGTGCAAAATTTCTTTTGAATTATTTTCTGCAGGAAAAATTGACATTGTTTATTAGTCGAGAGATAAAATGAATTTCTGACTCAATCGTCCTAAAGAACCTGACGTCACTATAGGAAGGGTGAAACAATCAACTTTGAAACTACGACGTACTTAACCTTATTTTATATAATGATATATTCTAAGAACAAGGGCAATTTTGAAACTTTCCAATGATTCCAAATAACAAATAATGTATATTTTACAAATCAATATTAACTATAGCAAGAAAGTTCATATTTCGGTTTGACTCGATCGAAAGAGATGCATTGATGTACGTTTCCTTTAAAACTACTTTTTAACCTAATCATTTAATGGTTGACTTTCAATAAACAAACCCCATGGACTAAATCAATCCATGACAAATTCTTCTCTCATTTTCTTATACATATCCAAGTGAACTCTTGCAAGTTAAGTATTTTCATTAATGACCCGATGAACGTTTCTTTCACCGAATTGATCCATTCTTAGTCCCAGTCCACCAAGTAATAGGTATGATATTACGTAGAATAGTGCTTCATCTCTATATATAAAGGGGTTGTAGAACACGTTGATCTCCATAACCCAAAAACTAGTTCTATCTTATAGTACTCACCATTCATTGCATGATATAAATGGCTTCCTATAAGCATTTATCTGTTTTCCTCTATTCCTTTGTGTTTGCTTCTGTTGCATCAACAGCATTTTCATCACTGTCACCTGATTATTATGACTACTCGTGCCCTAACGCTTTGAGCACCATCAGAAGTGTTGTGGAAGCTGCTGTGCAGAAAGAGCAGCGTATGGGAGCTTCTCTGCTACGTTTGCACTTCCATGATTGCTTTGTTAACGTAAGACTTTCTATGTTTTCACAATATTAATAATGAGTTGTTCTTTTATGTTGCTGTTATTGTCTTTTATGTTAGGTTGTAGTAGATAATGGTGCTTCTTTTGGATACTGTTTCTATATATGTCTTTTGCATGGCTGATAAAAAGAATGATGCAACTGTTGTGGTGTGATAAATGAATTGGTTTTGTAATTGTGACTCAACAGGGCTGTGATGGTTCGATTCTGCTAGACCCTTCACCCACCATTGACAGTGAAAAGAATGCACTTCCAAATGTTCAATCTGCAAGAGGATTTGAAGTTGTGGATGAGATCAAGCAGGCTTTAGACGAAGCATGTGGAAAACCTGTTTTTTCTTGTGCAGACATATTGGCTGTTGCTGCACGTGACTCTGTCGTTGCTGTGAGTGATATTCACGTTCGATGAAATTTGTGTACATATTATATATTACAAAATAAGGATTTTTTTGTGAGTAAGATGAAAGAAAATTGATTTCAACAATTATGTGTTTTCCCTTGCAGCTAGGGGGGCCAACATGGGAAGTGAAACTAGGAAGAAGAGACTCCAGCACAGCAAGCCGTGAAGCAGCAAATGCAAACATTCCGGCACCATTTTTCAACCTCTCTCAACTCATCACCAACTTCAAGAACCATGGTCTTGATGAGAAAGACCTTGTTGTTCTTTCTGGAGGACACACCATAGGATTTGCACGTTGTGCTACATTTAGGGACCATATCTACAATGACTCTAATATCAATCACCGTTTTGCGAAAGAACTTAAGTACATTTGCCCTAGAAAAGGAGGTGACTTGAACCTTGCTCCTTTGGACCACACAGCAGCGAAATTTGATTCAGCCTACTTCTCTGGTTTGGTTCATAAGAAAGGGGTTCTTCACTCTGATCAGGAACTGTTCAATGGTGGTTCTACTGATGCATTGGTTAAAAGATATAGCTACAATTCCAAGGCTTTCTACCAGGACTTTGCAAAATCTATGATTAAGATGGGAAACATAAAGCCTCTCACCGGGAGTAAAGGGCAAATTCGTTTGAACTGCAGGAAAGTGAACTAATTCATTACACAAATGAAGAATCAAGTATGTGACGCAGGTTCTTGAAGGAAACTGTAAGAAAAATTGTTTTGCATGGGTTTGAATTTATTATATTGTAATGTAATGTTTGTAGATGTATCATGTTTCATGATAAAAGATTTGTTTGTTTTTTTGTTTTGATTAAAATGTACTGTGAAGGATTCAAAATAGAAAGAGATTAAGGTTTTGATAAAACTATACGACTACCTTTGATTCAAAATCACATCTCAATTGCATGAAATTACTCCATGGCAGCAACATATTTTTTTATCAGAAAAAAAAAATTATATTTAAATGGTACAATTGTATTTTCCCGAGCTATACATAAAAAAGTCATATACAAAATAAAAGAAGAATAGAATTGTCAGTTCATGATATCTCCCTCTATATATAATCTTACTATATCATCCTACTAAGAGAAAAACGTGACAAAACGTGTATATTTTTTACAAGGTAAACAATGGTTTCCTAAAAACATTACTAGATCAAGAGGTTCCTCAAAACATTTCTCTATAGAATGTCTTCCCAGCAACTTTATGTTACAAGAGCAATATTGTGACCGAAATTATGTGGGTCACAATTTAAATTTATTTTATGAAAAATGAATTTTTGAATTTTGAACTTAATCCAAATATTTGGATTTGGATTTAAATTTGATCTAAATACTTGGATCTGGATTTTAAAAAATCCAATCTATTTTTTCTAAAAACATATAATTGGATCGAAAATCTAATCCAATTATTTAAATCTAAAATAGATGTGAATTGGATCATTAAAAATCCAATCCATTATCACCCCTATTCTGCGCCACCAGATTTGGTGGTGGAGAAGATGTACATACTCATACGGAGATAAAACTTTCATTTCATCATACCCTATAAGGTGTAAGAAGCACATGCCTTTCGTTAATGACCCCATGTGCATTTGGACTTGTTTAGTATCTCATCTATTATTTCTTCTTACACCCCACTTTTTTCTTCCCCTAGCCCCCACAAAACCTGTAATTTCCAATTCACTCCTCATTAAAATTGTAATAAAAGTCCCTACACCTCATTTTTTTAATATTTGTCAAAGTGTTCCAAAACGTATTTCTGGATTTAAAAATTTAAAAATACATTATGGAATACTCAATCTTTAAAATATAAAAAAAAATCCAAATCCAATATTCTAGAACATTTAATTCGAAACTATTTTGAATGGAATGTTTTGAAAAATATTTATCAAGTTAAAAAAATAAAATTCCGAACATCCAATCTAAAATATAATTTTTTTTCCAGAACACTGGTCTTTGGAAGAATACGAAGGTTGATGATGAAGATTGTGTATGCTATTCTCAATCTAAATTTTGTCTACCGATTTTTCAAATTCCAACGCATTCCTACTCCAACGAATCTCTCAAATTCAAATCTTTGTTCAGTGTCCATTCCTGTTCAATTTCATTAAGATGAAAACGTCCTATACTTTTTCATCTTTGAAAGACCTTTCACATATTCTCCATAATTTACTAGGAAGTAACAAAGGAGTCTCATGGTTGATTCGTATTCATGATCAGAAGTTTCATAATTTAACCGTTCATAACTTATCTACATATATAATAAAATTATATACTAATTATTTTGCTAAAATTGTTTATTATAAATGAATAAATATTTAGAAAATCACTTCAAAACTAATTATAATTTATTTCTATGATTAAAATAATTATAAGTACCAATTATAAATAATGATCAATTTTAGTAACTAAAAATAATTAAAAATACCAATTTCTAAACTAAAAATTATTGATAACTAAAATAATTTCTATGATGAATAAAAAATTATAATTGATTTCTAAATTAATAATTAAAATAGTTTTCATTATAAATTCGTATCTAAATTAGTTACTAAGATTTTGACTACTAAAAAAATTGACCTTTAATTAAAAAATTGATTTTTAAATATAATTACTAAAATTAGTATTTTTTTTTAAAATATTTTCTAGTATAGCAAACATGTTTTTGGTGTTGTTTGTTTCACTGCATGTACACAAATTTCATCTAATGAAATTTTTATAGAAACACACAAGTGTACACTACAAGAAAATTTCTATTTTGCTAGGAAAATTAGCGAGGAAAAAATTTTGTAGTTAATCCCTCACAAATTTGCGAGGAAATAGCGAAAGAATAATATTGTAGCGTGTCTATAGCAAAATAATTACAGATTTACTAGAACATATATTTGTAACTAATCTCTAACTAATTTGCGAGAGAGTGGTGAAAGAAACAATTTGTAGCTTCTTCATAGCAAAATAACTACAAATTTACTAGAACATATATTTGTAGTTAATTCCTCTCTAATTTGCAATGAAATAGCGAAGGAATAAAAATGTAGCTAGTTTGAAATAGCTACAAATTTACTACAAAATATATTTGTAGTTAATCCTTCTCAATTAAATTCATACTAAAATTATTTTTAATTTTAGTATAAATATATACTTTTTTAATTTAGATATTCTAATTTTTTTATAATTTAAATATTTTAAAATTATTTATAATTTAAATATTTTAAAATTATTTATAATTTAAATATTTTAAAATTATCTTAAATTTAAATATTTTAAAATTATTTTTAACCTTAATATTTTAAAATTACTTTTAATTTAAATATTTTTAATTTTAAATATTTTAACATTTAAAATTTTAAAAATAGTTTTAAATATAATTATATATTAAAATATAAATATAGATATTAATAAATTAATTAAAATATATAATAAAATAAAAGAGGAAATCATATATATAAATTTTAATTTTAGTAAAAAAATTATAAGTTTAATAAAAATATAAATCAAAGAAGGAGATAACTTATGTATACTTTAACTAAGGATATTTTTTATTTACTAAGATAGTTTAAAAAGATAATTAGTAAAGCGGTTTTCCTTTTTTTTATTTAGATTTTTTCTATTTAGAAACTATCTTTTTTAATTTTTTGAAAGAGACCAACGTGCCACTTGTTCACATCTTCAAACATTTTTGTCTTGTTTCCGTGCTTCTCGTTCACATTTTCAAACACTCAAATGTTCAATTTCTCTTCACTCACACTTTTGTTGTTCTTCTCCTCACTCATACTCTGAATCCTTCGTCTTCGTGCTCATAGTTCAGTTGTGCTCATAGGTACGTGGTTTCCTCCATTTATTTTTTCAATTTTCCATTTTCCTGTCTCATATACTCCCTTTCATTGTCTCAATCTTTCAAGGATAACACTCTTCTCAGTAAATGGAGTAGGTTTTTAGAGATTGAAGGTGAAAGAAGCTGACATAACGTATTTTAAGTTTTAGGATTTTTGATTGATTAAACTATTTTAGGGTTTTATGGTTTGAATAGCAAATTCCATTCAAGAACAAATTGGATGTTTCTATCGAATATATTTCAATGCAATGCATTCGATGTTACAACTTTATTAAGAAGATATGCAATGCTTAATTTGGTTGGTATAAAAAAAACTAATCCTTAGAATGTTGTCAACAGTGTATATGTTGTTCCAAATTTGTTCCAGATTAAATTACTCGAGATATTATATCTGAGTTACTCATCAGGATGCCTAATCCAACACCAAATTGGAAAAAATATTTTGGTGATATGAAAGAAATTTTATTCAATGAGTTTATGGTTAGTAATCATTATGTTAATGTAATGAAGTACTTTTGCATAAACTTTTGCATAATAAATGAATTTAATTGATTTTTATTAATGTAGGATAAGTATCATTTTGCGTCAAATTATGATCGTAGTATGGCAAGAAAGGTTTGGAATTTGACATGCATGGATCGATATTCTGACTCTTTATGTAAGGTAAGGAAAAAGGCAAAAGAAAGGGCAAATTCAGCTAATATTCAAGACTTAAAGGGTCTTGGACTAAGAGGCATTAAGACTGAGATGTGGAATAGATTAGTAGACATATGGGCAACAGAAGAATGGAAAAAAAAGTCTAATGCGGGTAAAAGCAATAGGGCTGCCAAGCCTGATGCCATGGTTCACACAAGAGGATCACGAAGCTTTGGACAACACTTGAAAAAAATGGTATTCACCATTATTATTGCTTAAACATTCTCTATTTCTAAGAGCCAAAGACTTTGGCTAAGCTTTTATCTAGTGTAATAATGTTCATGTATATTTTGTTATGGTGAATTATACAACAAAGTTCATAAAAGAAAAGATGATCAATATGTGTCTAACAAAGCAAAAAGCTTCATTGTAAGTGTATGTGTTTATTCTATAAATGTTAAACTATTTATTTATAATATTGCTAACATATTAATTTTGATGTAGGAATCATATGAAAATGCTATGACTGAAAAATATAGGGAAGACACATCAAAGAATCCTATAGTTGACTCTGATGTTTGGATAAAAATAGGGGGTGAAAATAAGAAAGGTAGAGTCTATGACATTGGTCACAGTTTGGATCTTGACACTAATCCACATGTATCATCTTCAACAGTTGAAGGCTCCTCTTCCAAAAATCCAAATGCAACAACTGAAGAAATCACTACTTTAGCTACACAAATATCTAATTTGCAAGAGCAAGTGAAGACACAGTTGCAAGCACATACTGATATGCAAGCACAAATGAAGGCACAAAGTAGAAATGCAAGCAGTTATGCAACAATAAATGCAAGAGCAAATGCAATATTTTAAGAGAGAATTATTGTCTGCATTAAAGAAACAAGAATGAAGATGTGTCTCAGACTAAAAAAACTTTGTTTTTATTATAATTGTGTTGATACATTACTTTTTGTTGATACATTCTAATGCTTTTGTGCCCTAAAACCATTATATATTGGTGAGAGCTTATGTTATTTTGTACAGTTTGCTATAATTGTTGGAAATACTTTGATCATGGCAGGACTAATTTCCTTTTCAAATATGTAGTGCAAATATTGGAGTTGTTAATCATTCATGGGCATATTAAAGAGTGAATAACTATGAAGTAATTGTAATTAACAAAATAATATTTGTGAGCAATTAGTTAAAGATCAGTGAGAATATAATTGCGATAGATTAGTGAGAAAGCAATTGCGACAGATTATCTACGGATTAGCGAAAACTAAATTACGACAGATTAGCTACAAATTAGCAAGAAAAAATTGCGATAGATTCGCTACAGATTAACGAGAAATAAATTGTGACAGATTAACTACGGATTAGCGAGAAATTAATTACGACAGATTAGCTACGAATTAGCGAGAAATAAATTGCGATATATGAGCTACAAATTAGCGAGAAATTAATTGCAACAGATTAGCTACAGATTAGCGAGAAATAAATTGCGACAAATTAGCTACGGATTAGCGAGAAACTAATTGCGACAAATTAGCTACGGATTAGTGATAAATTAATTTCGACAAATTAGCTACGGATTAGCGAGAAATCAATTGTGACAGATTAGCTATGGATTAGCGATAACATAATTGCGGCGAAATAACTACAAATTAGCTACAATTTATAAAACTTTCTGATTTTAAGTAGCGAGGGATTAGCGAGGAATTAGCAAGGCATTAGCTACGGAATAGCAAGAAAATATATCCCTCTCCAATTAGCTACTTGGATTTAGCTACCAAACATTACGTAGCAATTTAATAGTTAATCTGTTGCAAAACTAGTTAATGAAGGATTAGCTACGGAATAGCTAGGAAATATTCTGTAGCTAATATAAAATTTTTTTGTAGTGTCTCGGGAAAAGGTTTCTTTTTATTTCCAATGGAAAACTAAAAAATAAGGCTTTTTTTTGTATTGTTTGTTCTATCTTGTGTTTTCTATCCCGTGTTGCCAGTAGGTTGCTTTCTCTTGTTCTAATGTTAAGTTATCTAGGTTTTTTCAAAGGAAATTCTTATCTTCTTAAATATATTAGAAGAAAGACTATAGGACATTTTTGGTTTGGAAAGATCATATAATATATATATCTATATATATATATATATATATATATATATATATATATATATATATATATATATATATATATATATATATATATATATATATATAAAAGTTTTGTCATTCAACAATAATTTGTTTTTGTAATATTAGTGATAGGAAATGAAGATCAAGATTTCAAATTTTTGCATTTTTGGGTATATTATTATTATTATTATTATTAACTTTTGTTTTTGTCATTCTTTAATATTATTATTAGTTATTAGCGATAAAAAACTAATAACTTTTTTATCATAGGTAATAATCATGACTGATTTTTCTTATAAAAGAAATATTGATCACATTAAAAATAGTGCATGTTAGAAAATGATTACTCAAATAATACTACTAATAATAAAAATATGAAATAACATAATAACAATTATTAGAGCAATAATAACACTAAGACATATATATAAATCAATAAATATCAATAAGAGATCGACAATTATAATAACAATAAGAAATAAAAAGTATATGAGGAAAGGAGTAGAAATAGCCTGGGTTGAGGCACACATAACGCTATCCTTAGAGAGAAAACGCCCATACTGCACAAGGCTAAACAAATACACAATCATCTGTGTTTCAAATCAAATCATATGCGTTTCTCTCCCAAGATATAACAACCCGTCAAATCGATCGAGTGCAGCGAAGGATCTCCCAACCTTATGAACACCAATGTCTTAAAGATAATATAAAAAGAAAAGAACAACACTTCGAAGAAAACTCTAGTGTTTGTTATTCTTTGTTGTTGTTGTTTTTTTCCCATGCACCTAGGTGATATTTATAGGTAGAAAAGGAAGACAGAGTAAATAATAATAAGAATATAGTCGTTAGCCATAAAAAATATTAACCCATAAATTAAAGGTTTATAAACACATGAATAACAATAAGTTTTTTATTTTAATTATTTATTTTTTAAATTATATTAAAATATTTCTAACAATCCCCCACATAATTTAAAAAATAAAATAAAACAAAAAAATATATTATCTTTTAAAACAAAATATTGTAGTTCAGCGTAAGGAACCTTCCGAGTTTGACCCTTCCGAGTTTGACCCTTACACTTAGTACTTATAAACTTCCACCCGAGAAAATGCAGAGACTTAATTGCCTTGAGCTACATCCCCTGTGACCGGGTGTTAGTAAATAACACATACAATATTGGTGTTGATTATAGGTTCTAATAAGTGGGTGCACGTTACGACCTTGTGCATGTATCTTGTTTCATGAGTGTCACTTAGAGACTTGCCCATGTCTCACAATGGCGGCCCCACCATCACACTCACTAGGTAAACCCTCAAAGGGTGGTTTGTGACTCACACCCTTACAATAATTGTCATTGAGTTTATTAAGAGGTATTTTATAAAAGAATATATAAGCATAACAATGCATATAGCTCAACCTAATTATCGCCACAATTTATAGTACACCTCATCATAGGAATGAGACATAAAATTTAATCAAATTATTTGGTGTACTTTAGTCAACAACAACTTCGTTGTTACCCATTGAACTCCATTTCATGGGATTACCATTCATGTGGAGATGGGTGTCCATTGGTGCAACTAATTTATGGGCTATAGTCCCATTCCCCTCGACGACTCAAATACTTGTAGTTTATGCATCAACCATTTGATAATCATATATGCAATGTTTCTCTTTTGACTTGACAAAGTCAAGAGAGACAATATCATGAGTAGTTAAGTTTCTAATACATTTGTCTCTCATCATTATATGTCAATTTTTCATTGACATTTTTACTAGAAACTTTAAATATAACAATTTGATTATCAGGATGATGCATTGAAAATAGGAATAATTTATGCTTGCATAGTATATCATGACAACAACTTTTTAACATATTTCCATGATAGGACACTTCATCCAAGGTTAAAACATAACCATAACCATAACCATAACCAATAGGTGATTTTTGTGTCACCAAAATCAATATTCAATTTACATTAAAATATCATTCAATCATCTCAAGAAATTGGACATATTGTCATAACTAGAAAAAACACAAATAATATTACATTAGATGGCAAAACGGTGAGGTATATATTCATTCACTTTATAATATATAACCAAGATTTTTTTATTAACAGGTATGTTACCATTGCAAGACACCCCCACACTTTGAAATATTTTAAATGTGGTTCTTTTTTCTTTCATAACTCATAACAAGTTTTATCACAATCTTTTGTGTTCAAAATATGGTAAGCATGATATAAAAATTTCACTAATATAATGTTACCATATCAAAGCATTTTTTTTTCTTTCTTTTGTTGCACCATTAGATTAACACTATATGAAAATGTTGCTTAATGAATTATACCATGAATTTTACATAAAAACACCCATTTGTAAAGACATGTATTATCACTTCTCTATTTAATTAATTTTGTACCTCAAAATTTTATAATTTGAATGGTCTCTAATCACAATTTCTCAACATCTCAACAATTGTAATAATAGCATGTCATAAATCACAACTTAACATTTTGTAATAATCAAAGAAAACTTATAAATATTTTATTACAAGATAAAGGTACTCAACTCAAATAAATCATCACAAATATATCATTTACCAACCAAAGAACATGTCTAGAATTAATAATTTATTGTAATCAAAAACCACTTCAAAATAACCGTTGTTGTTTGCCTTCCATGCACTAGTGATCAGTCATTCTTTTCATATAAATATCAAGCTAAGTTTTTTTTTTCCTTTGCAAATGTAAAGTTTAGTTCAAGTGTTTTCCATAACACAATAGTAGTTTTAATATGACAAATTATTTTATAATTACTTTCAGACAAAACACTTAAAATATATACATGATATAGAACATTTTTATCAATGGTAAGAATAGACAATATTAAAGCATAAATTAATATAACAACAAAAATATTAGCTTTAGACATCACAAAAAATTATTCAATGATCCAAAATTTTATTTATCCAAAATTTTATTTATCCATAATTTCATTTATTGTTACCAATAGAAAAGAAAAAAATAATTATACACATAAGTTTTTAGGCTCAGTTGAAACTGGTTTAATTATAACCATAATAAACACATTAGTTTATAAAATGAATTTTTAGTCTATAGCTCTATATTTTTTTTTATATTTTAGAAATGAATACAAATGAGTAACTAAAAATAGAAATAACAAGAAATTTTTCTCTCTAAGAATGTTAGAAAATGATTACTCAAATAATACTAATAATAATAAAAATATGAAATAACATAATAATAATTATTAGCGCAATAATAACACTAACACACACACA
>Ga0214544_1011790_pt1 | contig 11836 bp, 6 predicted proteins | sample CNSS3metaG_FD_160074 | JGI IMG/M metagenome (GOLD analysis project Ga0214544, IMG submission 160074) | Root nodule microbial communities from cowpea collected in UCLA plant growth center, Los Angeles, California, USA - CNSS3 | ecosystem: Host-associated > Plants > Roots > Nodule | place: USA...
TTTGTAGGTGTTAATGATTTAAATTACAATACTATTATATATTTATACATTTAAAATATATAATCTAAAAAATTAATCTTTTTAATTATTTTTATTTTATTTTATTTTTTTAAAACGGGCCAACGGGGCAGGAGGGGCTGGCCCGTACTTTGGTCCGTCAAGTTGACGGGCTAGACGGGACGGGCCAGAACGGACTGACGGGTTGAAATTTTCAACCCAGTCCGTTCCTTTTAGCACGGGCTACGGGCTGGCTCGTTGGGCCCAGCCCGTTTTGCCACCCCTATCTATCATGCCATTTATTTGTGAAGGGTTTATTAGAGGAAGGAAAAGGAAAGGAGTATGAGTTTCCTTGGAACTCCCACACCGGAGCTAGAGGCTCAGATCTAGCTCTTCAATTATATATAAAAGATAATATTTAATTATATTCAAATAAATAAAATCTATCATGACATATAAAATCTGTGAATACAATCTCATCATAGGGATATGGATTTAATTATCATATTCAACTATGAAATTTAACTCTCATATTCTCTATACTCATTATTATTATAACAGTTTTTGTAATGAATATCATCTTCATTTCCCTTTAAAACCTAAAGCTCTCCAATTTCGACCCTTAAAACCTCATTCGATAAAAACAAAATTATCGGATTCAAACCTACTTTACAAAAATCATCTTGACAAACTATGAAAACCAAAAAGATAAATAACACTTTCAGTATGATTGCCAAATAAGCTATTTTATTTTCTAATATTTGTAAAAACTTCAACATCGAACTCAAACCTACTTATTTCGAAAGAAAAAAAAATGTATAATATTATTTATTTATTTTTATTTCATGATAAGGGATGAGCAAGGTATACTTTAAATGTAAGGCCCAATAAAATCCTTTACTCATTTCTGCTCCCTTATTTTAAGGGCTGCTTTACAACAGTTGGGCCTAAAGACTGGGCCATAGGATAAAAACCATTTCGTGTTGTCCTAATTCACACTTCTACTCATTTTCAGAAACCTAGAACTGTTGTCGTCTCCCTCCGCTGTCGTAAAGAGCTCTGTTAGGGTTTTGCTTTAGGCCTTCTTCGAACTAACTCACACCAACTCTTATTCCACGTAAGTCGCTCCTCAGCCCATGTTCCCTCCTTGCATGGTCTATGTTCCTTGTTTACAGTTAGGGTTTGGTGATGACTCACCCTTTTCTCTGTTTTACCGTTCATTCCAGCTTGTTGACCACCCTAGGAACAGTTTTGCTCACTGTGTGCATGTCGGAGCGTTCCGCTAGCTTATTTTCCAGGTAGGGAAGCTATGGCTTAATCATATACTCTGTTTTCCATGATTGTTTGGCTGTATTTCGAGTTTATGTTGATTGGTGCGAGGTATGTTAACTGTGGACGCATGAATATGTTGTATTGGCTTGGTGTGGGTGGCTGTTGCAGGAAAACAGTGGCGAGACCTGATAATCTCGCCAAAGCGAGCCAGTCTCGCCTATGTGAGACGAACAGGGACTCGCCCAAAGCCTTTTAAGCGAAAGGTCGCCCAGGCGACCCGCTCAATTTTTTAGTGAGTGAACATCTCGCCCAGGCGAGAGAGGTCTCACCTAAGCGAGATCCTGCGTTGGTTTCCTGATGTTTTTTTTAGCCCTCGCCTAGGCGAAGGGGGCTCGCCTGAGCGAGCACGTCTCGCCTGAGCGAGCACGTCTCGCCTGAGCGAGACCCTTCAGCCTGAGCGAGGGGCTGGGCGAGACAATGCGTTGTTTGGATGCTTGTTTGTTCTTGGATGATTGGTATTTGTTTGGGTATGAATGTTATGATGAGTAACATGTATATAATGGAGTGTTATGTATGCGTGGCATGATTCATGGATTGTAGATGATGGGTTTGGTGTGAAAATTGGCATGTGAACTAAATGAGATGGGTATTATTAAAGTGGCATGATAACGAGATGAGTTGAATCCTATGCATGGATGGGTTATGATGAGTTGGAATGAGTTGGACCTGGAAACGTGAAAGGTATTGGCTTTAAAGGTTGACATAATGAATATATCCTTGCATGGCGAATACTATTTGACTGTGTGATCATGTTTTGTTTGTGTCAGTGCATAATTCCTTGGGGTCTCTAGGTGAGACTTTTAGGGTCGCACTTCAGTGGTCGGGACGTAATTCCATGGCCCCTGTTAGTGGGTGTCCATGGTGGTGCCCCATCTGTATAACTAGGTAAGGGTTCAAGGTAAGGTTGCATCCTGACACTCTAAGGAGTCAGTTAGTCTCACCTAAAGCGGATTGACTCCTGTGGTGAGAGTAGCAGGAGGTCTGGAATTCCCTAAGGGCTAACCTTGTGGTGAGGGAAATTGATTCATTATAACACTTGTAACACATAGTTCGGGGGTGAGCAGCTCGAGGGTGAGCAGAGGTATCCACCACAAGTGCAAGCATCCGCTGAATCCGACCAAGTTATATGTATCCGGATGAGTCGAGTCGAGTCGTAGTGTATTGCCTGATGAGTCATAACATGCTTGGTTGAATTGAGTGTATGATACTGTGAAATTATATCTGACTTGATGGATGAAATCTTTTGTGCTTTAGCTTACCCTACTTTTGTTGTTGTGTGTTCTGTTGTGTGGTACTCTCTTTTGCGATGATCATCAACTTGTTGGTGTGAGCAAATGCGAGGAACACCCGTGGGCAACAGGGTGGTGATAGTTCCGCTGCATAGTACGCGTAGACTGGATCTTATTTCTTGATGGGTTTTTCTTTAGGGCTTGGGCCCATGTATTATTTTCTGCTTAGTACTCTACTTTAACTGTTAGACCTTTCAAATGTTTCCTGTTGGCATCGTGGTGTGCCTAGTTTTGTAGGGGTGACGTTAAGACCCCATGACTGCGTTGTTATACTATCTGTGCGTAGCGTTTCTTTAATTACGTTTATAAATTAAATGGGACGTTACACTAAAACGTGTTTAATTTCTTTAACTCATTTATAATTTATATATGGGTTAAATATGTTTTTGGTCCCTCAGTGAATTTTGGAATTAGTTCTTCTTCGAAACTTTATACCAATTTAGTCATTCATCTTTATAAATGCATGAATTTAGTCCTTATTACCAAATTTTGGTAAGTTTATTTGACATTTTAAGCGCATTTTATGATAATATTTGATTTAACATTGAAGCGAAAATGTGTCAAACGGTGTAAGCAATTCAAATATTATCATCAAATGCGCTTGAAACGTCAGATAAACTTAATAAAATTTGGTTAAAAGAACTAAATTTACGTATTTTTAAAGATGAAAGACTAAATTAGTCAAAAGTTTTAAACAGGAACTAATTCCATATTTCACTGAAACTTGAGGGACAAAAACATATTCAATCCTTTATATTTTAACTTTGCTTTTGTTAATCATTTCAAAATTTATAATTGTGATAACAAAATGTCATTTTTTATTCTATTTATTTTAATTTGTTTTGAAATTAGTTTTTAACGATATCATACCAATACAATGAGATTCCCTCATTTACCATACTCATTTATATAATTATTTTCTCCATGTCTTCTTAACTTTCTTTTACAACCTTTTCATTTTAACTTCCATTTTTCAATGTATCTTACATAAAACAAACCCAAAAACAATTAAGTATATTTTAAAGAACTAATTTTTATAAATCTTAATTGTAACATTTATTAATGATGGACTTAAATTACCTTTTCAAGATTTAAAAAGAAAAAAAAAATTAAGGTTTGTTTTTCCTGGTGTCTAAAAGATTGATCGGTCAAAATGGGAATGTTTGCTTAGATTTAATAGGAAGATCAACATAGTTTTAGTCCGCTTATTAGGAAGTACTAAAGTTGAAAGCTTGTGTTGTTTTTGAATAGGTTAACTATGTTTTAAGTCTCCTAACTATGTTTTAAGTCTATGATAAATTTTGGGAATTTTGAATTTCTTATTAATTTGTTTGGTCGATTGAGTATTCACTACATTTAATTTTTTCAATTGAGTCTTCACTGTTAATTTTTTCTGTTAATTGGGTAATGTAACTGTTAAATTGTTGATGTGATTATCACTACTAAAAAAAATTCATATTTCCTACCAATTTTGTTTTAAATTTTTTTTTAGAAAATACTTATAAATTTTGTTATGAAAAGAAAATTTGCAAAAAATTGCTCCCAATTTTTTTTTGCAAAATATTTTGTATAAAACACTTTTCGCAACAAATTTTGTAGGGAATACTTACGAATTTTATAATTTTGTAGGAAATAATTACCCACAAATGAATTACCTGCCAATTTAGATCCTTAGAAAAAATAGCAGGAAAAAGTCTTTTCTTGCAAATTCTTTAACAAAAATTTACAAGAAAATTCTCATGTAATATGAGAATTTTTAGTAGTGTATTATCTCACCATGTCACCTTATCCAGTTGTTGCCACATGTCATTTTATTATTGGGTTAAATGTGTTTTTGGTCCTTGTACTATTTTGAAATTTTGGAAATGGTCCCTTCTGGAAACCTTGAACCATTTTGGTCCTCATGCTTTCAAAACTAATGGTTTCAGTCCCTATTTTTAAACGTCGTTAACAGTGTGGACATGTGGCAAACGACATTCCTATTAGGCTATTAATCTAATGACATGTATTACAAGTGTTGTTGAGACGCGTTTAATTTCATTTAATTTAAAATGGAAGTTGAAAAAAACCATGAAGGCCTTCGTGAATGTTTTAAAGGGGAAGAGTTTGGAAGAGGGCTTTGTCTTCTAATCTCAGGTGAATAAAAATTCAAATCTTGTGGTACATAGAAGAACGAACTGGTAAGAAGTTGTTCGTTAAAATAAGGTAGGAACTTTTGGGGATTAAGGTTTTCTACTATTTTAGGGTTTAACAATGAGGAGGAGTTCTGGATCGAAGTGTAATGCATTGTCATCGTTGTCATTTGCACAACCAGGGTTTTCGCATTTTAGACCAAAACTTTGTGGATGTGGCAAAAGATTATTGCTTCTTAAATCATCCATCACGAGGAACAATGGAATTTTTTTTGGAGATGTCGAAATTGGGCAGTAAGTGGTTGTTTGTGGTGTTTAGATTTGTTGTTTTTATTTTGCTAAATTAATTATTTTTCTTTGTAGAGTATAATGTTGGCACAAGCAAACTTAAAGCAAAGAATTGATAAAGCCATGTACTTGAAGATTATAGGTGTTTGATAAAGATTGATGAAGATGCACTTGAAGATTAAGTTTTAGTGTATTAAATCTGAAAATAACATGTTAAATGTAATGTTTTGTTGTTATATCATGTTGGTAAGCTATATGACATAGGTTAGATGTCTTGTGTGCCTTAGTGTGTCTCTTTTAATATGTTAAAATGGGTTTTAACAAGTTAAAAGACTTGTTGTATATAATTTCTGGTATGAATGCATGCAGTCAGTTGAATTATTTTTCAACTGATTGATTTCACTTAAGTCAAGTGAAATCAGCTGACTGTACGAAAAATTCAATTGATTATTTTCACTTAAACCAGACTATATAAGTTGTGTTTTTGCGAACAGAGGTGCGAATATGAGTTTTTGAGCACGAAACTTTGTCATTCTTCTTTGGAAAACTCTCTCTCTCTCTCTCTCTCTCTCTCTTTCTCTTGAATACACAACTGCAACTCGTGGTTTGAAGATCTTGGTTGATCTTGGAGGCTTTTGACTGGTGAGTAGCTTGAAAAACACATGTATGGTTGGCTAAGGACAACCACAATCAGGTCTGGGTATTCTTGTGCCTCTGGTTGGTTTGCCTGATGTGATTTCAGGTCTGTAAATGTGATTCTTGCAGGGTGTATGACTATATTTTTGTGAGTCAAAAATCTTGTGTGTTTCTTTGTTCAAAAGTGTAATCTTGGTGTGTGATTTGTAAAACTTTTGAATATAGTGGAAACCAGGCTTAGGTTGTCCTGGTAAACTAGATGTAGCTCTGTGATTGAGTGAACCAATATAAAAACAACTATGCAATTCTCTCTCCCTCGTATCACTCACTTTGAATCTCTTTAAAAACTCAAGAAAACCAAGCAATTCATTCTTTGGTGTGATTTAATGCATTCTTGTGTAATCTGAGGTTATATACTTGTTAAAAATATTGATTGGAACAAGTGTTGTATGTAAAAGATTGTTGTTTTAGTTAAATCTGCGAATTCTGCATTCTGCATAAATCTCCAGTATTTTAGCCGATTGATTTGTCTTTTTATTCGACTATTTCATAGCTCAAGAACAAATTAGTCTATTGTTTTATATTTTAATCGACTAAAAGTGTACTGGTATGTTGTTTTTACATCCTAACTTTCCAGTCTATTTGACTCAATTGAAAAGAGGTTTAAGCTTTCGAAAAAGTTTTATAAAGCCAATTCAACCCCCCCTTCTTAGCTTAAATCACCATTTTAAAACTAACATATAACACGTTATAGATACTTCCAATGGGCTAGTGAGGTGGAACCTCAAGTGGAAGGAGAGTCAAAAATAAAGGAGAAGAAAAAGTTAGTGGAAGTGAAAGAATGGTATTGTAATTGGCGTAGAAGAATGCCAAGTAAAAGAAGAAGTTAATAGCAAAGAGAAAAATAGGACAAATTAAGCTTTTTTTTCATTCTGTCTTGGGCTTGTACTATGATACTTTGTGTTTTAATTCTTTTAAAGACAAATTGCAAGGAGTAAGGTTGTAGAGAAATTGTTCATTTTGTTGTGATTTAAATTTTAGACATTATTAGTCCTTCTATTGTGAAGTTTACATGTTATCATTCCCTATGTTGTAAACTTTACATGTTATTAGTCCATATGATGTAAACATGACATGGTTTTAGTCCCTGTCTTCTAAATTTGACATGTTCTAATAAATCCTTCGGTTTTATTCAATGAATTTGATCTGTCATAATTAATTATATCATTCTCAAACAGTTCACATATCATATCATAGCAATTATATCATAGTTAACAGAATGTGTGGCATACTTGAACTTTCTCTTTTAGACAATGCCTTTCTCTTTGTCTTGGTTTTATTCACACAAAATCAAACAAACAAAACTAATCTTCATGTTTCTATTAAAATCTGATTGTTTTATGCCTTCTTATCCTAGTCCAAAATAATAATTATTCCCTAACTCAACTTTGTTATGATAATATTTACTGAAGAGTGGAAATATCATATCCCTGTCCCTGTATCAATCCTTGTGGATTTAGGATATCCATGTCTTATAATGTTTTTGTGTATGATATCCTTGTCTTATAATTCAAACTAACCATAAAAAATACATTACACAAAAAAATAATACTTAAAACATAATCCATAATTTAGTCATTAAGATAGTGGTTGTCCAAGTGGTCCATTTCGGTCTGACAAAGTTAAAAAAACATGTTTTGGAAAGTTTAGTACAAAAAATACATTAAAGGTGGTTTGTCACTACAACTACAGAAAACATCTTCCAATATTCTTCATGGAGGTTGCTTGAAAACCTAAAATAGATACGTCGCTTGGGGGCTTGGATGACCTTCCTCCCTTCTTATTTGTTATGCTTTTTGTCGTGGTTGTGGTAGCAAATCTAAAGTTCCTCTTCCTTCTTGATGACACTGGTAATTGCAGCTGCAAGTGTGGTTTGTGAGGTAAACTATGAATTTATCCATTATGAATCCTTGTGTGACTTCAAACATACCATCTTCAGTCAAACAACAATCCAATTTCCACTTTTTTCTATTTCCTTATCTATCCTTTGTTTGGTTTAGGCGTGACAACACTAGTATATGCACTTAACTCTTCTCTCAAATATACAAGCCTATTAATCAAATATGACCCAATCCACTCCATCATTATTATAATTGGTTTATCCCTAGCTAACAATATAGTGTTATTAAAGGAGTCTGACAAGTGATTCATTTGGACATCACACCTAGGATATGCACTAAAGGCGTGCTTACACCAATACTTACATGGAATAATAACTAATCATTCAATAACTTCTTGATTTATCTTCTTTAGTTCCTCCATATTTGCTTCCCAAGCTTGGTAGTATGTGGCTTTTGCAGCTGCCATCATGAGATTTTGAATCAATATCTCCCACCAAATTTCTTCTTGTAGTTGTTGTATAAATGTCTTAAAGAATAACAGTGCTCAACTCCATGTAACAGTTCATCAAATACTCGCATTAGTCCTTATTAGTTGTAAAAAACAATTATTGTAACAAATCATAATTGAGTAGTCAGAAGTAATTATAGTGATTTTAATGATTTTAATTTACCTTTTGTTGGTCTAAAATAAATACCCAGTGATTGCTTGAATATCTCCAATGTCCTTCAATAATAGAGTTCGAAACCATCTCCAAGTATCCTTGCATTCATTTTAATAGAGGACTATCTCCTAAACTTCAAGTGGTACAAATTTGAGGACAAATTCTCTTCAAGAAGGAGGGAATGATAGAGGACTATCCCAAGATTCCATACAAGAATAACTTGAAGATGAACCTTTACAATTTAAAGGACCTATGACAAGGACAAGGAGCAAGAGATTGGAATATCAAAACTATTCAAGGCTCTTGATGCTACAAGCAATATGAAATTCAAAGAATATGAAGATCATGGCTTGAAGCACATTTGAAGGATAGTTTTTAGGAAAATTAGTTTATCTTTTTAGACTTTGGATTTCCTCTTAGAAATTAGTTATGTTCTATGTTTTTGGCTTTGGGCTTTCTTTTATAAATTAGTTTATGTTTTTATGTTTTGGGCTTGGGCCTTCTTGTAGGGTTCTTAGGTTTTCTCAAACTTATGTGCCTATATATAGAGGTACCAAAAACAATGTAGACATTTTTAGTCATATATTGAATTTGATTTCATTAAAGAGAGGATTCTCTTTGTTCTTGGCTTAGACCTCCGGTTCTTATCAAAGATTAACATCTTTGTGACGAATCTTCACTTGACTTATCAATCTTCTAGATTGTGGCGTCCTCCATCTTTGTCTAATTCCGCATTCTACTATGATTTATTCATGTCGGGCCTCTTGAAGATTCAAATTCAGAAAGGATCATACTCTTTCCTAGATAGGATCGTATCACATTTTCCACCACAGCAAATGCCAGTGGAAAATATTGATCATTTGGATCCTTGCAACTGTCCAGCTACACCTATAAAAGGTCTACAACCATTTACGAACCCTTTCTTGCATTCATCAAGACATAGATAAAAGGACCCAAACCGTTGCGACAATGTCGATTGAGGTTGGTTAATTTTGATCTTGCATGTTGTTTGACTAGACATTATTCTCAGCTTTGCCGCATAATCATAAAGCAATGTGTATTGCTTTTGCCAATCCCCCTCTAAAATGTCCATAGTTATTACCTTTGCTTTCATAGCCCTCCAAGTAGTTATCCCAACATTGTATGATTTCCTCACATCATCAATTATTTCATTTGATGTCATCCTTCTGACATTTCTAAACTTATCCACTACAATTTTTGAAACCCCCTCCTTGTTTGCATTTTTATTCTCAAAATCTTTACCACAATTATGTCCATCAACCAAGGTCTTCACTCAAAAAGTGTGACTTCCACCAACTTTACTGCATAAAAATAGAAATTCACACTTCCTCTTGCAAATGGCCCTCACTCAGATATCATCATTCTTGATAAACTTAATCTCTCCGTCATTCAACACTGAATGCTCCATCAAAGCTTGCTTGAACTGTTTCAAGGAACAAAACTCCATCCCAAGTCTGAATTTGAAGTCTTTGCACATTTCTTCACCTTTAGACATTGGGTATTTCCTCACACCTTCCCCATCATCAATATCAACATCACTATCTAACTTATTAGTGTTATAAGTGGGATCTATTTCATGATTGTCAGTAGTTTAGTGTGTGTTAAAAGTACCTACACCCTCACTTTGGTTTGTCTTAAAAGTACCTAAACCTTTATTCATTGACTTCTTCCAATTTCTTTGTCTTTCATTGAACTTTTTCCACCGGTTTAAAACTTGTGATATATCTCTATGTGAGGTATCTTCCATCTCAAAAACAACATCACCATCCCCCTCTTCTTGATTTCCCCCTCTTCTCCAATTCCCCCTGAAGAACAATATCTTAACCCCCTTATTCATTTGCCCCATTAACATTAAGATCATCATTCTCCCCTTCTTCATTTCCTAATCAACAATAACATCAACATTCCCCATTATTCATTTCCCTCATTGACTCCTTCAACAAGTTCAATAACTTGAGCAGACTAACCAATTGATTAACATATATCTTAACCTCTTCTTTCTATTTTGTGCATACAATGCCAACTCCAAAGCATGCCTATCTTGTGGCCTTAAATCTCTATCCATTCTCCCTATCTCAGGCTTCCACCATAGATTCTTGTAAGACCCGAGAAAATTAAATAATTAAATAATTAATTATTTAATAAATGTGGGTGATGGAATATTTATGCCATTTAATGTGGGAAGTTAGGACTGGGAATAATACTAGCTTAAGTGGTTGAAAGTACTTGGTTATTAGGAAAGGACTTGGGTTTAAAGTCTTGTTGATACCATTTATGTGTTAAATTAATTTTTTTATTATTTTAATAATATGCGTGACCATAGTATGTGATAATAAAATCCTAGATGCGTAAGAATTATCACAAAACATGAATTGGTTGGTGGTTGTGCATTTGGTTGGTAATTGTATGTATGCGCATTTGAACCTTAACTTACGCAAAATATGTTCCTTTTTGCCAAATTTCTTTTTGGCGTCCATGGAAAGGATCAGGAAACCCTAGCCAATGGGGCAGCTAGAAGGGTTGGAAAACATCTAGTAATGGTTCTTCAATTGCCATTAACGTCTAATAATGGTTATTGTGAAGAGTGAATTCTAAGCACCAAATAGAGAGTGGGCATTAAGGGTTTGAAGCAAATTTGGAGGCGACAAGGGCTAAGGCAAAAGTGGACTAGGAACGTGCTCTAAGCGTGCAATCTGAGCAAGGAATCTAGGTTAGGGGAGTTGTTACCTATTTTAATTTAAATGCTATGAATTTCGTGCCATGTTGTTTGTTGCTAATGTTTTAATTCTACAAACTGTTTGAATTTATCATGTTTTTGGAAATTTTCCAGAAACCACTTTCTGGATTTCTGCCAGAAACCGCACGGCGACATGAACTTGCCACCAAGCGACACATCAGAAATCACCCAATTTCTGAGTTTTGGCAAGGACCACATGGTGAGCATTCATAGTTGTCGGGCAACTCATGCGATTTTGGTTTGTTTTCGAGTTCTGTTCATTCTTGAGTGATTTTGATTGGGGAAAAATGATTCTTAGGGTAAAGTTGAATTTTGAGAGTATGGATTGAGTAGTAGTACATGGTTTTGAATTATTGGATGAATGATTGTGAGTATGAACATGAAGGTGTCAAGGTTTGGGAAATTTTGGGTTTTAGGACAGAGAGTAATTTGTGGTATAAAGTGTGATCAAATCATGTGGGATTGAGTGTTGGGGGATTATATGTGCAAGGAAGACATCTGATAAGGGGTGTAAGACCCACTAATTTAAATAAATAAATGAATATGAATTTAATTAAATGAGGGTAGTAAAAGTCTTTATGACATTAAATGCTAACCGTCACGACGTGAAAAAGTGTTAGCTCAAGTGGTTGAGAGTACTTTAATTGTGTGAGAGGACTTGGGTTCGAGTCCTATGTATGCCAATGGTGTGTTATTTAAATTTTATTATTTTTCTGATGACATGTTTGGAGCGTGATGAGCAAGTAGATAGTTTTAGATGCATAAATATTGGCATGAAATATGAATTGGTTGAATGGTTTGGCATTGAGTTGGCATTGCATGGTCATGGGTTCAAACCTTG
>Ga0214544_1011791_pt1 | contig 11833 bp, 10 predicted proteins | sample CNSS3metaG_FD_160074 | JGI IMG/M metagenome (GOLD analysis project Ga0214544, IMG submission 160074) | Root nodule microbial communities from cowpea collected in UCLA plant growth center, Los Angeles, California, USA - CNSS3 | ecosystem: Host-associated > Plants > Roots > Nodule | place: USA...
ATGATGTGACCCCACCAAGCCCAATTGCACCTTCAAGCCCAAGCCCAAGCCCAAGCCCATTAAAAGGCCCAATTACAAGATCAATGATGAAAAAGATTCAAAAGGGCCTCCCATTAGATGATCACAAAATCAATGGGCTTCTCACATTCTTTACATGGGCCAAAGAGATCACAAAGACTTGAAGAAGTGCATGTAAATCTAGTAGTGTAGATTTAAATTGGGCCATTGTTTGGGCTTTGCTTTCCAATAATACATAAGACATGAAAGGAACATAGGATGGGTTAAAATTGGGCTTGGCCCAATTCTCTTCATACATGGCCGAGATTATCAAGACAAGGAGGCTCCTTTGCTTCATGGTTTGACTAAGGTTGGTCATCACATCTAAAGGCTAAGAATCCTTCTTGTTCTTCAAGCCAAGATCCAAGGGGCGTGACCTTGCCTCCTTCTCCAAGCTTGATCTAAGGGCCAAGATCAAGGCCCACTCCATCCAATGGCTCTCCTTTCTCATGTGTAAATGGCTTCATATAAAAGCCAAAATTTTACTCATTTGTAGCACTCTTGAAATTTTATGCAATAGATGCTAATTGAGTTGAGAGCACTCCTCCCTCTATTGCCTTTGAGAGTCACTCTTTCTAGAGATTTCCTCTCTCTACCTCTAGCCACCTTCCTTAGGCTAGCATAGATTAGGAAATCCTTTCACCTCTAGCCACCTTCCTTAAGTGCCTTCAAAACTTGCCTCCATTCCTTCATCCAATTTCCGCTGCCCATGGAGTTCTTCACGCACCTTTGGAGCTCCACCATTAAGCCACCAAAATGAAGTGCAAAATAGCAACTATAGTCGTGGTTTTAAGGCCAAAACAGCCACCAAACCTGCACCTAAAACAGCAAGAAAATTATACCAAGCAATGGAGTTAGCACACACATTCCCAAATGAATAGGTCCAAAACTCTCAATAGGTGAGGAAAAGATAAGCACACAAGCTAAAATTCTACTTCAATATCCACCACCTAAGATGCTACCAAATCATAGAAACCATTCTAAACTTCATAGCATCATCAATCACAACCAATAACCAAGAGTCAAGTATATGAACCCAAACAAAGGAGAAAGCAAGAAAAGCTAATTAGAAATGCTAAACAAAAAGAGAATTGAAATGAAACATGACTAGAAGGAGATTCAAGAAGTGACAAGCAAAAAATTAAAGGCTAGAAAGAAAGGCAAGCACCACAAAAAGGAACCTAGAAATGCACTAGAATAGATGAAAAAAACTGAAAATAGAGAAGAAAAAGTGCTCAAAAACAGCCACTGTACTCATTGCAATTTTGTGCCAAATTGAGGGAATAAATTCCACTTCTATTGAAGGCAAACTCAAGCCAATATAAAGTACACAATCAAGGAATCAATTAGAATAACAAAGAGCACTTAAAAGCACCACAAAACGCACAAAACGCACAAAACAGCAATAAAACAGAGAATTCTCGAGCCATTGTGCCAGAAAACGTGAAAAATTGCCTCAACTTCACTGATTTTTAATTTTTTGGTACTCAACATTTTTGAATGATTCTTTTTTTTTTCATCTAGATGTTAGCTAAATGAGGAAAAATTCAGATTAAAATTTTGACCAGGTAGTGAGTCATGAAAAATCTCAAACAGTAGGTGTGCGTGCAGTGAAAATTGGAAAAACAGACTGGAGCAGAATTACTTATGGAAATTGTAAGATGTTCTATGAAAATTCAAGATGAATGAATTTGATTATGATCTAAAATCAAGTATGAATCATAGAAGAACATCTTAAACACTTAAAAGCACAATCCAATCGATGAAATGGACGAAAAACAGTGAGACCATTGCCTTACACATCCACAAGCATCACTTGAAGTTCATAACTCATTTTGTGTGATGTAGGACTTGGTTCTCATCAAGCAAGTGCAAAATTCAGCCATATGAACGAAAATTAAGATGTATTAAAGTGCTAAAACATGACTTAAGACAAAACACAACATAAGGAACTGAAAATTAAAAGATGCACCGATTAAAATGAAGAAAAACAGCAAGGAAGAAAAGAACAAGTGCTGGAAAACTAAAATGGAACCTAAAACAGATTTGCACCAATGAAGCAAGGACTACTACAAGATGAATCAATGGAGATTCATGTAGCCTCATTGTCAAATGGTGGAGAGCAGCAAGAACATGAAAAAATAGCAGAAAAATTGAAGAAGACAGTGGAGAAGAAGAGACAAAATGGAAATTGAAACAAGACACAAGTATGGACCAAGAACCTTACCCAAACCCAGATGATGGATGCACCAAAGGCTTGGATGGCTCTAGATACCAATTGATGGACATCCTTGGTGTAGGAGAGGAAGGAGATCCATGGAAGACACCAAGAAGTAAATGAAATGTAGTGGAAATGAGGATAATAGCAAGAAGAGCTCTCGACAGTGGAGGTTTTTGGTGAAGATGAAGAGTAGAAGTGGAGCTATGGTATGGAAGGTTGCTAGAGGAGATGAAGGAGAAGGTTAGCCATGTATGCTCTCAAAATAATAGAAGAGTGGAGTGATCTCAACACAAACATTCTATTAGAAATTTCAAGAGTGAAAATGTACAAATGGCTTTTATATGTGAGCCTAAAAGTTAAACTAATTTTTGGCCCTTAGATCAAGCTTGAAGGAGAAGCTTTAATCATCACCCTTGGATGGTAGCTTAGAGAAGGAGGCATCTTCCTAGCCTTTGGATGAAGACTTGGAAAATAAGACACTCTCTTAGCCCTTGGATGAAGGAGGCGCATGAGTGGAGTGTGGACTTGGCTCCATGGGATGCATGATCCATGAGGTGTAGGAAGGAATGTTGACTTCCACTTAGTCCACCTTGACCTTTGGTAGCTCATGGCCAAATCTCCTATTGGGGTTAGTCAAGCCCAATTTTATCAATTCAACTACACATTGTTTGACTTATTATTCTAGAAAAACAAGGCCTAAACAATGGCCCAATTTAAATCTATACTACTTCCTTCATGCATCATCTCATATTTTAGAGATTTCTTTAGCCCATGTGAATAATGTAAAAAGCCCATGATTGACTTGATCATCTTGTGAGAGGCCCATGTGAATCTTTCTCATCATGCTGCTAGTGATTGGGCCTTGATGTAGGCTTGGGCTTGTTGATGCACTTGAGCTTGGGCTTGTTGGGGTCACAACAGATAGAGACTTAGGAGTTAGGGACTTGAATATTTGATTTGATTTTTCATCCTAAGTGTGTAACAATTCGTACAATTTTTCTTGTGCTTTTTAATATGATGAATGCTTTGTATATACTTTACTGGATGCATGCATTTTATGTACCTATCGCGTTGTATGATGCCGCTAGTTCATGTTATAGGCGTGTTTTTTGATGATGTTGTTGCTTTGGACTTGTTATAGATGTTTGATATGGGCATCCTAGACCACTCACTTTGGTAAGTGGTAGGAAACTTTTTAGAAAATAACTTAAGAATTTTTTGAGAAAATGACATAATGATTCTGGTGTTTGACCCAAGCCGCCTACTTTGGTAGGTGGTGGGGAACTTTTTAGAAAATAAGAATTTTTGAGAAAACGACGTAATGATTCTGGTGTTCGACCCAAGCCGCCTACTTTAGTAGGTGGTGGGGAATTTCTTAGAAAAATAACAAGAATTTTTCAGAATACGACATAATAATTTTGGTGTTCGACCTAGGCCGCCTACTTTAGTAGGTGGAGGGGAAGTTTTTAGAAAAATAACAAGAATTTTTTAGAAAACGACATAATAAGAAAGGTGTTCGACCTAGGCTGCCTACTTTAGTAGGTGGTGGGGAAGTTTTTAGTAAAATAACAAGAATTTCTGAGAAAACGATGTAATAATGCTGGTGTTCGACCCAGGCCGCCTACTTTATTAAGTGGTGGGGAATTTTTTAGAAATAACTTAATAATTTGTGTTCGACCCAGGCCGCTTACTTCTGGTCGCCCTCTGTTTTACCGCTATATTTCGAATTTGTGCTTTCTCTCGTAACTTAGTTAACAAGTCTAGATGGGTGCATAAGTTTTGTTCGTTCTGGTCATGGTTTTATACTTGTTGATGTAAGGAAGGTTCTCCAATCTCGACTGGTATCATTTCTTCTGCCCCGTGAACCAAGTTAAAGGGGGATTCCTTGGTTGCGGATTGAGGGGTGCATCTGTCAGCCCATAGCACTTCCAACAAATCCTCTAGCCATTGGGCTTTTGCACCATCTAATTTTTTCCGCAACTCGACCAGTATGACCTTGTTGGCAGCCTCAGCTTTTCTATTGGTTTATGGATGCTCCACGGAGCTTGTGATGTGTTTTATTCCAAGTCCGATGTAGAATTTGGCGAGTTCCTTGTCTATGAATTGGCGGCCATTGTCGTTTATGATAATGTGCGGAACTCCATATCGGCATATGATGTCCTTCCATACAAATTGTTGGACTTGTTGTGTTGTGATTAGGGCCAATGGCTTAGCCTCTATCCATTTTGTGAAATAGTCAATGCCAACAATGAGGAATTTCACTTATCCTTTCCCTGGGGTGAATGGTCCCAAGATGTTCATTCCTCATTTTTTGAATGGCCACGGGGATAGTATGGAGGGCAATTGTTCTTGTTTCTGGTGAATGAGATTGCCATGTTTCTGACATGGTATGCATTTCTTGACGAAGACTTGACAGTTCGCCTCAATGGTTGGCCAGAAGTAGCCAACTCTGAGTATTCTGGTAGTCATGGTTCGTGCACTTGAATGGTAGCCATATATTCCTTCACGTATTTCTCTAAGTATGTATTATGCTTGCTCCTTTGTAACACATTTAAGTAAGGGTTGTCCATATCCACGCTTAAACAACTCGTCACCCATCATCGTGTCTCGTGCTGCTTTGGCCAGCCCTCCCTTGTCGGTATTGGGTGGAAGGTTTCCAGTTTTGAGGTATTGGATGTACAAAGTTGTCCAATTGTCGGCGTGGCCCAGGTTGAGGCAGATGTTTGTTGTTGATGGTGCGGATAACGTCTATTACAAGAGGGACTTATGCCTGCCTTTCAGTTTAGTACTTGCGAGTTTGGACAATACGTCTGCTCGTACATTCTCTCCTCTTAGGATGTGTTGGATGTGTACCCTATAATAACTGGATTGCATGATGTTGTGGACCAAGTGATAGCATTGGAGGAGAGTTGCGTCTTTCATTTGAAACTCGTCATTGAGGGGGCCAACAGTGAGCTTGGAATCTGTTTTGCATACTAGCGAGCGTACTCCGACTTCGCGCACTATTGATAGGCCAACAAGGATGGCTTTGTACTCAGCCTGGTTGTTGGAGATTTTAAAGGCGAAGTGTAGGGATTTTTCCATGAGGATAGGGCCCTCTAGGACAATATTGGCACCTATGCCTCTTGGATTGGAGGAGCCATCAACGTATAGTGTCCACTGGTCCTCTTCGGGGATGTGTTGGAGGTCGTTAACAAAGTCAAGTAGGCACTTGGCTTTGATAGAGCCGTGTGGTTCGTAATGGATGTTGAATTTGGAAAGTTCCACGGTGCAAGATTACATTCATCCGGCAAGGTCGGGTTTTAGGAGGATTTTCTGGATAGGGTAATAGGTGTTGATAATGATATGGTGGTTTTGGAAGTATGGGCGGAGCCGTCTTGCTGCATTTACCAAGGAAAGAGCTAGTTTTTCTACCATTTGGTATCTGGTTTCAGGGTCTTGCAAGGTTCGGCTGACGAAGTACACTGAATGTTGGATCCCAGCAGATTCTTGGACCAAGACGGCACTGACCATATAGTCTGTTGCGGTGATATATACCAGTAGTGGGAGGTGTACGTATGGTTTGCGGAGGATTGGAAGGGATGTAAGGGTGGTTTTGAGGTTTTGGAAAAAAATTTCACAATCGTCATTCCAAGAGAATTTTGCAGATTTTTTGAGAAGTTTGGTAATGGATAGGGTTTGTTTGGCAAGTTTCGGAAGGAATCTGGATATGGCGGTGAGGCGGCCTACCAGGCACTACACCTCTTTAACGTTGGTTAGGTTGCGCATTTCGATTATTGCTTTGCATTTTTCAAGGTTGGCCTCGATTCTGCATTGTGTGAGCATGAAGCCTAGGAATTTCCTGCTATCGACGCCGAAAACACACTTGTCGGTGTTGAGTCTGAGGTTATACACTACACCAAAAACACACTTGTGTGAGCAAGTCTTGTGCATGTTGTAGGTGGCTGGGTGATTTGACAGCCATGTCATCAATGTACACTTCGACATACTTTCCCATGAAGTGGTTGAACACTTTGTCCATTAACCTCTAATAGGTAGCACCTGCATTTTTGAGTCCGAAGGGCATAATCTTGTAGAAGTAATTTGCATCGTCAGTAATGAATGCAGTTTTGATCATGTCGGTTGTAGTCATTGGTGTAAGACTCGGGAAAAATTAGACTAAAGGGGGACACATGAGAAAAATTAATGGCTTAATTAATATTGTTGATTTAATTAATTTAATTAGGTTATTAAATTATAAAATAATTATTATTTGAGCGATTTAAGTTATTTTTGTATTTATAATAATTATTTAAGTGATGTAAGTTATTGTTTTATTTATTTTAAATTTTGATATTATATGTAATGTTGAAAATATATATATATATATATATATATATATATATATATATATATATATATATAATAAAATTAAGTGGTGCATATTAAAAAATGGAAAAGTAATTTGTTTCTTGGTTGGAGAGTGAATATGGGCGTGTAGGTACTTGGGTTTGATCCTAACCGTGTTCATTTAGTGGTTTTAATTATTTTATTATTCAATTATGGCGGATGCACAATATTTGTTTATAATTTATTCGTGCATATTATACAGTGAGAAAGCATACAGTGTGGTGGTGGATTGTACTTGTTTAGTGCATTTTTGACTGGGTTCAAACCTAACTGGAAAGCAAAATATGTTCTCTTATATGATTAATTATTTTTCTTTTCTTTTGTTGTGGGACCCACATAAATTTCATTAGTTTTTTTCTCTCTTCTCCATTTGATAAATCATGATCCATGCATACAATAGGTTATTATTTTGTGGTTGCTGCCATATATATTTTCACGTTGCTGCACAAGATTTCATTTTTAATGTTCTTTGTTTTCTTTAAAAACTTGAAAACCAGTTAAGATTTTGGTTTGTTTTTATTTTTAGTTTTTTTTAAATCTTAATTGAAAAGATTTAATTTTAAAATATTAATAGAAAAGATTAAAGATGTTAATTATAGATGAAAAAGATAAGATTTTGAAAAATGGAGATAAAACACTTTAGGGTTTCTAAAAGGTGGCAGAGGAGGTGAGAGGAGAAGATGAGAGTTTAACAGTAGAAGGAGAGCAACCGTGGAAAAGACTACGGGAGAAAGAATTGGAGGTTGCTAACAAGGTAGGGGAAGCCAACCTTGCTTTCTTCTATTGTTTTCTTGTTGTTTGCTTGATGAATGAAACTTGAAAAGCATGGATGTCTAGTGTAGGGGAAGCTGAGTTTGCTTTTTGTGTTGTTTGAAGCTTTACCTTATTTCTTCTCTTTATTTTGTTGATTGGTGCATGAGGTTTTAATAAATATACTTGATATATCCTTCCTATTTTTCATGACCTACATGTGTGATTGTTTTCTCTTCATTATGAGATTAACTCTTCTACCTCTTCTTTTTTATTTACGTGAATGTGGTGCATAGTTATTAGCTTTCCTCTTTCTTCTTTTTGATATCATGCGTATTGATGTGGGTGAAGTACATGATTTTATATTTCAATGAGACCAAAGATTGATGGAACACTGGCTTGTACGTCAGCTATTTATTTTGGTGCAGCCACCTTTCCTTTTCTTTATCTCGTTTTGAGGCGCTATCCATTTTTCTACACTGCACACGTTCCGTAAAATGAAGGTTCCTACTTCGTTAACCGTTGGATCGATCTGAAATTTTAACAGTTAATCCTTAACACATAGTTCTTGACTTTGACCGGTCGGATCTTGAATCGGAGCTCTGTAATGGGAGCCGTTTTTATCGCAAGATCATTGTAGTTGAGTTGTTGACAGCATTGACCTTTGTTGCTTGTTTGGTGCATAACTTTCTCTATAGTTATTCAATTAAGTTGGTTATTGTTGCATTTTATTCTTGATTTAATCATCTTTAATTTGAATATAAATACATAATTTTTGGAGTTTTACACAAGCCGCAACTTTATTTCTAAAATCCAAAATCGTTTATATATTGTGGTTGAATGAATGTCACTCGTTGGGTTTATTGTATGAATGTATTATTTGATAAGTTGATGGGTTTATGTTATGGTTTATTTCCCATGCATGATGTGTTGGTGAGTACTTTGTTGGCAATATGTAATCCTCATGTGTTGCATGTTGAGAGTGTTTCACCTTGCTTGAAAGCTCTTGGTGGAATTTAATGAAGATTTTAGATGAATGTGATGCTATGTTTGGTTTAGTATGATTGTTTGGATTTGGGGTTTGTGTGTTCAAACCAAGGATGGATTGTGATCATAAAGTTTCTATGTTAATTGAATGCGACGTTGAGTATTATTGGACATGTTTTATTTATGAATTTCTTTTATGAATATCATTGTTTATGGTTAGCTTACCCCTATTTGTTTGTTTGTGTGTTTGTTGTATGTGCGATGATCGTATAACGTGTGTGTTATACAGGAGCAAATGATAATGCAGATGCTTTTGGCATGGAGTAGATTGATAAGAGGCTGGGGTGGACTCGGGAGTTTTTATAAGTTATTTAGTTGTTATAAATCAGATACTAGAAATTATGTAATTTTCTTTTGTACGCAAGTGTTATTTGAATTTTTAGACAAAGTGATGTTTTGAACTATGTAATTTAAATTAAAATATAAGTTTTTTTATTAATACATTTTTAATGATAATACTTTTTTCGCCAAACGTGTTCATTTTCTAACTATCCATGACATCCCAAAATTTGGGGTATTACAATTAGTATCTTATTATAGCCAGAATATGCGTCCAAAAAACTGAGGACTTTGTTCCTAGTTGCACCATCTACTAATCTGTCAATGTTGGGTAGGGGGTAAGCATCTATGGGGCAGGCTTTGTTAAGGTCTGTATAGTCAACACACATACGTCATTTACCGTTAGCTTTTTTGACAAGGACAACGGTGGAAAGCCATGTGCTGTAGTGTGCTTTAGCGATGAATCTGGCATCTAGCAACTTTTCGGCCTCTACTTTTGCTGCTAGCCATCGTTCTTCCCCCAATTTCCTTTTCTTTTGTGAGATGTACTTGGCCTCTTTGTATATTGATAGCTTATGGATGGCTACTTGAGGATCGACGTCGGGTAAGTCTACGGCTGACCAAGCGAATAAGTCAGCGTTGGTGGTTAAAGTTGGTGTTAGTACATCGTAGTGTGCCTGTTGCAGGCTTGCACCGAGTTTGATGGTGCGGCCAATGAAGAGGTCCAAGCTTCTAGTCTCCTCTACTGGTTCGATGCCCGAGTCGCATACTACTGTGGGGTCAAGATCTTCGCCGGATAGAGCTATGCCAGAGTCGGGTTGGCGCTCGATACTGTGGGTTTGGAGAACGGGTAGCTAGGGTTGTAAACTCGCCATATAGCATTCTCGTACGAGTCTCTGGTCACCATGAATGGTAATAATGTTGCCAGATGGTGAAGGGAACTTCATGGCCAGGTGGGGTGTGGATACAACGGTTCCGAGAGTGTTAAGGGAGGGGCGTCCTAGGAGGACATTGTATGATGTAGATGCCTCCACAACGAGGAAATAGATTGGTATGGTTTTGGTTTGAGATCCTTCACGAAACACGGTGTGGAGATCAATATATCCACGAGTTAACACCTCTCCAAAGAAGTCATAGATGGGTTCGTCGTAGGGGACCATAGCAGCAACAGGGAGTTGAAGTTTTTGGTAGGTGGTCTAGTATAGGATATCAACTGAGCTACCTTGGTCTACGAGTACCTTCTTTACCGTGAAGTTCTCAAGCTCAATAATGATGACCATTGGATCATCTTGTTGATGATCGACACCATGAAAATGGGCGTTGGTGAATGTAACAGAGGGCATTCGGAGTCGATGATGCGAACGGGTAATGTGGTTGATGGACTTTATGTTGTAGAGGTGTTTCTTTCTAGCGGATGAGGTGGATCCACCTCTGGTGAAACCGCTGGATATAGTGTTAATGGTGCCGCGTAGGGGGAGATCAGCTTGGTTGGCATTGATGTGAGCTGGTGGGTGATAGGTGTGGTCATTGGTGTTTTACCGGTTAGTGTGACGGGTATCACGTGGGGGGAGACAGTTGTCAGATTGTTTAGGGTGGTATGGTCCATCTCTCTTGATGAAACGACGGAAGTGGCCAGTGCAAATCAATTCTTCTTTTTTGTCTTGAAGTGCCTTGCACTCATCCATGGTGTGGCCGTTATTTTGGTGATACTTGCAGTACTTGGTCATATCTGCATTGGGGGGATTCAAGGTTTTGCGTGGTTGTGGAATGAGGCCCGCTTGGAGTGCTTCATCGAGAAGCTGTGATTTGGGAACGTTTAGCGAGGCATATATGGAAAATCGTGGCGGTCTAGGCTCTTTGGGCCTAGATTCAGAGCGTGAGGATGGTTCGTCTATCTTAGCAGTTGAAGGTGTGTAGTCAATGTAGAATTTGGTGCGTAAGGTCTTCATCTCCTCTATGCGAATGCAATCTACAACACACAGCTTGAGTTCATGCATGGAGGGTGGTGGTTGAAGATAGATGTCAGCAAACGGACCAGGTTCAATGTAAGGGTCATACATTGCAAGATCATCTCTTGGGTGAGGTTTGGCATTCGGAGGGCGGCCTTACTGAAACGGTCTATGAAGGCCCTAAGTGTCTCATCTCTTTCTTATTTGACACTGAGGAAGGATAGGGGAGTAGCCTGATAAGGACGGTTGCCGGCGACGTGGGTTTTGAAAAGGTGGGAAAGGGTGTCAAAGCAGTCAATGGAGTATGGGTGGAGAGAGGTGAACCATTCGAAGGTTGGGCCTTTGAGGGTGGTAGGAAAAGCTTTGTAGAATAGGCATCTTCATATGTGTATAGGGCGACATGGGTGACGTACACCTTGAGGTACTCGTTAGGGTCTGTGTCTCCTGCATAACGGTCCAATGTGAAGGGTTCCCACTGACTAGGAAGGGGGTGGTAATGGTGTCAATGAAAGGATGGCGGCGTCTGGGTTGGTGTGGTGACAAGGGATGAGGTGGTAAAGGATGTCGGATGATGATGGGGAATGTGGTTGTGTAGTGGTGAGGACCTGTCTTAGCGCTTCCATCTTGTTAACACCGCGATTTTTCAGATCAGCAAGTTCTAGTTGCATTTTGGCCTGCCCCTCGAGGATAGCGGCCAAGTTCAGGACGCTGGTTGCAGGCATGGTTGGGCTTGCCTTTGTGTCCTTCACAATTCCAGCTCTATTGCAGGTAGAAACCATTCTTAATAATGTTCGGATTGCTTGGTAAGGTATCAAGTCGTGCCCCACGGTGGGCGCCAATTGTTCCTGCGAAAACAAATAACGGATGTCAAGCAACACAAATAATGCCTTACCCCTATCCTTGACCTCTTAAACTTGCTTCTCCTCGGCTTGTACATGTCGTCTCCTAACGTTGGCAGTTTGGACCCTGATGAAGGATTATCTTGTTCCTTTTTAAGATTATTGAATATGGTGTGAGTTGTTTAAGGAAAACTCAAGGAAATCCCCACTGGACATTAAGATAGCAAGCTATCTAGATGTGAAGGTTCCTTTCCAAGAGTTCAATAGGAGAAGAGATAGTTTAAGGTGCTTAGAAACGAAAA
>Ga0214544_1011794_pt1 | contig 11832 bp, 5 predicted proteins | sample CNSS3metaG_FD_160074 | JGI IMG/M metagenome (GOLD analysis project Ga0214544, IMG submission 160074) | Root nodule microbial communities from cowpea collected in UCLA plant growth center, Los Angeles, California, USA - CNSS3 | ecosystem: Host-associated > Plants > Roots > Nodule | place: USA...
CACAGGGTATTTGGGGGTGCAGTGCAGTAAAAAATAATAACTCATTTTTTAACCATGGGCAAAGACGGAATTAAGATAAGTTTTGGGGGTACAAGAGAAATCATTGGAGGTGCAGGGAGAAGCCCCCAATCATTTTGCAACTATGGAAGAAAATCAGAGGACGCAACCCGTCAACCTGTCCATTGGTGTGACAAACCCAACTTTTCGATTTGTTTTTAGATATTTGACTGGCCTAACCTGATTCGAATTTGGCGGATGACCCGTTTTAACATCTTTATAAAAGAATGATTAAACCTAACTTTGATGCCATTATTTTTAATATTCATAACTCTTTTTTGTCACTTTTTTACCTATAAAAATTTTGAACTCTAAATTGTGTTTGAGACAGATAATGACACGTGGTACTGACTATGACATGTGATACTGCCCTGCCATGTTGCATAGACAATGTCACATGTCACACACCACGAGACCTAACACGTGGACACCAAAATGTTTTGTAAGAAAACTAATTTATTTTTAAAAAATGACGAATTAACATATAACATTAATTTTAACTTTGATCTTGATGTTGTTTGTAATATTTTTTAGAGAAAAACCTAATCGAGTTAACTTTTAAAAGATTACAACTCAATTGATAAAAAGAACTAAAATAGATACTCAATTGAAAAAAAAATGTCAAATAGAAACTAAATTGAAACTTTTTGAGTAAACTGATATCAAATAGGTAACTAAATCTTTATTTAATTATATGAGTCTGAAATAACAAATTTGTTAAATAAAGCTCGTTTAAATTTTAAGAAATTGAAAGGTAGTCTAGTTGCGATTATAAAGAGGAAAAAAGAGAGCATATCTCAATCATTTATGATAAAATAAGATTATGATCGCTAATCAAAGGGAGAATTTAAATAACGTTATCCGAATAGAGTAATACGTATCACTTTGTACTTTATTTACTTTCTTCATAGACATGTAATATTTTCCAGTGACTATTTAAAGGAAAATCCCAAATGGTTTTTCAGTGTAATTGACTAACATCCTTCTTAGGCCCATTTTTAATTATACTTTTAAGTTTGTTTTTCACAATGTTAAAATATTATTTATAAATTTTAAACAAAATTAAAAATATATTACTTGGTTGATTTATTAGTTTTTTTTTAATTTAGTGTCAACGTATTAATTTCACTCTCCTTAATCATCGTTCATTATTATAGGAAATGTAAAAAGGGTATAGAAATAATCCCTTTTTCAAATTGTTGTGAATTATTGGTCCTTGAAATGATTTAAAATTGTGAGGTTTTGGTGCATGAATGTGAAGAAGAAGAAGAAAAAAAAGTTTACTTAGTTTTGTGGTTGATTGGGTACAAAGTATTGCCAAAATTAGATGCATTAATGGATTTGAAAAATTGAAAAATTGATTAGATTGAAAGGTGCTTCTAAGTCACGCGTGAAAAAAAAGTTGAAATATTACATATTTCCACTTCAACAGTGACATCGACATTCTCAAAAAGCCCAAAGAGACCTCATTCACAGAATGGAATCTCTACAACACTATACTTCATCTTTATAGGAAACTTTCCCTTAAGAGAAGGCTCACTTTCAAACTAAGAACCAGGATCCTACATAATTTGCAATCAAGAAATTTTATTAGGATTAAATATATTTTTAGTCTCTTAACTTTAAGTGAATTTTAAAATTAGTCTATTTTAAAATTAGTCTATTTTAAAATTTTGGATCAATTTAGTCCTTTATCTTTCAAAATACGTGAATTTAATCATTTTAATCAAATTTTGTTAAGTTTATTTGACATTTCAAGTGCGTTTCATAATAATATTTGACTTAACATTAAAGCAAAAATGTGTCAAACATTATAAACAACTCAAATACAATCTTGAAATGCGTACGAAACATCAAATAAACCTAATAAAATTTGATTATAAAAGAACTAAATCAACGTATTTCGAAAGATGAATGACTAAATTAGTCCAAAATTTCAAAATGAACTAATTCTAAAATTCACTGAAAGTTAAGAGACTAAAAATATATTTAACCCATTTTATTATGAGTCTCATTTTTATATTGAATAAAACAAATGTAATACCGTATGAAGAATATCTATAATACATTTATTATTTTAAAATTTTGAATTCAAAGTAGTATTAATGCTATGTATGGATTGAATTCATATATTATTATATATTACTGGGGTTATCTCTGATTTTTTTTTTTTCAAAAAATCTATCAAACTTTATAAAATAAAGTTATTAAAAAATAATAATAAATTTTAAAATCTATTTAATGCAAAAAACTTTGACTGGACTTATTTATGTTTAATATATTTTTTCTTCAATAATTATGTGTTCTTATATAAGTATTAACCAACACTTTAACGTTATTACGTTATTCTTGATATCATTAACATTCTAACATGATCTTTTTGTTGGGAATTTGAAATAGAGAAAAGGAGTGGAAAGATATTTTACTTTTGAGAATTTGGTTTCTAAAAAGTTGAATTTTCAATAGGTCCAGTGTAGAAATTAAAGCGGGAGTAGATTTATTTGGATATTTTGTTTTAAGATAGGTTTATTTTAGAAAAAAAATCTAAAAACTCGTATAAAATAGATCTTTCTATTTTCTCAATTCCTTACATAATCAATATAAAAACAAACCTAAGCAATGAGGGAGAAAAAAAAAACATATACACATAGTAGTAATTATAGTCTTTTATAGATTAGTTTCTCAAAATATAGTTCATAGGTCGACAAAAGTTTTTAAAATATAGCATAACTATAACAACACTAGATGTATATAGGATATACATTCATCCAAAATAAAAAGCACCAAAAAACTCAAAAAATCGGCTACATCTACTAATTTTCATCATTAACTTATAATATTTTCTGCTCAAATTATGATAGTGATCATTGAAAAAGAAAAGAATACAAATAGCCACAAACCAAAGACGGTAAATTAATTACATAAATAGTTTAGAATTCAATATCTCAACAAACCAAACACAACCTTTAATAATCCGGTTATCATACAATTCAAGACACTTTAGTAAAATATAATACTAACTCAATATATAAAATTATGCATTAAATCATACTCCAAAAGTCGTGCACTGCTCGTGAAATTTTAATCCTTAAAACCTCAAATGTCACATATCAGTAATATATCTTGTTTCTCCCTTCTCATAACAGAGTAAATTCTCTATAGCTTAAAAGAAAATAGGTCCCCAACCTCAAAATCGACTATAAAAACGTCTTTCACTCTTTACCACCTAGACCCATCCTCTACATGAGTATATGAGTCTAGTAAAATATAACAATGACTTCACAAAGGGTGTTCCTATTCAATGCATAACACTAACTAACTTTACCACACCCTTCTTCATTAGGAAAGATATGGCCATGCAACCAAAACATATCATACAAGACAATATATATCACATCCCTTTATTGAAATGACCTCCTTGAAATATTTCATTCCATTCCTCTCACACCATTTCATATGATATAACCTCCTCATTCACATATTCATAACACTGTTGGAAATATTTTAATGTAATTTAAAAAATAAATAATTAAAATAAAAAACTTACTATTGCTCATGTTTTTATAGACTTTTAATTTATGGATTAATGTTTTTTATGGCTAACGACTATATTCTTATTACTATTTACTTCTTTGTCTCTCTTTTCTGCCTATAAATACCACCTACGTGCATGGGGAAAGACACAACAACAAAGACAACAAATACTAGAGTTCTCTCAAAAGTGTTCTTCTTTTTTCTCTATATTATCTTTAAGACAATGATGTTCATTAGGTTCAGAGATCCTTCGCTGCACTCGATCGATCTGACGAGTTGTTGTATCTTGGGAGAGAAACACATATGATTGTGTATTTGTTTAGCCCTGTGCAGTAGGGGCGTTTTCTCTCTAAGGATAGCGTTATGCGTGCCTCAATCCAGGATATTTCTACTCCTTTCCTTGTTTACTTTTTATTTATTATTGTTATTATAATTGTTGATCTTTGATTAATATTCATTGTTTTATATATATGTCTTAGTATTATTATTGATTTTAATAATTATTATTATATCATTTTTTATTTTTATTATTATTAGTATTATTTGAGTAATCATTTTCTAACATTCTTAGAGAGAAAAAAAATTATTGTTATTTCTATTTCTGATTACTCGTTTGTATTCATTTGTAAAATTAAAAATAATATAGAGCTGAAGACTGAAAACACATTTTATGAACTAATATGTTTATTATGGTTATAACTAAATCAGTTTCAACTAAGCCTAAGAATTTATGTGTATAATTGTTTTTACTTCTAATTGTAACAATACATGAAACTATGAACAAATAATTTTTTTTTTTGGCTCATTGAATAATTTTTTGTGATGTCTAAAGCTAATGTTTTTCCTATTATATTAATTTAATGCTTTAATATTGTCTACTCTTTCCATTCATAAAGATGTTCTATATGATGTATATATTTTAAGTGTTTTGTATGAATATAATTGAGAAATGTTTGTCATACTAAAAATATTATTGAGTTGTGAAACTTTGCATTTGCAAAGGAAAAAAAAATCTTGATATTGATATGAAAAGAAAAATGATTGATAATAAATATAATCTTTATCAAATTTATGAATTTAAAATTATTGCTTATGACATGAAATTAAAATGAATTATTTTCATGCTTATGATAATGTGTGTGATGATTAAAAAAAAATATCTTTATATAAGAAATTGAGGGATGGTCAAGTAATTAAACTTGTCTTCTAGATTTTTTCTTAGCTCAACATAATTATGAAGTGTTTCTTAAGTGCGATAGAATTATTAATTCAAGACATGTGTTTTGGTTGGTAAATGATATAGTTATGATGGCTTGTTTGAGTTAAGTGTTTTTATCTTGTAATAAATTATTTAGTAAATTTTTCTTTGATTATTACAAATGTTGAAAGCTATGTTATATGACATGCTATTATTATAATTGTTGTTAAGTTTGGTTAGAGACCATTCAAATTATAAAATTCTGAGGTGCAAAATTAATTAATTAAAGAAGTGATGATACATGTCTTTATAAATGAGTGTTTTTGTGTGAAACTAATGATATTATTCATTAAGTAACATCTTCATATAGTGTATGGTGTTAATATAATGGTGCAGCGAAAGAAAGAAAGAAAAAAAATGCTTTGATATGGTAAATGTTATTATACAAGTTCTAGCTTGCCTAACATTATATTAATGAAATTTTATATCATGCTTACCATATTTTGAACACAAAAGATTGTGATAAAACTTCTTATGAGTTATGAAATAAAAAAGAATCACATTTAATTATTTCAAAGTGTGGGGGGTGTCTTACAATGGTTAACATACTTGTTAATAAAAAAAATCTTAGTTATATATTATAAAGTGAATGAATATATACCTCGTGAATGAATATATACCTCACTGTTTTGCCACCTAGTGTAATATTATTTGTGTTTCTTCTAGTTATGGCAATATGTCCAATGTCTTGAGATTATTGAAGGATAATGTAAATTGGATATTGATTTTGGTGACAAAATAAACTACTGGTTATGGTTATGTTCTATACTCTGGATAGAGGTGCATTATCATAGAAATATGTTAAAATGTTGTTGTCATGATTTACTATGCAATCATAAATTATTCATTTTTCTAATGCATCCTGACAATTAAATTGTTATATTTAAAATTTTTAGTAAAAATGTCAATGAAATTGACATATGAGAATGAGAGACAAATATATTATAGGGTTAAATATGTTTTTGGTTCCTCAAGTTTCAGTGAATTTTGGAATTAGTCCCTCATCAAAACTTTATATCAATTTAGTCATTCATCTTTCAAAATGCATGCATTTAGTCCTTTTAATCAAATTTTGTTAAGTTTATCTAACGTTTCAAGCACATTTCATGATAGTATTTAAGTTAACATTGAAGCAAAAATGTGTCAAACAGTGTAAATAATTTAAATACTATCATGAAATGCGCTTGAAACATCAGATAAACTTAACAAAATTTGGTTAAAAGGACTAAATTCATGCATTTTGAAAGATGAAGGACTAAATTGGTCAAAAGTTTTGATGAGGGACTAATTCCAAAATTTTGCTGAAACTTGAGGGACTAAAAACATATTTAACCCTATATTATAAACTAAATTACTCATGGTATTGTCTCTCTTCACTTTGTCAGGTTGGAAAAAAATATTGCAAATTTGCTTATCAAAGAGTTAATGCATCAATAACAAGTATTTGAGTTGTCGAGGGAAAAGAGATTATAGCCCATAAATTAGTTGCAACAATGGACACCCATCTCCACATGAATGGCAATCCCATGGAATGGAGTTCAATGGGTAACAACGAAGTTGTTGTTGACTAATGGCGAGGCGTACTATAAATTGTGGCAATAATTAGGTTGAGGTATGTGCATTATTATGCTTATTTTATAAAATACCTTTTAATAAACCCAATGACAATTATTGTAGGGGTGTGAGTCACAAACCACCCTTTGAGGGTTTACCTAATGAGTGTGATGGTGGGGCTGCCATTGTGAGACATGGGCAAGTCTCTAAGTGACACTCATGAAACAAGATACATGCACATGGCCGTAACGTGCACCCATGATTAGAACCTATAATGAACACCGATATTGTATGTATTATTTACTAAAATCCAGTCACAGGGGATGTAGTTCAAGACAATCAAGTCTCTGCATTTTTTCGAGTGGAAGTTTATAAACACTAGGTGTAAGGGTCAGACCCGGAAGGTTCCTTACACTGAACTAAAATATTTTATTTTAAAAGATAATATATTTCATTTTATTTTATTTTTAAAATTATGTGGGGGATTGTTGGAAATATTTTAATATAATATAAAAAATAAATAATTAAAATAAAAAATTTACTGTTACTCATGTTTTTATAGACCTTTAATTTATGGGTTAATGTTTTTTATAGCTAACGACTATATTCTTATTACTATTTACTTCTTTGTCTCCCTTTTCTACCTATAAATACCGCTTAGGTGCATGGGAAAAGACACAACAACAAAAACAACAAATACTAGAGTTCTCTCAAAAGTGTTCTTCTTTTTTCTCTATATTATCTTTAAGACAGTGGTGTTCATAAGGTTCGAAGATCCTTTGCTGCACTCGATCGATCTGACGAGTTGTTGTATCTTGGGAGAGAAACGCATATGGTTTGAAACACATATGATTGTGTATTTGTTTAGTTTTGTGCAGTAGGGCGTTTTCTCTCTAAGGATAGCGCTATGCGTGCCTCAACCCAAGATATTTCTACTCCTTTCCTTGTTTACTTTTTATTTATTATTGTTATTATATATATATATATATATGTCTTAGTATTATTATTGATTTAATAATTATTATCATATCATTTTTTTTATTTTTTTTATTATTAGTATTATTTGAGTAATCATTTTCTAACAAACACACACACACACACTTCATCACATTAGCGTACATACTATTTTAACTATGGATGTCGAATAAAAAATTCCAACATTTTTCTTCATGTAGTATAATTTAATAATTTTGAACTGATGATCGATTACCAATAGGGTATAATCAATTACTAGACTGCAGATCACAAATCCTGCAACTGCTAATCTTTTACGAACAGAATGTAATCGATTAATGAGCCAAACTAGTATGTAGATAACAAAAACCTGCAAATTTCAAGCCAACACAAACCTCACCAACTAGTTAAGTAATCCAAACATAATTGTAAGCCATGTTTTGAAATTCAATCAATATCTTAGCCAAAAATCAACAATTTTCAATTGCTTAGGGATGCCAAAAATATTTGTGCCCGTGGATATCTACGGATAAAATCCACGGTGGATAGTTGGTACTCGCAAATATCTATTACTTGTAGGTAACGGGTAATAAGTATTTTAATATCCGTTTATAAATGGGTTAGGTGCGAATAGGAATGTCAACAGGGCGGGTAAGGTACGAGTAATAGCTCCTTCGTACCCTACTCGCTGGATAAATATCTGCACCGTTCTCGTACCTATATTCGTCAGGTATCCATTATGCGAGTACCTGCATAATTTTTTAATATTCACGGATATCCATGGGTACTCGCAGATATTTACAGAAAAATAAAAATAAATATTTAACAACATATTTTAATCATAAATTCAAATAAAATACAATACATAACATTCATAAATTTTAAACAAAGTCCAAATAATCCATTTAAAATAGTATTGAATGACAGTTTACAAAGAAATGATTTTTTAAAAATAATTGATAGAAAAATAACTCATTCAAAATCAATATGTTAATATTTTAATCATGTCTTTTATTTTATTTTTAATTTAAATTAGAGTATAGCGAGTACGGGTATCCACGGGTACGGATACTATGATACCCGTACCCGCCCCATTAACATGCATATATTAAAAATACTCGTACCCGTTACCCGCGGGTATCCATTTACAATATCCATTTGCTACTCGTTGCGGGTTTTATTCGCGGATAGTCATAGGTACATATTTTTTTGACATCCCTAGGTGCAACCATCATACTGTCTGTACCTGCGGGTATATGTTACCCGTAAAAAAATAATTTATATTTATTAAGTTAAATTTAATTAAAATTAAAATTTAATTTTTATTTTATTAGGTTAAATTTAATTAAAATTAAAAGTTAATTTATATTTAATTTACTTTATATTTTGTTGTACTTTTTTTAAAATTTATAAAATATCTTCTTTAAAATATTCGCGTGTACCCACGAGTATTAAAAAAATTTGTGGAGATTTTTTAAACGAATATCCGACGAGTAACGAGGCGGGTAGACAATATCCGTGTCTGACCCGACCTGTTGCCATACCTATAATTGCTCTTACCATATGAAAAACCAAATCAGTCCAAAATTTTCAAAACACACATACCCTTATACTTTCCAGTTCATTCTCAAATAGCAACTGAATCATATCATAGACCTCATTCAAAACTCAGATTACCTGCCAATTTAAATTAAAATGCCCCCACAATCATGCATATTGAATCATTTACTACAAAAGACCAATTTACACAAGTCAAACATGCCAAAAGCAACCAATCAATCATAAGCCAATTCCTAAAATGATATTTTAGCTCTCATCACAACATATCAGTGAAATAACTTCAAACACATGCAAAACAACCCGAATTTCATGACCTGAAGTGTAATCTCACCCTAAATGACAACAAAATGAAATTAGGCTAGAATTTAGCTTCCTCACTTGAATTGCTACTCTTAAGTTCCTCAACACTTTTCCACAACTTCCTCACTAGGAGATCAAATTATTGACCTGAGTACACCATTGAAATCATCAACTTGCAAAGAATTAATTGGAGTAGAGTTAGGCTACATGCAACTCAACAAAGATCATGTAACCAGAAAAACACTATTTGGCTCTAGAAAATGGGTAAAAAGAAAATTTACTCTATTCATTATTTTGATCGGTGATATTTGTATTCTAATTATATCGAAAAACAAATGAGATATGAGTGAAAACTTCTAGATAGAAAATAAAAGAATTAGAATAAAATTTTCAGGTAAAATAAACAAATTTTTGTATGTGTTGAATTTTGAATTTTAAAAGAAAGGCTATTTATAGATTAGCATATTACATCTAAAAGCTAATTTTTTAAAGGTCTCACAACTTTCTCATATACAGTGACTATATACGATGATTATTTGACTATTTTGATATTATTGTAGGCTAAATTGAAGTACATACACATACGTGACAAAAAGAAAACACTTTTAAATAAAATATATGGATATTTATGTATAGTTAGCATTTCATAAAATATAATTTTATTTAGATAATTAATTAGCTAGTTTTTTTTATCTATTTTTCATCTTTAATTCAAGTAAATATTTAAAAATAAATAAATTTTAAAATATTGAAAATATTTTTATAAAATCGAAATGAAAAGAAATTTAAACATTGCAAGCTTGATTTTTTATTTTTTAAAGGGGCCAAAATTTAAATTTAATTCACTTATTTTACTAGCGTTTAAATAAATAATTGAAGTTTATATTTTGGAAAATTGTAATACGAGCCCATTTTCGTCTTTTTCTTTTCTTTTTTCCTGTCCTTTTCATTATCTTACATATCTTATCTATCATTATTTTCTCTTTTCCCTCATAATTATTTATCAATGCACTTTTCAATTATAGTTAAAAGCATTTCATTTTGAAAACAACTAATGTAAGACACGTTGTGAATAGTTTTTTTTTTTTTTTTAAATCAACATACTCTTATAATTTAAGAAAAATCTTAATTAAATACTGCTACATTTTGTTTTATAATCTTAATAAAATACCTTAAAAATTATTTATATAATTTATAACCAATACAAGATAACAAATTATAAAACTAATGAGACTAATTTCAATAAAAAAAATCACTTTATTTTTACTTACTACTTATAAACCCAAAATTGCAAGTTTGATTGAATCCAATAGAAAAAAAAGAAGGTTGAGCCAAGTGAGAAAGCAAGAAGAAGAATAAAGAAATTGCAAGTTGTGTTGATTTAGCTAAAAAACTAAAAAAAACAGCTGAAAGATAAAGCAGCAACTTGACACAAAATAACAATATCAATTATCTAAATAAAAATAAAAAAAAATTGAAAATGAAAGCCCCAACACTAAGAATGCGACACCTGGCAGACATGAACTGTAGCTAAAAAATAATCTTTTTTTAGTCTTTGTTAAAGAAAATGAAAGAAAATCCTAAGAATAGATTAGATAAAATAATAATAATAATAATAATAAATAATAATAATAATAATAATATTTTAGAATTAAATAATCCAATAAATTATTTGTATATTTTATCACCTTTTTTTTTGTTTTCTCTTTACTAAACATCATATTTAATAAATTGGGAAATTGTTAAACTTACCAACTATATATTTTTTTTCATTTACTTTATTTTTCCTCCATAAAAAAATGTAATCATTGTTTGATTGCTGTGAAATAAGATATAATTGATGAGAAATCAAGGAAAGTGAGTGAGTGAGACATTACATTTCATATGGGTTTTGTAAAGAGTAAATAAAAAGAACACTTTTTGAAATTAAATTTTATATCAGTTGAAAACATGTTTTATTTTATAATAAAAGTATATAAAAGTTAAATTATTACTAAAAAAAACTTTTATTTTTTATTTTTTATAAACTCTGAAGAAAGTGTTTGAGACAACTTGGTTGAATTTTGAATACCCTACAAAATCAGCCTTCGAAATGCTACTTTAGAATCGTGCTGTGCCAGCTGGACCAAGATGACATCGTTGACACGTGTCACAGTATCATTTGCCCTTGATAGAGTCCGTACTCACTCAGTTACTCTATGCATGTCTTGAAATATATTACACTTTTTTTCCTCTTCAAATGTTTCTGTTTCTGGTTCTTTTTCTTGCTTTATTTTTTCATCTTCTTTGGTTTTCTTCCTCGTACCTTCTCTTTATCTCTTTGCATTTTTGGTGCTTCGAGTTGAGTGTGTTGCCCTGTGCTTTTTGTGGACCGAATTGTCCCTTCTCAGAGGTGAAAATTACAGATAATTTTATCGCCACTTTTGCAAACAAGTTGCTGCTTTTCTCTTTGTCTGTTTTTGATTTTACTGTTTCTCAGATACCCTTTTCCCTTTCCTTTCCCACAAAGCAAACCATTGTTTCTTTTATGGCTAAAGGCAGTTCCATAAGCTGAGTCACAATCTGGGTTTGTTTGTTTGTTTTTTTTTTTTTTTTTCATTTTTTTGTCTTTTTTT
>Ga0214544_1011795_pt1 | contig 11827 bp, 9 predicted proteins | sample CNSS3metaG_FD_160074 | JGI IMG/M metagenome (GOLD analysis project Ga0214544, IMG submission 160074) | Root nodule microbial communities from cowpea collected in UCLA plant growth center, Los Angeles, California, USA - CNSS3 | ecosystem: Host-associated > Plants > Roots > Nodule | place: USA...
CCAATGTTAGTTTGACACGTGGCACAATCGTGACCTGCCACGTGTCACAACCATAAGGTTACACGTGTCACAACCATAAGGTGACACGTGGCAGTTTAATTTTTTTAAAAAGAAAATTTAAAAAAAATTAAAAAGAAAAATAAAAAAAAATTTGAAAATTCCACAAAATGACACGTGGCATGTACGGAGACGGTGTTAAAGTTGACTTAACGGTAGGGACCAAATTGAACCTTTTAAAGAATTAGAGGACCAAATTGAACCTAAAAATAATAAGGGGACCAAAATGAACCAACCCAACAAATTAGGGGACCAAAATGATAATTAAGCCAAATAATAAAATAAATTATATAAGTATTAGTCTCTCCACATTTAACCCATTAATTGAGTGAAGAGAATCAGACGACGAGTCTCAACAATAAAAAAGTTAATTTTGAAAAAATAATATAAATCCTTAAGGAATTTAAAAACATTGATTAAACTAACTAATTTATTGATTCCTGTAGATTAATTAAAAGAGTCAGAAAGTAAAGTGATAAAAACAATGTCCAAAATACTTATCATATATTTGATTATATTTTTTTTAATATTTTAAATACTCATGCTATTTTTCATATTTAAAAGTCAGTCGTCTCCATACTTATAGTTACAGTAGATCAAACCGAAATCGAATAAGCTCATTACAAGCTGACCTATATACAGTACTGCTAATTTAAACACATTTTTTTAGATACTTTCACTATTATTCTTTGATTAAAATTAGAATGCTATTTCAATGATAAATACTAAAGGTTCATATTAAATGCTTACCGAAAGAAAACTCTGTATACACCAAGAATACATAAAAGTCGTATTTAGTATTCCTTTTTTTCAGTTTATTCTTTTAAACAATACTTAAATGCTTAGATTCGAATATGTTAAATTCTAATCATAAATCACAATCTAAAGTTGAAAATTTTCGAATTTGATGAGATGCATGAATATAATAGAAGAGACTGTTACTGTAGTTATCAAAGAAAAAAACTCTTTTGACAGTTGCGACACGGCATGGCCATTAAGTTGAGTCTGCAATTCTTCATACTGCTAATTAATACGAAGCAGTAACATCATTGGACCCCCACAACTTCCAACTACCTTAAGATATAGTAATTAGTACACTATTATTATTCTGGTTGGAACTCCTTATATAGGCCATTCATGGCCAACAAAGTCCCATTTCAAGATCAAATCTTCACACTTCTCTGTCATCTGCAACCTCTGTTACAATGTCCGAATCAGCACCAAAACAAGAAGAGATCATGACAGAAGCAAAAAACAACCAGGACCATGAGCAAGTGGTGGTGGTGTCACAGAAAAAGCTGAAGAGGAGAAGAGTGTGTGTAATGGTGACCGGGGCAGTGCTGTTACTGCTGATTGTGCTAGTCGTTGTGGTAATCATCTTGGCCTTTACCTTGTTCAAGACCAAAGATCCAAGAACTCAGCTTGTGTCTGCCACTTTGGAGGGTATAAGTCCACGTGTCTCCTTTCCTGACATCGATATACAGATCAATGTGACTCTTGATCTGAAGGTCCAGGTTGAGAACAGAAACCGTGCTAGTTTCAAGCATGATGGAGGAAAGAGTGTGTTGCTGTATAAGGGAAAAGAGGTTGGAGAGACAGACATATACCCTGGTTTGGTTCCTTCAAGAGGGTCTGCAATACTTTCATGCAGACTCACACTTCAGGCAGATGAATTTGCTTCCAACATCACCGGTCTTCTCGGGGATGTAGTTGGAGGAGATATCTCTATGGACACCGTTACTAGGATTCCTGGGAGAGTTACCTTCCTCGGATTCATCAAAAAACATATTGTCGCAAAGTCCTATTGCCAATTCACTGTTACCGTTCCTGACTTCAAGATTGCAAGCCAAAGTTGCAGGAATAAGGCCAAGTTATGAGCAGATTCGTAGGTTATATATATACACATATATGGTCGTATTGATAGTTCAGACTATAGTTTCTCACTGTGAGGATTTTGTTACATAAATAATAGTTGCATACATACATGTGTATACATGTTAGTTTTTAGTTTTATGCTTTGTCTGTTGGAAGTTGGTTTCAGTTTTGGGATTTTTGAGAACACTGTTTCCGGGAGTATTGTTTATATCTTGTGCCTGTTAATTCAGTTCTTTGAATAGTTATGTGATTCCTGCAAAAAGGGAAAATCTTGTTGAATGAATGAGGTTCTAAGCTGATTATTTTGATAGGAAGATCAATCTCAAACACACATATGATCGGTAAAGCCTTAAGGGTAAGCTTCAACGCCAGAAAGGTGATGAGGCTAATAACTTCTTCATTTCCGGTTTGGGGAGAAATTTTTTTGAGGTCTGATTATAATATTTTTACAAATTTCTCTTCTAATTTAAAATGAAACTATAAGAATTTTGAAATATAAAAAATGAAAAAATATTTAAAAAATATTATTAAGAGATAGAAAATTTTGTTATGATATAGTCGATAAAAAATCAATTTTCATTGTTATATAAACAATTTTGAAATATTGTTTTGAAAAAAATATGTGGTTCGATAGAGACTCTGTTAAAAAAATTCATATTTTCTGTAAATTTTGTTTTAAATTTTTTTTCGTAAGAAATACTTATAAATTTTTTTTAAAAAAAATACAATTTATTTTATAAAAAATACTTATAAATTTTGTTGAAAATAAAAATTTGCAAAAAAATGCTATTAATTTTCTCACAAAATATTTTGGTTTAAAAATTTTTTGCAACAAATTTTGTAAAAAATATTTGTAAATTTTATTGGAAATGATTCTTCACGAAAAAATTATTGTTAATCAAAATTTTTAGAAAAAATAGTAGAAAAAAAAATATTCTTTTGTAAATTTTTTTAATAAATTTGTAAGAAAATCTCGTATAATATAAGAATTTCTAGTAATGAGAATTTAAATTGAAGAGAGTACTTGGATTATCTAAAATTAGTGAATTTCAAATTTTGTGTAAAGACCTAAGGATTTGAAATTTTACATATTGTTTTGGTGGAAACATTATCATTTCAACTTTAGTTGAAATATTGTTGGTGATGTTAAGATCACAACACTGTCAATTCAACAATTTTTTTCCACGAAGGTAGATTGAAATTGATTGTGACTAATTTTAATTGTCATTGTTATAAGATTTTTTTTTCGTATAACTAATGTTTTCTTTGTTAAGGTGTTTTTGGGTTGATACAAAATATTCTTCTTTTCACTCAACTTATTAAAATTATTTTCGATTGATATAAGTTGGAATTGTTTCTCAAATAATGACATAGATCAAGATTATTTATCAAAATGATTTTCTTGACCAACTCTATCACTGCTATTTTCTAACCGATTGCAACTAAGATTTTTTTTTTATCGACTTCATTCAAAATATTTTTGAATAGATGTAAGACAAGATTTTTTTTAAGTAACACTAATATAACACTACTAAAAAAATTCATATTTCCTACCAATTTTATTTTGAATATTTTTTATAAAAAATACTTATAAATTTTATGATGAAATAAAATTTGTAGGAAATTATTGTCAATTCTTTTGTAGAATGTTTTGTATAAAATACTTTTCACAATCAATTTTGTAAAAAATACTTACAAATTTTATAATTTTGTAGGAAATAATTACCTACAAACGAATTACTTATCAATTAAGATTCATAGAGAAAATAGCAGAAGACAAATTTTTTTAACAAATTTGCATGAAAAATTTGATAATTTTTAGTAGTGTAAATATTTTCTATTAATTAAAATATTTGATCAAAGGAAAAACATTAAAATTTAATAAATTTAAACTGATTTATTTAAATAAAATATTTAAAAACTTAGACAATTGAACATGAAAATCATTAAAATTTAATATATTCAAATCTCCTATAGAATTTATCAAACTTTCTGTCCTAACACTAAGTAAGGATACACACCTTACACCATTTATTGGTAGATTATTGGAAACAGTTGGCATTTATTTATAATGAATGAAGGCCAATTCTAATACACTATATGCGATAATCCATCCAAAACACCGTCCTTTGCCGTTTGATTAAAAACCTTTACCCATCATAAATTATTCATTATCCCACTTCCACACGTAAGCGTCGTTTGCTTTCATGTAATGAAAGTCATAGAACCCCACTTTCATGTTTGGATAATTTTTTTTAAGAAATTAAGTTTTTTATTCATTTGTGTATAAGTTAATTTACAAAATTTCAAAAGTTTATCTAAAATTGTACCGGAATTAAATTTATTTTATAAAAGTTTTTTATTGTAATTTTCCTATAAAGTTTATAACTTGACATATTCTTAGGGTTAGTTAATAGTTGTTGGTGAGAATGGGCCAACTTCTGGGCTGTTTTTGATCCTTTACCCATTCTTGAATCGCTACCGTTTTGTTTCAACTCCGCTACAACGAATACACCCTTTAGTATAAGTGAGAATTCAAATATGGCATATGAATTCAATAAATGTTTTAGATGAATAACTTGACCAACAACGTGAGAAGCTTCATTCATGACTTTACGTCAAGTCAATGACCCATTTTCAAAAACCTAACTCAACTCAAGCCTCTCGTTTCATCTAGATAAGAAAAAAAAAAACTCAAGTGCCTTATCAAAGTCAACGAGGACCAATATTAAAGCCATCAATGTGAACCATTTTTAATATCACCCCACTTGAGTTTTTACCTCCCTCTCTTTTTATTCATTTATTTATTACTTTTCTGGTCTATATAATACCACGACTAATTTATCAAGACAAATTTATGCAAAGAACTCTTTGACACGTTGTTAAATAGCAAATATATATATATATATATGTATATCATGCAAAGCGCTTTTAAGAGTTTTGTCTTCCTTCAAATAATAAAAGATGAGAGTGCGTGTATCTAACCATGAAAAAGAAAGAATATGTTGAATAATTAAATGAAAATGCTATAAATAGAAGGAAGGGAATAAATAAGGTATGGAGAAAAGGTCGCGAAGAACGGAAAGGAAGGAAGAGTCCCGTTTGGCTGGCCACCGAACGCGCGTTGTCTCATATAAAATAGCGTTCAGCTTAACCACCCAAATTAAGGAACATCCCTATACAACAAACAAGAAGACAGAGCAACGTTAATTTTAACGAACAAATACAAATCCATGATCTATTAACGCAACGAAAAGCGACCTCTCTCCCTCAACTACGAATCCCAAAAACTCTCCTCCACGCGCAGCCACTCCGCAGGGTGCATCTGGGATGGTAATGGGACCGGAGAAGATCACCCTCGCCGCGCCCTCGCCCTCGTTCCGCCTCCGGTGCAAGAGCCTGAACTCGCTCCGCCTCCGCCGCATCTTCGACATGTTCGACAAGAACGGCGACTGCATGATCACGGTGAGCGAGATCAGCCAGGCGCTGAGCCTGCTGGGCCTGGACGCGGACATGCAGGAGCTGGAGACGATGACGCAGTCGTACATCCGCCCCGGGAACGAGGGCTTGACCTACGACGATTTCGTGAGCCTCCACGAGAGCCTGGGCGACACCTACTTCGGCTTCGTCCAGAGCGAGGAAGAGGAGCAGCAGGAGTCGGACCTGTGGGAGGCCTTCAAGGTGTTCGACGAGAACGGCGACGGCTACATCTCCGCCAAGGAGCTTCAGGTCGTCCTCGGAAAACTCGGCCTGGTGGAAGGCAACATGATCGACAATGTCCACCGCATGATTGGGTCCGTCGATACCAACCACGATGGCCGCGTCGATTTCTACGAGTTCAAGGAGATGATGCGCGCCACCATTCTCCCCACTTCTTGATTTTCTTCTGTAGTTTCTAAATGTAACTTTTCTCGATCTTAGGGCCTCCCACCTTCGTTTGTACAACATTCATTAACTACTCGCTCTTTCGCCAACATCTCTGTGTCACTGTAACATTTGTTTCCAACTCCTAGGTTTCAATCAACGTTGCTGCATGCGGTTCAATAGTGCAGTAGTTTTTGTTTTCTACCGGCGGCTACTCATGTTGTTCCCTTTTTTATGCCTTTTTTTTTTCTGTTATTCAAGAAGTAAATTTTTTTTTTCCGTAACGATGGTAAATGAGACTACATTCTTCAGTGAGGCTCTTCTTGGCCCATAATCTCACATCATGCAATGTCCAGCTTTAGAATGATTGCACAACCACAGTATTCATAGTTATCAAAATGTAACATTCAAATCACCAAGTAAATACATTGCATTGGAGAAATGATTTATAGTTGATTTGACACTTAATAGGTACATCCATTGTCTCAACTTCAACAATAAATTTTATCTATTTTGAACAAAAAAAATTGTTTCTTTCACCGCTTTTAATTACTATTGTTCCGCAACTAAAGCATAGTTAATTGGAGAACAGTAAATGGTGATTTTTATATTGAAGTGAGACGTTAGCAAAGATTTCGGCATTTTTGTATTTCGGGTCGATTTTAATTTAAATTTATAAAAATGAGTTTGTTAGAATTTGTTTTTAAAATAGGGTTAAGTCATCACGATAAAGGACAATATTAAAGATGAAATCATTCTTCACTGAATTATTTTATTTTTTTTAAAATAAAATCTTTTTAAAGAACACCGGTTTCTATTTATATGAAAAGTGAAGTCATCGTACATCAACTTCAATTCTTCCATTGTTTTTTCGTAGAGGCAAAGGGAGAATATCGTTATCCGAGTTGCAGCTGTTGTAACCTACCTTCATGAAGGGTGTGAGAGGCAAATCATTCACAGGAGAGTGAAGAGCTGCAACAAAATGTTTGATGCTGAAGAGCTGCAACAGAATGTTTGATGCTGATCTCAATGCAAAGCTTGGGGATTTTGGGCTTGGGAAAGTGTATGAGCATAGTTGCAGCACGAGGGAGGCTTCTATCCCAGCAGGGACAATGGGTATCTTATTGTTTATTTTGGTGTTCCCGCTGTAAAGTTGGATGTGTTCAACTTTAATAAACAAAAATTAAAAAGAGAAAAATACTGAAAAGTGTAGTCATTATCTACAAGATCGACTTCACTCTTCACATCAATAAAAACCTGCCTTTCACATCACGATTTCACTTTCTGAAAAAAATAAATAAAGGAAACTGATTTGGTGGAGGACGACTTAATGTCGTCCTCCACCACGACGACTTGATCTTATTTTGAAAAAAAAAATTGAACGAATCTATTTTAACAAATTTGAGTTAAAATCGATCCCAAAATACAAAAAAGTCAAAGATTACTTTGTCCCCTTAGGACCTTCATATTTATATGTCGAAAAAAAATAAGTTTACATCCTTATTTCCACCTCTCTCAGGATAGGTAGATTCCTGCTACAACTAAAAGAATAATCATTGGTAAAAAAAAAAGTTAACGGATAGAAAAATAGTTTACAAGAATGTCATTATCTTTCTCTTGTGAATAGGAGTTAAAATTTGGTTTTGTAACCGTCAACGATTTTATTTAAGGTTGACTTCTATCCATTTTAAGACCAACTCGATAATTTTGTTAATAGCACTTAGGAATAGGTTGTTTATATATATATATATATATATATATATATATATATATATATATATATATATATATAAAGTCGTGTTCTTTTATCTATTTCGGATCGATCCCTAATTCTGTTTTGAAAATATTGTTTATTGTTTATTACTTATGTAAGGTCGGTTTTCTAGCTATCCTAGGGTCAGTCCATAATTTTGTTGGTAGCTTTTGAGAATGAGTTACTTATTACATATTTAGTCAAGGATTTGAGAGACTTCTTTGGATTGACCAAAATGATGATTTGAGTCCTTGCTTGCTCTAAATCTTAAATAGTCACTTTGATTCATGACAAATCTTTATTAAAACTCATTATTTTTTTAAAATTTTTTATTGAGTCAAAATAAAAATGATCATGTTAAGGTTGATTATTCCCTAAACGATACAATTGTGAAAATCAATTTTTGAGTGAAGCTACCGTGCCAAGCCAATCCAATAAATCACTTAACATTGCCAGATGTTTGTCACTCTAAACATATTTACAAATATTTTTAAAGGTGTTAATCAAAAGAAAAAAATAAAAGAAAATACTATACTTTTTATATCAGTTCCTCCCAAATTGATATACATCCAATTCATCTCAGCTCATAAAAGTTTTTTTCTATTCAGACTTATTATAAGTATTATTTGTTATTTTTGAATAATAATAAATGCATGAAGTTACTCCTTGTTAAGTGAAGAATATTTGTTAAAACTCTCTCAACGTTTAATTTTGAGTATAGAGCATATTTTTAAGTGAAGTATAGTGTTTCAGATTATACAATAATAAAGTTAATGATAAAGATTTTAATATTGCAAGATTCTCATTCAAAATAATGAAAGTAAAATTTATTCTACTTACTAATATAGAACATAATATGAAGAGTATTATGTTGAAAATCATTAAGCACTAAAAGACTTTTTCACATACACTTGACTCACTTGTTGTATCTCCACTTTATTCATTTATGTGTGGAAATCATTATTGTGTATAGGTTTCTAGAGAGAACCTAGGTTGGGTACTTTTAGGAAATCATGTAATAGAACTTTTTAGAAAGTCATGCTTTTATGATGACATCTTTTTGCTATGAAGTACAGATATTATGACATCTTTTGCTATGAAGTACAAATATTATGACATCTTTTGCTATGAAGTACAAAAGAGAGATGTATTACACTTTCTTTATCTTAGTTTACTTCAAACATAATAATACCTAACTAACAGATAATAAGTACATTGATGAGTAATTAATACTTTCTTAGTGTGTTCTCGGATGATTTACCATCTTAGAGATAACATGACTATAATTAAAAAATTTATTTTTTATTAAATTTATCGTATTAATTTTAATTTTTTTAAATGAACCAAAATGACCCGTTATTCTAATATATAACCGGTGGTCCCAAAAACTGCAATCAAGGCTTTTACTTTTTGCATTCCCACAATTTCTTTGTGCACCCACTAAAATTTCAAATGACCATTTAATCCTCTATAAAAGTGAGTTCTAGATTTCAAAACAAGTTCCGAAATTTCTCAAAATAAGATTTTCGAAATACGATTTCTGAAATAACATTTCTAGAATGAGATTTTTGGAACAAAAATCTCGAAATGCGTGAATTGCATGCCAGAGTAAGCTTTCCGAAATAGGATTTTTAGAATAAATTTTTTAAAATGCAAATAATTTTTCGAAACATTCTCATATGAAAATACGTTTCAAAATCTTTTCGAGATGAAACTGTTTTCGCATTCTCCTTTTCCTTTGCAACTTTCTCTCTACTCTCCTCTGCTGCATGCAGCGATGATGATGGAACCAACGACGGTGGTAGTTGTGATGTGATGGAATGAAGAAGGATAGTGTAGGAAGCAAAGTCTCTAGAGAATTATTCGAACTTGTCTAATATAAATATAAATATTTTTAAGGATAATGTTATTTTAATTCATTTTTTTATTTATTTTTAATTTATCATTTTGATCATTATTAGATTATTACATTACATCATTACAAAGAATAAAAAAAAGATGATTTAATGGTGATTGAAATAATAGATTAAAAATGAATCAAAAAAATTTTGGTTAAAATATCATTTTTCTATTTTAATAGCCCATTAAGCCAATTCATGTCACATGATAGCTCTAACTCTAAATAACCCTCTAAACAACCCTCATTGATTGGTTCTTTTAAATACCGATAAGCACTAATATCTTTTTACTTTTTGACATAGACTTATGGTGAAATCTATTCTATCCAAATAGCCCTAGTCTTTAGCTAATACTACTTTTTCTGAATAATTAAAGATGATGATGATGTGATCATGTTTATGATAATGTTAATAATAGCCTCAATTGTCGTAAACAGATTTAAATTAGTCCCCTGAATGAAAAATAAAGCCCAATAAAAAATGTATTTCATTAAAAACATATATATACTAGAAATTAGACCTATTTATAATATATATATATATATATATATATATATAATAATAATAATAATAATAATAGTGAGTGTAAATATTATTTTATAAACTAATTTTATTATAAGGTTGATTTAGGTTTTAAGTCCGTTTCTAATGAGAATCATGGGTTATATTTATATTTGTTTTTATTGAATCTATTATTCAATTTATTATTGGACCACCCATTAATGTTTAGTTTCACATTCGAGATGTATATTTCTTGGCATGAGTCTATTCTAATTATTTGTGTCATTCGTTACGAGATCGACAATTAATTTATAGTCTTACACTTCGGATATATCTTTTGGAATAAGAGTTGTGTGTTGAAATCCACGTTAATTAGAGATACAACTAATTTATCATACATAAGTATATGTAAATCTTATCTTATAAGTTAATTTTGTAAAATTGAATTAAATATATTTTTTAACGATAAGTGGACATGAGAGAGAATAAAGAAAAAAGGAATTGGACAGTAGGTAAAGAAGGAAAAAATGGTGAATTGGATGATGAGTGTGACATATTTACATCACATTATTATGTTATTTAACCCATCACTCAAAAGAGAAAATTGCACGTGAATGACATTATTAGTCCCTTTTACATCAGATTGCACATAACGCCCATGCTTTTTGGTATATTTTGTTTATTTCATTTCAAATGGCACTATAGAAGAAACGGATATGACTTAACAATACAAAAACAAATGTGCATATTGCTAATTAAAAAAAAATACTTTTATCTATATTAAGTTTAGTATTTAGTTATAATAATTAAATAATTTGTAAGTTACATAAAAGTAAAATTGGAAAATTAAGTTTGAGCTGTTTGAATTATAACAGCTCATCATTAAAACAAAACTTATAAACAAATAAATAAATACAAGAGTTATTCACAAAGAATAACCCGATGAAACAACCTTTAAAATAAAATAGGAAAATTCAATATTATAGTTATTCTTGGATTCCCAATAGTAATATATAGTATGAGGTAGCTAGACATGTGGTATGTATCGTCTTGTGCAGCTAACAATATTGGTGATGCAAGATTCTCTTCGTCTTTACAAGCCTTCAACAATGGCGACACTACTCTCATAATCGGATGTTGGAATTACATTTTTTTTCATATGATTAAATTATAGTTATCGAGAGATTGTGATTATATATATACTAGTTTTACATATATAAGGGATTTTTTTCATGTAATATATTTTTCTTCAGATGTATGGTTATCTATTTTTGTTATAGTTATGTGGTCAGTCACTCCGTGAATCTGAACTATGAACTCTGATACCACTGTTAGCATTTGATACAAATTTTATCTTAAAATTTTAAAACAATGATGTTATAAACTTTTATTCTTATATATTATTTAACTTTGTTTATTATGAAACTTTTAACTCACACTTAAATTATTTCAAACAATAAAGACAAGATACCAGAAAGGTTTGGTGCTGGTTTTTTGTGCGGCATGTAAGTACTCTCAACCTTACATTTCCTTTGGCCTCGGGAATCGAAGTTTCTAGAAATGAAGAGAGTGGTGTTTCTTCTTCTATGCAACTTCTCCTTTGCACTGTCATTGTCCTGTGCATGTTTTCATGTTAATGCCGAAATATGGTGTGAGACTTCTTGTTACCAAGCTTGTGCCATAGGGTCTACATTACTTTTATGTAACTTCACTATTATGTGTTAGGTATAATCATGCATCAAACCTCTTATGACCTATTTTTTTTTTTTTTCTCTCAAAAGCTAAAACCAAATTATTTGATAAGAAATCATATTTTCTTTCTAGTTTATGTTTAACTGTAATTATGCATATTTTCTTTTAGATTTTTTTTTTTGAATTT
>Ga0214544_1011800_pt1 | contig 11824 bp, 8 predicted proteins | sample CNSS3metaG_FD_160074 | JGI IMG/M metagenome (GOLD analysis project Ga0214544, IMG submission 160074) | Root nodule microbial communities from cowpea collected in UCLA plant growth center, Los Angeles, California, USA - CNSS3 | ecosystem: Host-associated > Plants > Roots > Nodule | place: USA...
ATGATGCTTCACCGATCCGGGATGACTTTCCCGATGAAAGTTTGTTGACACTCTCTACTTCTTCCTCACCTTGGTTTGCTAACATTGTTAATTATCTTGCTGCTTCTGTTTTTCCTCCCCTAGCATCTAGAGCTCAATGTGATAAACTCAAGAGCGATGCTAGGTATTACATTTGGGATGACCCCTATCTGTGGAAAATGTGCAGTGATCAGGTTACCAGGAGATGCATTCCGGACCATGAGATTGACTCGGTCCTCAAATTTTGTCATTCATCTGCACCTGGTGGTCACCTTGGCACACAGAGGACAACTCGCAAGGTGCTAGATTGCGAATTTTATTGGCCCACCATCTTCAAGGATGCGTGGAGGATCTGTAGCACATGTGAGGAATGCCAACGAGCAGGAGGAGCCATTTCTTGGAGAAAATAGATGCCTCAACAATCCATGCTATTTTGTGAGGTGTTTGATGTTTGGGGTATAGATTTCGAGGGCCTTTTCCCTGTCTCTTTTGGTTTCACTTACATCTTGCTTGCTGTTGATTATGTTTCAAAATGGGTGGAAGCCAAAGCCACTAGAACTAATGATGCTCGAGTTGTTGTGGACTTTGTTAGTTCTCACATATTTTGCAGGTTTGGAGTTCCTTGAGCTATTGTTAGTGACCAGGGAACCCATTTTTGCAACAGATCCATGGGGGTTTTGCTTCAAAAATACGGGGTTGTGCACAAACTTTCTACACCATATCACCCCCAAACTAATGGGCAAGCCGAGATCTCAAACAGAGAAATCAAGAGGATCTTGGAGAAGATTGTGCAGCCCAACAGGAAGGATTAGAGCAATAGACTTGAGGATGCTTTATGGGCTCATAGGACCACTTACAAGGCACCTATAGGGATGTCTCCTTATCGGGTTATCTTTGGTAAGCCATGCCACCTTCCAGTGGAGATAGAGCATCGAGCCTACTGGGCTGTCAAGTCATGCAATTTCTCTCTTGATCAAGATGGAGAGGAAAGGAAGCTGCAGTTGAACAAGTTGGATGAGATTCGTTTGGAGGCATATCAGAACTCTATGTTCTACAAAGAGAAGACCAAGAGATTCCATGATAGCTCCATTGCTAGAAAGGAGTTTGTTGTTGGTCAGCAAGTTTTACTGACTTGGACTCATGGGAGGTAAGTTGCGAACAAAGTGGATTGGTCCTTTTGTTGTTACTAATCTTTATCCTTATGGTGCAGTTGAAATCAAAAGCTAGTCCACCGATAAGAGCTTTAAAGTGAATGGGCATCGTCTGAAGCCATTCCTCAGCAATCCTGCCTTGGTGGATACTATTGTGGAGGAAACTTCCTTGCTTGACCCCACTGTTATTTCACCATGATTCAGGGAGTTTTCTTTCCCCTTCTTCTTTACTTTTATTGCACTTGTCCAGGTCTGTCTGTTGTTGTTTCCGTTTGTTTGTTTCCTTTTTGTTAATTTGTGTTAATTAGTGTGATGTTTTTGTTTTCTGTTTGGGACACTTACTTCACTTTTGGAGGATGAGTTGTTGGTTATTCTTTGAACTGATATCGTTGCTTTGTCTTTGCATGTCAAGTTGCTTTTGGAATTGTTTTACCCTGTGTGAGAATTTGAGCCACTCTCTGTTCTTTGACTGTGTGATATATGCCTCTTGAATTCTATCACAGTGGACTTGGCTTGACTCTTTCTGATGCTTTTCTGATACACATGCATGTTGGGATATGATTTAGGCAATTTTGTTTTGTGAGCCTATAGCCAAATGAGCCTACCTTGAACTGTTTTTGTTGATACCCCTTTTTGAGCCTACATACCCTTTCATTGTTCTACAGCTCATTACAAGCCTTTAGCCTGAAAAACCATGATTATTCCTACCTTAGGAAATTTTGGAGCTTTGGAATTGTTTTGGGAATGGGTGCTCAATTAAGTGTGGCCGCGCACAACAAGTGTGGTTGTGCGCGCACTTGTTATTGGTTCTTGGGATTGCTCATTTGTATACCCAGGTGGGATTTCAAAATTGTTGTTTCTCTGCATGTTCTTTGTATAGAAAAACAAAAACAAAAAGAAAGAGAGAAAACAAAAAGAAAAGAAAAGAAAACAAAGAAAAGAAATAAAAGGAGTTTGGATTTGAGCATTGTGTGAGAACCGAAGTTGGAAGTGTTGGTGTTTGGGATTACTTTCATGCTTGATTAAGACTTATTCCCCATTGCTCCTCTATTTCCTTGGTTGCTTAGCTACTTATCCATATGTTCCACACCTTGTCCTCAACCCCATTACAACCTTGAAAAGTCCTTCTGATCTTGACCTGCATGTGTTTTTGATTTAGTTGTTGGTTCTAAAGGCTTGCCAAGTCTGTTGATGTTTTTTTTCAGGGGTGCTTTGAGAGTAAACAGTAGCCTAGGGATTCGAGTGACACAATGCATATTTCGTGAGGTTATGTTGCTTTCAATTCTCTCCTTGAGCTGAACTGAGTACTTGACATGTTTTGAATTGCTTGGATGATGTTCATGGATACCTTGCAACTTTGAATCCTTCTGTGTTTGATGTGATTCCATTTGTCTGTGTCGAGTCTGTTTGTCTGGTGTCTTTTTATCTCTCTTGTTATGTCTGTGATGTCCTTGCTTTACTCTTTAATTTTGCCCAGGAGTCCAAAAGGGTAAGTGTGGTCGATTTTGATGAGTCATTATTTTCTTCCATTCCACTAGCCTTTGTGTACCCATTAGACAGTTGTTCAGTGCTTAATTGTTCATCTTTAGAGTGTTTTTCATCTGTTGGGCTTTATTGGGCCACTGTTTTGAATTTGGACTAATTTCACATTATTTGGCCTAATTTGTGTTTTTTATTATTTTTAGGTATTTGGGTGAAGTAATTTTGGAGCTTGGACGTCAATATTCAGTTGAAGAGAGTCGCCACATCATTTCCATATCATTTCCACGTCAGCAAAGGCAATGGGTCAACATTTGAGGCCTAGAGTGGCATTTTTGTAAATCTGAGTGGTAGAGTGGCAGTTTTGTAAATATGAGTGGCAGGGGTGATATGACCACGAAATTAGGTCTGCATGGGAGAGACCAGCTGCTCCTTCTTCTTCACTCTCTCAAACCTCCATTTTTGTTGTTTTTAAGCTTAGGGAGGTGACCCATGGTGGCACACACGAATTTTTCACGTTTTCCATTGGTTTTTTACGTTTTATGAGTCTTGGACAACAAATTGAAGTTGTATTAACGTTTTCTACCGTTTGGGTAACATTTATATTGAAGTATTTTCGTTTTTGATGGTTGTTTTCGTTGTTCTTCTATTATCCCTTGCCCATTTCGTTTGTTGCACCATTTTAACCTTTCAGTATCAATTTGAAGTCATTTGAACTGTTGAATTGCAATTTCTGTTTCAGATTCGAAGTGGTTGATTGTTCATTTTCCATGTCTAGCTAAGTTTTTCGTATTGGTTCCTTGAAGAAACTGAATTGAAACCATGAGGTTGATGTTTTGCAGTGCACTCCAATTCTTATTTTCTCTTCATCCTATTCAATTTCGTAGCTTTGAATGACATGGAATTTGTGATGCTTAATCATGGATTCATGTTTTCCACAATTTCAGAATCCTTGTCATGCTTAGTGAGTTTAGGTTTTGGCCACAGTTGCTTAATATGTGTGTGCGTGTGTGTGAAATTGAATGAAGGATGTGTGCTATGCTTAATGGCATAATGAAACTGTGTTAATTTTTGCATAGTAGATTAATTTGGGTTTCATGAGAGTAAATTGGATAAGAGAATTAATTTATTAACCTGTGATTGGTGGATTTTCAGTGGAATCAAGGAATCCGTACATTTTGAATTCAGTGTTTAATTCAGTTTTGGTGTTTTTATTAGAATTTAGCAAACTTGTATGGATTTGCCAAACCCCCCCTTTGTGTTATTGTTGTGTTCATCTGGAAATTTTGCTTTCAATGAAAATATTGGTCGTTGGGAGACGACTTGGTTCACTTTCATGTACTGCATTTAATATGTTTTAATTTGGTGGGGTACGACCTCTATCAATCAGCCTATAGGACAAATCCTTAAGAAATAAAGGAGATACAATCTCGAGTGCAAGGGTTGTTGGAGAAGGGTTGGGTTCAAAAGAGTCTAAGCCCTTGTGTTGTGCCTATTTTGTTAGTGCCAAAAAAGATGGCAAATGGAGAATGTGATATGATTGTAGAGCTATAAATAACATTACCATTAAATATAGACATCCAATTCCTAAGCTTGATGATATGCTTGATGAGTTGCATGGGTCCCTTATGTTTTCTTAAATTGATCTAAATAATGGTTATCACTAAATAATAATTAAAGAGGGTGATGAGTGCAAAACCGCTTTTAAGACCAAATTCTGGCTATATAAGTGGTTGGTGATGCCTTTTGGGGTTTACTAATGCACCTAAAACAATCATGAGGGTAATGAATCATATCCTTAGAGAGTGTGATGAGTTCATATTTATGCCCTCATTTGGTATTTAATAGTGGAATTTTAATTGATTTTTGTGCTTAAAAGATTAAGTAAATTGGGATTTTTTATAATTGGGTTTATTGAGCATGAGATACAAATACATGTTAAAAATAGCTTTTTAGTTGCATAAATGGTTTTGTTTTTGGATATTTTGATGTGTGTTAGTGCAGCTCTAGCTAAGTTGAGCTCATGAAGGTGTGAAAATAATTTGATTAAAGCTTCATGATATCTTAGAGATAAATCAGAGAAGAGAAATTATCAAAATCACAAAAATCCAAGCCAAGCATTGCATGAAAAGCTTCAAAAAGTGAAGAAGTTTGGTTAAGCCAAGAACAGAGAACGAGAAACAAAAAATTGGACCTTGTAGTTTTCTTTATCTTTATGATAGAAGATAATTTGGGAAAAACATATCTTTAGATATTTTATTTGATATTTTTAAATAATTATCTTATTTAATTATATCATAAAATATTGAAAGATAAGGACTACCAAATCTTTTTTAAATATGACAAGATCCACAACAAACAAATATATCTAGAAGATATTGGATTATTTACAAGATAATTTGTGGACATTGCAAAGGGTTGATTTGGAAAATTAATACAAATATTAGTTGTGATACTTTATCATATATCTAATTAATTAATTTAATTATATTAGATATTGATATTATCAACCAACTATATTTGTCAAATAGTCTATATCTCTTCAAATATTTTTAAATATTTATCTTTATCTTTATTTTAAAAGATATTTGAGAGATTTTAGCAACAAAAAAGTCCAGTCCAAGTCCTATATAAAGAGACTAAGGGAAAGCAGAAAAGACAAGCTCAACACTTTGGAATTTAGGAACCCTTTATGGAGTGGCTAATTTCATCCTTCTTCTATATTTTCTTATTTTGTTTATATTTTACTTTTGCATCCTATGGAGGGCTATGCTTTAAGGGTTAGTTCCATTGTAATTTCATTATGGATTCTGAGGTTAGAATGAATAAATTTGTTTGTTCTTTTGATTCTAAATCACGTGATTTACTTTCATCTATGTCTTTTATCTCTAAATCACGTGAAAAGTAATGGTTTTTACATCATAGCTAATTAGTGAGATGTTTTAATCTATATGCATATCAATCATATGAGTTCAAGGGTTTTAAATTTTAATTGAGAATTTACTTTAATTAAATTTAGAAACTTTCATGTGATTGAATGAGTTTTTGCCAATGATTGAGAATGTACTTTAATTAGAGGTGAAAACTTTAACTAGAATTAATAAAGAATGTACGTTGGTTAATTAGCTTTTTGCATGATTTTAGAGGTAAAAGAATGGACATGAGCCAATAACATGTTGCCACATGTCATCTATCCACCACTAAACATCTGAGCCAATAGCACGTTGCCACGTCATCTCATCTTCACCTCCCAAACCCTAGTAGATTGTGGCACTAACAAATTCTCACTGGCGACGTAACCCACCATCGTTAGCCATTGATGTCGCCACTACAGCTCTGGAACTGTTCTCGTTGCCATTGTTTCGCAATAGTAGCGGACTCAGCGCCCTCACACTCCATGAACCTACAAAGCTTGAACCAGACCAGCAATCATGGCAGCCACCATTGATCGAACGCGACCACACCCACCTTCGTCGGAGCAGAAAATGCGAGACCACTTCGAACCATGTCGTCGAACACAAACCACTACCATTGCCATCAGTCCAATGTACCTCCCTTGTTCGTGCACCTGCATCTATATAGTGACACCTCCATGCATCACAAATCTGTACCATCACGAACCTGCAACCTTCGCGTCTGTAACATCCCGTCTGGATATTACTGATTTTAAGTAACTAAATAAAAAAAATAGATAAAATCATAAAGAAATCGCATTTATGAATAATTCCTCATTTCCCAATAGCGCGAGAAATTTAAAATTTTATTAAATTAATAAAGTATCCGAAATCCATAATTACAAAACTGAAAGTCTTATCAAATAGGCCATGAGCCTTTACAATTTATTACAAATCTAACGATATAAAACATAAACATCAAAGTCCCATGATATCCCCGCTCCGTGGCTAAGCCTCATCAGCACCACCTGCATCAACATCATCTGCTCACGTGTACCGCGTACACAATCATCGCCACACACAAGCAGATAGGGTGAGCTTAACAATTAAAGCATATAAAAATTGTATACACATATACCACATATCAATATAAACAACACAATCATTCCAATGGGCTTCCATTTTAATTCATACCACCTGGCCACAACCAGGTTATTCGTGTTCTACATCTTCTAGTGATCACTCCAATATGACTTGCTGCCAAACCTATCGGCCACAATCGATAGAGCACGTGCGGGAAACCATGCTACGGATCATACACCGTAACGCCAAGTGGAGTTCCCAAATACGAACATGGTTCGTAATGTCCCAAGACTACCAAACTCGTCAACTCATCACTGAGGAGGGCAATCCATTTGGACCAATTTGTATTGGCCACAACCAGCACACTCACACCGGCAACACTCGCCAACCCGAGCTCAATTCAAGGGTTGCCATTCCGAGCTCTACTCGAGGAATGCCATTCCGAGCTCAACTCGAGGAATGCCACGTGCTTAACCCCTATCCCGAGCTCAACTCAAGGGATACATTCTGAGCTCAACTCAAGGAACCCAACAATCCCACCTTTGAAGCATCACCAAAAGCCTTGTAGATCATGCCTACAGAATCTAACATCTAAGACTACAGCAGCCAAATTGCCTAGCGGGGAACACGTACCACTAGGCGCCAAGAGCCTCAAAACTACTAACAATTGAAGACACCGCCTGGCGGGACAGTCCACACCGCCAGCGCATCCACGCTAAGACCGCACTGATTCTGCCGCAACCGCCTGGCCTAACCACGTTCACCGCCAAGCGGAACTCACACCATACTTCATTGACGTTGTTGCTCTCGCCTAGCGGTCTAAAAGCCATCGCCAGGCGCCGCAGTTTCTTTGCAAACCTGCACAGATTTAATTACACTAAAACGAAATTATCATTAAAAGGCATATAATTTCTATTCATTGTCACTTATGGGCTGCTTTTCCAGCCACCCTTGGTTGTCCACTCCACTAGGGTTTTCTCCACCCTTTCATATTCAAGCCAAAACTAAATTAAGAAAAAATAAAGTTTAGTTTGGGTTCTTCCAAGGCTTGAACCCACAACCATGCCAATGCCAAATCCATGCATAACCATTAAGCCAATTTATGTTTCTTGCTAACTGATACAATTCAATCATTATGTCATCATTCAATATATCAATCATATTATTAAAGCAATAATAATTAAATAACACAAAATGACATATATAGGACTCGAACCCAAGTCCTCTCACATAATCAAAATACTCTCAACCACTTAAGCTAGTACTTTTCCACGTCATATCAAACAGAATTTAATGCCATAAAAGCTCCCACTTCCCGCATTAATTAATTAATTAATTATTTAATTAATTAAATTCTATGGGTCTTACAACGTCAGCTTGTGTGGCCACCTGAAAGCACGAGCCACTGCGCCTCACTCTACCGACAACAACGCCCATGGAAGTAGCATGGATTCCACTATTGCACTAACAAAAACCCAAATGCAGCAAACCCTAATTCTGGAGAAAGTGTGTGACACGTGGTAGTCTCTTAATGGACACTGAAATGGTAAACGAGTCAAATCTGGTCAAGCATTCAAAGGTTAGTCAAACATTGTAGATTTTGGTCAAAGTTGGTAAATAGTCAAACAATAGGGGCATAATTGGAAATTGGATAGAAAATAAGTTGCTAAATAATTAATTAAATATTTTTAATAGATTATCTTTAGTATATCTCAAAGTATTAATAGAGAAAATCTTCCAAATATTTTAGAAATTGATAAAATCTGTTAATTATTTGAGAAATATTATATTAATAGATAAAAGATTTTAGCAATAGAAAAGATAAAGTCCAAGTCCAATCAATTCCTATTTAAAGAGACCAAGGGGGAAGTAGAAGAACAAGCTTGACCCTCCGAAATTTAGGAACCCGTAGGGGGGCCTAATTTCTTTCTCTCTCCTTTCTTCTTCTATATTTCCTTTATTTTGATTTCATGGAGTGTTAAACTTCTTGGGTTGATTCCATTGTAATTTCATTATGAATTCTGAGGTTTGAATGAAATAATTTCTTTGTTCTTTTTATTATTGTTGAGGTTTGAATGAAATAATTTCATTATGTCTTTTATCTTTGAATCACATGAAAAGTAATGGTTTTTACATCGTAGCTAATTAGTGAGATGTTTTAATCTATACGCATATCAATCATATGAGTTCAAGGGTTTTTAATTTTAGTTGAGAATTTACATTGATTAAATTTAGAAACTTTCATGTGATTGAATGGGGTTTTCTCCATTGATTAAGAATGTACTTTGATTAGAGGTGAAAACTTTACCTAGAATTAATCAAGAATGTACTTTGGTTAATTATCTTTTTGCTTGATTTTAGAGGTAAAAGAATAGACATGATTAGACACAGTAATATTCAATTTAGAATGTACTTTGGTTAAATTTACATTGACTAATCTAGAAAGTTCTTACTTTTAATTGAGAATGTACTTTAGTTAATTGAGTTAATTGGGTTAATTTACCCTTTCTATTTTGTTGGCTACTTTCTTAACAATACTGAAGTTGTTATAGATAAGTAGTATTAATTTGATAGTGTCAATGACAACGTTATAAATCAGTGTTTAAGATGTGTGAAGGTTCCCCAAGGCTACTCTTCAAATATTAGTAGCCTTGTTTCTATGCAAGATTTAAAGTTAGTGCGTTTAAAGTCTCATGATTGTCATGTGCTGATGCAACAACTTTTATCAGTAGCTTTTCGAGCCATCTTACCTACTTCTGTAGGAGGTATTCTAACACGTTTGTATATGTTCTTCAATGTCATATGCAAGAAAGTTATTGACCCTCGAGTGTTAGATGATTTGGAAAATGAGGCAATTAGACTATTGTGTCAATTGGAAATTATTTTCCACCTTCATTTTTTGATATCATGGTTCATTTGATAGTTCATCTTGTGAGGGAAATTCGATTATGTAGGCCGGTTTTCTTTAGATGGATGTACCCAGTAGAGAGTTACATGAAGATCTTAAAGGGATATGTCAAGAATCAATATTGACTACAAGCTTCAATTATAGAGTGGTACATTGTAGAAGAAGCCATTGAATTCTGCTCAATTTATATGCCAAGTTGTGACCAATTGGAGTACCTAAGACTAGACATGAAGGTAAATGTGAAGGTAAGGGTGTGCATGGAGTTAAGATTCAAAGTGTTAGTAGAAAATTAGTTGATCAAGCCCATTTGTACATCTTAAACAACACTCTATAAGTGATTCCTTACATTTCGCAACACATTGATGAAATGAAATTTGCAGACCCACGAATGAGTGAAAAATGGGCACTTAATGAACATAACAAAACTTTCTTATCATAGTTTAAGAAAAAGGTTTACATGACTCCAAATATTTCTGAAACTCTATTGTTGCTAGCTCATGAATCGAACACTGATGTCATTACATATGGTGGGTACTACATAAACAATTACGGTTTCTATTCAAAGATGGAAGATGAAAAAAGTAGAGTTCAAAATAATGGGGTTACACTTCAAGCTAAAGTTGTACATTATCCCAATTATAAGGACAAAAATCCAATTACGACATCCTTGAGTTACTTTGGAATAATACAAGAAATATGGGAAGTTGATTATGTGCCTTTTAAGTGTTAGTTTTCAAGTGTAAATGGGTTGATAGTAATTTTAGTGTGGGGACCGATGACCTTGACTTCACATTGGTGGATCTTAACAAAATGAATTATACAGATGAACCATTTATTATGGCTAGCCAAGCAAGACAAATTTTTATGTCATTGATCCAGCCAATTAGAAATGGTCGGTTGTATTAGAAGGACAAATCATGCACGAAAATGATGATTAAGATTGTCTAGACATACTTGAGACAACATCTTTCTCATTAAGAACCATTCAAGAGAAGGTTGATGAGGTAACCGATGACATCCATGTTATTCGAAGTGATCACAATGAAGGCACATGGGAGAAAACAATACCTCGATATGTGTTTTTTTAGTAATATTGTCACATTTATAATTTTTTTACTTTTCTTGTTGTTTTAATGTAATAGAGGTTATTGAGTATATTTTTTTTGTTAACATTTTCTAACGATTAGTTTCAGGCATGATGAGCTCTAGATCACAAACCGACAAACCTGGTAGATTTGTGACTCGGTTGCCGGATGTCACAAATCGACGGGAGAGTGTGTCGGTCCAAATTGATCCTCGATTGGGTGAACCCAATGGCCCATGGGAAAAAAAGTATCGTTGATATATAGGAATGATGGCCAAAATGAAAGCTTCTATTGCGATTGCATGAGATGACATTGCGGAGGTCAAGAAGAGCGTCCTTTTGTAGGATCTTGTGGTATGTTTACTTAAACCAACTATGGTATTTTTTATGTTACTATTAACATAACATATTTTCTTTTTTTAAAAGCACAAATTTGAGATTACTCTTAACATTGAGCGAATTAGAAAGAAGGTGTTGTCTCACATAGCCGCCAGATGGAGGGACTTCAAGGCAAGGCTCACATGTTTGTATATGTTCAGAGACAAACAACATGGCATTCCTTGTGCTAATTACAAAATCTCTTAGGAGGAGCGAATGCAATTTCGTGTAGGTATAGAGTTTAGAGACTCGTAGGTTCATTTCTGAAAAATGTTTATAATGACACTAATAATACTGATGAGTGTTGGTATCGCGCAGCGGAATGTTTAAGCGTTTGGACAAAAACCAAGAGCGGGGTCAATTGGTTTTAAGTAATAAAATTAATACTTTAAAATTTTTCCAAAATTTATATATTAAATCAAATATTAATTTCTTTAAACACAATAATAGATGAAATAAAGAGATAGAGAAGAAAATTGAACACAAGTATTTATACTTGTTCGGATCAAAAGACCCTACGTCTAGTTGTTAATCTCTCAAACATGAGATTAACTAAATCACTAACAAATAACAGATTACAATCAGATAATAAAAGAGTAAGGAAAGAAAACACCTCTTTTGAACACACAAGAGATGAACACCTTTCTCTGAATCACACAGAGAACCTTGACCTTAGCTTTCCTAGCAACATCAGCAGCACTTAATGATGAAGGATTATCTTGTTCCTTTTTAAGATTATTGAATATGGTGTGAGTTGATTAAGAAAGCTAAGTGAAATCCCCACTGGACATTAAGATAACAAGCTATCTAGATGTGAAGGTTCCTTTCA
>Ga0214544_1011801_pt1 | contig 11823 bp, 15 predicted proteins | sample CNSS3metaG_FD_160074 | JGI IMG/M metagenome (GOLD analysis project Ga0214544, IMG submission 160074) | Root nodule microbial communities from cowpea collected in UCLA plant growth center, Los Angeles, California, USA - CNSS3 | ecosystem: Host-associated > Plants > Roots > Nodule | place: USA...
CCTCAGAATCCATTTAAGAAATTACAGTGGAATCAACCCTTAAAGCTTAGCCCTCCATGGCTTTGATGGAATACATGATGATATGAAAGAAAGAAAATAAAAGAAAGAATGAGAGATGTGGTGGAGATGGTATCTGCCAAAACCAGAGAGTTCTAAGTGTCTAAGCTGTCAGTTGTAAATTGTCAGTCCCTTCTGCTCCCTTAAGTCTCTTTATATAGGCTTCAACTGGACTTTGGGCTTTATCTGTCAGTTGCTAAAATCTTTTATTCTTATTTAATTAATTAACAACTTAATTCCTGTCCAATTTCCAATTCTGCCCTTCTCATTTAATCATATTTGCAGTTTTGACAAGAGTTGACTGCTAACTTTGACCAATTGACCAGAGTTGACCAGAGTTGACCAGTTTTGACCATTTCAGTGTCCATTGAGAGACTGCCACGTGTCAGCTCTTCCAAATCAGATTTCTCTCTCCTTCCTTAGGGTTTGTTCCTCCTTTGACGGCTGAAACGTGATGGTGGTAGGCTTCTTCTTCTTCTCCGGCGACGCTACTCTCGTACTGCTACTGTTCATGGTGGCTGCGGCAAAGCTCGCGGTGAGGCAGATGGTGTGCGCTGCTGCGGTGAAGGTGGCCGACGAGGAGATGGCGGCGGCGGCTGCCATGGTGGGTGGAAGGGAAATTAGGGTTAGGGTTTCATGTGTGAGATGGAGGAGATGATGACGTGGCAAGATCTGAGCGGTCAATTTGGTGAGTGGAGGATTATGACACGTGGCGGCTTATGGTTGGCTAATTTTAAAAGGTGGGGATTGCCACATGGCATGATCTGGTTGAGTGGAGTTTAAATGGTAGGAGGGGTGCAACTTAGTGAAAACTGGGGGTGCAGAACAGGTTTTTATGGTCCACTTAAGGGAGGAGTGTGCAAATAAAATCTGGGGGTGCATTTAGCTCCTGATTTATTCTTTTCCAGAATTTCTTGATTTTGGACTTATTTTGTAACTTTGAATATTTCAAAATCACACTATTAATTGACCAAAAATAAATTCCAGTTGCATTAACAAACGTTAAAATATCCAATAATATTTTATGCAACGAAAATCAATTTTTACGCCACTTTTACCAAACTTACTCAATAAATCCAATAATCACAAATCCTAATTAAATGAATCTTTAAGCACAGAAAATTCAATTAAATCCCCAAATTTAAATATTAAATGAGGGCAAAAATTTGAACTCATCAATCATCCATCCATCCCTGGACTTAAACTTCCATCTCTCGACTAAGCATTCTAGTTCATCTCGCTTAGGCTAGGTGACCTCGCCTGAGTGAGCACCATACACAAAACCAACCACGAACCCTCACTTAGGCGAGTTACACTCGTCTGGGCGAGATCACGTTTCGCCCAAGAATCTCATCTCTCACTTGGGCTGCGAGTTAAACCACCATCAGAAGGTTCTTCGAACTCTCGCTTAGGCGAGAGACTCTCGCCTGAGCGAGACACACTTTCGCCCAAACAACAAATCCCGCCTGCACGAGATGCGCAACCAACACACTCAAGACACATACGGGTTCTCGCTTAGGCAAGACACACTCACCTAAGCGAGATGGTCTGTCGCCCAAGACCAAATCACGTCGCCTAAGCAAAATGCTCGAGAAGAAAGAGGTTTATGAGTCCCTACATATTTTTCCTAGGCTCGCCTGAGCGAGACATGCAGACTCTGGCACTGTTTCACGCACACAACAACAACAATCGCACCCAAAATATACTCCAATTTCATACCATTTCATTCAACACAATCTCATTAAACATAAGCGCATAATTGGACACAAAAATAGGCCCCCAACAACCCAACTTTGCATAATCACAGAATATACAGTGCATAACCCCATTATATTCATGCTTGTAGGCCAAAATTCAATAAAATAGTACCAAAACCCATAACCCCTAATTCCCTCATGTGCAACACGAAATTCAGAACATATTTTCATCAAAGGTCATGCAGGACAATACGATAAACATAGAAATTCGGCTCAGCTCCCCTAACCTGGATCTTTTGGCTTAGTAGTGAATTACTTGAAGCTTCCAAAAAAAACACCAACAACATCCTTCTCTGCCTATCCCTCAATTGAGTCCCAAAACTCCCTCAATATGCCAATACCCTAAAACCCGTGCTCTCAGTTCATGCAAACAGTCCAGCTTGCCAAAACCCTCAATTTTCCCCCAATTTGCCCTTTTATATGAACCTTTAATGTGGTTAAATAAAAAGGAACGAAAATTGGTTTTTATTTCTATTCAAGGCCTATTACTTGATGGTTTCTCAGCCCTTTTGGATGCCCCCTTCTACTAAGGTCTTCTTCACCTATTCATATTCAGCCACCCCATTTATTAACAAAAAGTGAGTTTAAAATTAAGTCCACCAAGGTTCGAACCCACCCCATGCTAACACCAAATCAACACAAAATCATTAGGCCAACTCATGTTTTGCTAACACGTACCATTCAAGCATTATAATACGTGAGCCCTACTCCAACATAATACTAAAACAATAGAAATTAAATAACACACAATTCGACACACATAGGACTCAAACACAAGTCCTCACACACAATAAAGTACTCTCAACCATTTAAGCTAGTAATTTTCCACGTCATACTCATTAGAATTTAATGTCATAAATACACTATCTCCCCGCATTTATTAATTAATTAATTATTTAATTAATTAAATTCCCCGGATCTTACATTCCTCCCACCTTGAAATTTTTTTGTCCTCGAAAAAGAGAACTTACCAGCAAACAGGTGAGGATACGAATTCCTCATGAGGTTCTCCATCTCCCAAGTCATCTCTTGGGTTGCCTCATCCCATAGAACCTTCATAGTCCGAATCTCCTTCCCTCTGAGCTGTTTGACTTGAGAATCCAGAATTCTCACCAGTCAGATCCTCGCGCACCTGAACATCGTCCTATTCCAGCACATGAGTAGGATCTACCACGTACTTCCTCAGCTGTGATACATGGAAGACGTTGTGCAGTTTTGCCAGGTGAGGTGGCAAGGCAATCTCACAAGCTGCTGGTCTGATCCTCCTCGTAATTTGGTAAGGCCCGATGAATCTAGGAGTCAGCTTCCTCGACTTGAGAGCTCTCCCAATACCTGTTGTTGGGGTAACCCGGAGGAATACATGATCACCCGCCTCAAATTCGAGTGGCCTCCTCCTCTTATCTGCATAAGACTTTTGTCGACTCTAAGTCGCACGCATACGGTCCTATATCACCTTCACTTTTTCAGTGGTTTGCTACAAGAACTTTGGCCCAAGCACCACTGACTCCCCATCTTGCTGCCAACACAATGGAGTCATGCATCTCCTACCTTACAATGCCTCGTATGGTGCCATCCCGATGCTGGAATGGTAGCTATTATTGTACGTGAACTCCACCAATGGCAACATGTCACTCCACGTACCCAAGTGATCTAACACACAAGTCCTCAGCTAGTCTTCCAACGATTGTATGGTTCTCTCAGACTGCCCATCCGTCTGAGGGTGATATGCTGAGCTCATTCTCAGCTGGGTACCCAAGGCATTCTGCAGTGATTTCCAAAATCCCGATGTGAACCTTGGGTCTCTATCCGACACAATACTCGCAAGCACTCCATATAGTCTGACCACTTCTCGGACATATAGACTGCCAACTTGTCCATAGACATCTTCTGATTAATCGGTAGGAAGTGCGCACACTTCGTCAGTCTGTCTACAATAACCTAGATCGAGTCATGTCCTCTCACAGACCGCAGCAAGTGCGTGACAAAATCCATGGAAATGTTGTCCCATTTCCACTGGGAAATATCAAGAGGCTCCAACGTGCCACCCAGCCTCTGGTGCTCAATCTTCGCCTTCTAGCATACTAAACAAGAAGCGACATAGTTGGCCACATCAGTCTTCATACCCGTCCACCAGAAGGTTGCTTTCAAGTCCTTGTACATCTTAGTCATACTTGGATGTATGCTAAGACGACTCTTATGCCCTTCATCCAAGAGCATCTTCCTCAAGACCCGACTGTGAGGTACACACACTCTCTCCCTGAATCTCAAGATACCATCTCTGCCCATCCTGAAGTCTTTTCTCGTCTCGGTGCCCAACTCATTCACTATTTGTTGCAGTTCTTGATCTTTAACATGTTCCTCTCTAACCTCATCTAAGAACTCATTAGTGATCTGCAACATGTTGCACCGTATATGATCAGCACCTGTGTATAGATTCAAGTTCATATCTCGCAGTTTCTCGATAAGCTCCAACTCCTTCATCATCATAGCAGACATATGAGCTCTTTTCCTACTCAAGGCATCAACAACTACATTGGCTTTACCTGGATGGTATAGAAGCTCAAAATCATAATCTTTCAAGTACTCCATCTAACGCCTTTGTCTCATATTCAGATCTTTCTGATCAAATAAGTACTTCAAACTTTTATGATCATTGAACACTTGGAATTGTGAACCGTACAAGTAGTGCCTCCACGTTTTGAGAGCAAAAACTACCGCAGCCAATTCCAAATCATGTGTAGGGTAGTTCTTCTCGTGTACCTTCAACTGGCGAGATGCATAAGCAACAGGTCGTTTCTCCTGCATCAACACACACCCCAAGCCCTGGTATGAAGCATCACAGTACACCTCTAACGTCTTGGTTGTGTCTGGGATAACTAATATAGGTACAGTGGTCAATCTCCTCTTCATATCCTCAAAATAGAATTCACACTCGTTTGTCCAAGAGAAACGCTGGTCCTTCCTGGTGAGTTTAGTCAATGGACTCACCATCTTGGAGAACCCTTCCACAAAGCGCTTGTAATAACCTGCCAGGCCCAAGAAGCTCCTCACCTCAGTTACGGTCTGTGAACTTTCCCACTTCACCACCGTTTTAATCTTCGTTGGGTCCACTGCAATTCCTTGAGCTGAGATTACATGACCCAAAAATTGTACCTCCTTCAGCCAAAACTCACACTTCGACAGTTTCCCATACAATTTTATGCTCTCTGAGTACCTCCAATACCACTCGTAGATGATCTGCATGTTCTTCTCTACTCTCAGAATATATTAGTATGTCATCAATGAATACAACGACAAACTGATCCAGATACGACCGAAATATCCTATTCATGTAGTCCATGAATATAGCAGGTGCATTCGTCACCCCAAACGGCACACCACATACTCATAGTGACCGTAGCGAGACCTGAATGTTGTCTTCTACACATCCTCTGGTTTGACTAAGATTTGATGATATCCATACTGTAAGTCAAACTTAGAGAACATAGTTGCTCCCCTCAATTGATCCAAGAAATTGTTAATTCTGGGCAATGGGTACTTATTCTTTATAGTCATCTTATTCAACTGACGATAATTTACACATAATCTGGAACTGTCGTCCTTCTTTTTCACTAGCAACACCGGTGCTCCCCATGGTAATGCACTCGGTCGGATAAACTTCTTCTCAAGCAGATCCTGAATCTGCTTCTTTAACTCTGTTAATTCAGCTGGCGCCATCCGATACGGTGCCATAGATACTGGGCCAGCCACATGGATGAGCTCAATGGTGAAATCCACATCCCTGCTGGGTGGTAATTCTGGGATTTCATCAAGGAAGACATCTGCGTATTCATCGACCACTAGAATCATACTAAGCTTTTCTGTAGTACTCTTCTTCTCCGTTTGAGCTACTATCATAAAACATCTAGCTCCCTCTTCAATCCCCTTCTCTGCTTGGTTGGATGATATCAATTCCAGTCCTTCTACATCTGGGAATACCACCCTGCGTTGCCCGCAATCGATTACCACATGGTTGTTGGCCAACCAATCCATACCCAGAATCACGTCCAACCGTTCCATGGGTAAACAAATGAGATTCACCTTGAACCTACGGCCTGCCACCTCCATATGGCATCCCACACAAATAAACGTGGTGGATACCTCTCCAGACATTGGTGTCGCAACTATTAACTCACACGCCAGCTCTCGCATCACTAGACCGAGCCTCCTTACACATTCATTGGATACGAATGAATGGGTAGCTCCTGAGTCATTCAACACAACAACCTCATGATCAAAGAACAAACAAGTAGTATGTACTAAGTTACCTGACTGGGCTACCTCGGTAGTCGTCAAGGCGAATACACGACCTGGGGCTCTAGGTCGATCCCCGACTAGTTTCTTCGCTGGTGCACCTCCAGCCGGTTTCTTATTCGGACAGTGACGTGTGAAATGGCCCGTCTGATCACAAACGTAGCACTTGCCAATGCTACCACCACCACTAGAGCTGCCTGAGGGTTTTGGACAATCCCTCTGAATATGCTCCCAACCACAATTGTAGCACTGTAGTTTCTTAACCGAACTCTATGGTCTATCATACGACTTCTTCTGCTACCATGAATCAGAGGTATTCTTCTAAGGTCGAGCCCTTCTGCTGGGCCCCATCTCCAGCTGCTCTACGGCCTTGGCCTGCTCTACCAAGACTGGAAACTCCCTGATCCGGAGAGGTACAATAAAACGGCGCAGCTCGTGTTTCAGCCCGCCCTCATATTTTCTGCATCTCCACTCCTCGGTGATGGTGGGCGAGTAGAACTTGGCCAAATACTCAAATATGTTTGTGTATGCCTGCACAGTCAGGTTCCCCTGCTGGAACGTGAGGAATTTAGCCTCTCTCTCGAGCCTGGCACTGTCTGGAAAATACTTCTCCAGAAATCTCGCCCTAAAGGAAGTCCAGGTAACCTCCTCGCCCCGGGTCTGCATGAGCTGCTACATGCCTGCCCACCAGTATTCTACGTCAACTACCAGCAGGAATGAGACAAATGCGAGCTTCTGAGCATTTGTGCAATCGATCACTCTGTAGATTTTCTCACACTCTCTAAGCCAAGCACTAGGCTCATCTGGAGTGGATTTGCCCATGAATTTTAAGGGCTTATGCCTCATAAAGTCCTCCATCAACACCGGGCGTGTGGGTGCTACCATGGCTCTAGGTTGCGCTGCAATGGGCTGCATCGCATCTACGCAATCTCATCAGCCCCAGCATTATTCCTCCTCCGCCTATTTGCCATAGCCCGTGCACACCATATATAATTGTTCACATCAAACACCTTTGGTTAAGACTTTATACCAAAAGTTAGATAACAAACAATGATCAAAATGATCTCACAAGCACACACGGTAAGCTCACTCCCCATAGACCCCAAAATCTTTTGAAAACCATTCCTCTAATACCAAATGTAACATCCCGTCAGGATATTACAAATTTTAATAAAATAAAGAAAAGAGAATAATTACACAACATTTAATAATACCTCATTTCCCAAAACACGGAAAATTTAAACTTTTATATATTCAAAAGATAAAACTAAATCCGTAATTATAAAAGTGGAATAATCCAAAATTATCTCAAAAGAGTCTACAACTTAATTCGAATAACAAAAAATCCCCTCTCCGCAGCTAAGCATCACCAGCTCCACCTGCAATATCATCTGCTCACGTGTATCGCGTACACGATCATCACCAAACACAAGCAGATAGGGTGAGCTAAAATCATAACACATAAACATACACCAAGCATATATGTATATATAATAAAACACATCAAGATCAAATATCCTCTTTTATTCCGCATGACCACCACCATGCATGATATCACTTCATTGACGAGGAACCTCCTCCTTATTCGTCACATGGCCACAACCATGTAACATCAACAGACATCAAGGAAATCATCGTTACCTCTCTTCTACATGGCCACAACCATGGAGTACCGATGCACATCAAGGAGACTCATTCCAGTTTTTCCCACATGGCCAAAACCATGCTAGCAATGTTCTACATCTTCCAGTGAGTATCTCAAGGCGCCTTGCTGCCACATCTATCGGCCACAACCGATAGAGCACGTGCCGAAACCATGCTACAGATCACACACCGTAACGCCAGGTGGAGTTCCCAATTACGAACATAATCCGCAATGTCCCAGGACAACAAAACTCGTCAGTGAATCACTGAGGAGGCCAATCCCTCTGGACCCATCCATACTGGCCACAACCAGCACACTCACACCGGCAACACTCGCTAACCCGAGCCACAACTCAAAGGTTCCTCATGTTCATCCGCTATCCCGAGCCATAACTCAAGGGAAGTCATTACGGGCCACAACCCATAGAATGCCACGTGCTTAACCCCTATCCTGAGCCACAACTCTAGGATACGTTCCGGGCCACAACCCATGGAACACCAGTAAGCTCACCATCGAGATACCTTAGAAGCCTTATAGATCACGCATCACCATTCAGACTTCAATCCATCCAATACTGTAAAATTTATTACTTTTAAACCTATCATCCATCCATCCCTGGACTTAAACTTCCATCTCTGCCTAAGCATTCCAGTTCATCTTGTTTAGGCTAGGTGACCTCGCTTGAGCGAGCACCATACACAAAACCAACCACGAACCCTCGCTTAGGCGAGTTACACTCGCCTGGGCGAGATCACGTTTCGCCCAAGAATCTCATCTCTCGCTTGGGCTGCGAGTTAAACCACCATCAAAAGGTTCTTCGAACTCTCGCTTACGCGAGAGACTCTCGCCTGACCGAGACGAACTTTCGCCTAAACAACAAACCCCGCCTACGCAAGATGCACAACGAACACACTCAAGACACACACGAGTTCTCGCTTAGACGGGTCACACTCGCCTAAGGGAGATGGTTTGTCGCCCAAGACCAAATCACCTCGCCTGAGTGAAATGCTCGAGCAGAAAGAGGTGTATGAGTCCCTACATATTTTGCTTAGGCGTGCCTGGCTCGCTTGAGCGAGTCATGCAGACTCTAGCACTGTTTCACGCACACAACAGCAACAATCACACCCAAAATATACTCCAATTTCATACCATTTCATTCAACACAATCTCATTAGACATAAGTGCATAATTGGACACGAAAATAGGCCTCCAACAACCCAACTTTGCATAATCACATAATATACAGTTCATAACCCATTATATTCATGCTTTTAGGCCAAAATTCAATAAAATAGTACCAAAACCCATAACCCCTAATTCCCTCATGTGCAGCACGAAATTCAGAACATATTTTCATCAAAGGTCATGTAGGACAATACGATAAACACAAAAATTCGGCTCAGCTCCCCTAACCTGGATCTTTTGGCTTAGTAGTGAAAAATTGGTGTTTATTTATATTCAAGGCCGATTACTTGATGGTTTTTCAGCCCCCTTCTGCTAAGGTCTTCTTCACCTATTCATATTCAGCCACCCCATTTATTAACAAAAAAGTGAGTTTAAAATTGAGTCCACCAAGGTTCAAACCCACCCCATGCTAACGCCAAATCAACACCAAACCATCAAGCCAACTCATGTTTCTTGCTAACACGTACCATTCAAGCATTATAATACGCGAGACCTACTCCAACATAATACTAAAATAATAGAAATTAAATAACACACAATTCGACACACATAGGACTCGAACCTAAGTCCTCACACACAATAAAGTACTCTCAACCATTTGAGCTAGTACTTTTCCACGTTATACTCATTAGAATTTAATGTTATAAATACACTACCTCCCCGCATTTATTAATTAATTATTTATTTAATTAATTAAATTTCGCGGATCTTACACCTGCAACGCACCTGGACCAGAACACCTCCATTGCAGCAGCGAGAGCAAAACGCAACTGAACTAACACCACCACGCCGGAGCAGTCACCATTGCAGCAACCACAAGCCTCCATGAAACCTTCCCAAAGCCAAAGTGTGAGAGAAACCCTAATTCTGGAGAGAGAAGATCTGCCACGTGTCAGTCTCTTAATGGACACTGAAATGGTCAAAGCTGGTCAAAGTGGTCAAATCTGGTCATAGACTGGTCAAAGAAGAGAGGTTTAATTGCAAATATTGATATTTTTGGATGTCTCTACAAATTTGGACTACATAATTAAAAGTGGCTTATTGAGAAATATAATGAAATATTATTTGTTAATAATTTATTAGATATCTTTAAATAATTAATTTATTTAATTATATCATAAATTATTAACCAACTATATTTGTCAAATAGTCTATATCTCTCCAAATATCTTTGAATATTTATCTTTATCTTTATTTTAAAAGATATTTGAGAGGTTTTAGCAACCGAAAAGCCTAGTCCAAGTTCTATATAAAGAGACCAAGGGAGAAGCAAAAAGAGCAAGCTCGGGACTTCGGAGTTCAGGAACCCTTTAGGGGGGAGCCTAATTTCGTTTCATTTCTCTCTCTTTTCTTCTCTCTATTCTTCTTCTATTTTTATTTTGCATTCATGAGTTCTAAACTTTTTGGGTTGATTCCATTGTAATTTCTTAATTGGATTCTGAGGTTAGATCAATTAATTTCTTTGTTCTTTTTATTATTGTTGAGGTTTTCATTCTTCTATGTCTTTTATCTTTAAATCACGTAAGAAGTAATGATTTTAAATCTATATGCATGTTGGTCATATGAGTTCAAGGGTTTTTAAATTGAATTGAGACTTTACTTTGATTTTATTTAGAAACTTTCATATGATTAAATGAGTTTTTACCAATAATTGAGACTTTACTTTGGTTAAAGGTATTTACTCTAACTACAATTAATTGAGACTTTACTTTGATTAATTAAGCTTTTTATTTGGTGAGGAGATAAAAGAATAGACATGATTAGGCATAGTAAATTTGATTGAGACTGTACTTTGGTTGAATTTACTGTGGATAATCTAAAAGTTCTCACTTTTAATTAAGACTGTACTTTGGTTAAAAGTGAGAACGCCAACAAATTAATTGAGACTTTACATTGATTAATTTGTAAATCTATAACAATAATTAATTGAGCAATAATCTTTAGATAACCGATGATAAATCTATTTTGAAAAAGCAATGGAATCAATCTATTTTCTTCCATATTGTTTTTATTTCTTTTTATCTTTTAAATTTTATTTCTATCTTTGTTTATCTTAATCCCCTATATTTTTTTTTATTTTATTTGACTAACTCATTTGTATAGATTTTATAAGAACTAACTTGTTAAAAATCAATTCTGTGTTCGTTGGAAGACGACTTAGGGTTAACTTTACCCTTTCTATTTTCTTAACTACTATCTTAGCAATACTGAAGTTGCTATAGTTTAGTAGTATTAATTTGATCGCGTCAACGACAGCGTTATCAAATTTGGCGTCGTTGTCGGGGAATACGGTTAGAATTTTTATCATTTTAGTTCTTTTTTTATTTTTTATTTTTTTTAATTTTTGTTTATCACTAACATTTTTTTTTCTCAATTTTTTTTCTAACATTTATTTAATTTTCTTTTGTTATTTAATTTTATATTTTTTTTAGTTTATTTTTTTTTAAGCATAATTTTTGTTTGAGGATTTTTGTTGGGAAATTTGTGAAACTAGTTGGGAAACACTTTGGCTAAGGAAAGACAAGGTACTTAAGTTGTCCATTGAGACACACCTTTCTTTCTTGGAAGTCTACTCAACAAGCTTTCAACTTATTTCTTTTCAGAAAACCTCTTTCAAAAATGCAAAATAATTTTTCATACGAAAGTAATCAACATTGTAGTTTTCAAATTGATTACAATTGCTATCCACAACAACCACGTGATTTTCAGCAACAAATTGTCACACCTACTTTTACACCTGATATAAGTGGGTTAACTTTACGATAGTTTAATGATCTATATCCTAGATCATCGTTTTTGGGATATGAGCAACAACCATATTCTGAGTGTCCACCTCAGCAACCATATGTTCCAAATAGTTTTCAGCAACAATCTGTACCACCACAG
>Ga0214544_1011804_pt1 | contig 11820 bp, 6 predicted proteins | sample CNSS3metaG_FD_160074 | JGI IMG/M metagenome (GOLD analysis project Ga0214544, IMG submission 160074) | Root nodule microbial communities from cowpea collected in UCLA plant growth center, Los Angeles, California, USA - CNSS3 | ecosystem: Host-associated > Plants > Roots > Nodule | place: USA...
CATGTCATAAGGACCTAATTTGGTTAATTCTAATTAAACTTAATAAGAAGAAATCGTCTGTTCTCTACGATGACTTCAGTTAAAATTTCCTGAGTAATTTAATTTTAAACTCAAGTTATCATACTCTTTGTCGATTTCAGTGTAACTGATTTTGAATTAAAGTCGTCAGTTTTTCGACTTTTGAGTTTTGTGTAATTAATTTTAAATTAAAATAAATTACACTAAAGTCTTTAGAGATGACATCTTTAATTTAAAATTCAATTATTGAAATTGTCAAAAGGATAGCAATTTCCATTCAAGTTCAATTATACTAAAGTCGTCACAAAGATGACAATTGCAGTTCAAAATAAATATTTACTTAAATTGCTACTGGGAATAACAGTTTCTTCTAATTAAGTGTAGTTAGCATTAATCAAATTAGGTGCTCATATAGTGGACTTTTTAACAGAAAAATAAAATAAAGGATAAATATATATTATCATTAGTATTTTTTTTTTATAAATATATATACATGTCAATTACTAAAGGTTAAGTATCTATTTAATTGTCTTAAACACTGCATGAGGCTTAACAAGATTAATAAATTTGAGTTTTTTGTTAAAAATGTAATTTATTTTATTATACAAAAAATGGGTGTTATAAAATATCAGTGAAAGGTTTAGAATATAAAATATAAAATATAAAAAGTAAAATAAAGGATGGTTTTGATTGGATGACAGAAATAGTCGGCATCTTACAACGTGTTAAATGCACATCCAAAGAAGTTATGGTTAAAAAACAAGCGTACAATGTGTGCAGGCACATCCAAAGAAGTAAACTATAAATTTTATAAAAAAAAAAATAATTTAATTGAAAAAGTAAAATATTCATTCCACCATTGGAATAACACAAACGAAAAATAGGATTATTTTTCGTTTTAACAAAAAATCCTGTAAGTTACTTTTTCAAAAATGAACCAAAAAAAATGATAATTTCATACTTTCAGACTCTTCTAACAAAATACTTCGGAAAAAAAATTATTGAACTACTTTTCGCTTAGGTTTAAAAAAAAGAAAACGAAACATTTCAAAATGTAATGCTATTTTTAAAATTATTTGTATAACTATAGATTTAGGTTCTAAAATAACACAAGTTTAGGTCTATATATCTCAAACAAACATATGGTATAAATTAAACCTGGGTTAAGTATGTTTTTAATCCCTGAACTTTGGTCAAAAATTGGAATTCATCCTTGGTCGAAACTTTGATAAATTTTAGTTCCTAAACTTTAAAAATGAATGAATATAGTCCTTTTAACCCAATTACGTTGACTTTTTTTAACATGTGGAATGTGTTTCATGTTAATATTAGAGTTGTTTACATCATTTGACACGTTCTCGGCTCAATATTTACTGAGAAATACGTTCGAAACCTAAGAAAAAAGTTAACAAAATTGAGTTAAAAGAACTATATTCATTCATTTTTTAAGTTTAGGGACCAAAATTTATCAAAGTTTCGGCCAAAGACGAATTCCAATTTTGGATTAAAGTTCAGAGACTAAAAGCATACTTAACCCATTAAACTTTCATTATAACTAAGCAAAATAGAAAATGAATGAATGATCACCTCTGGTTCCTTCACGAAGGGCTTTGGCAACACGAAGTGGTGTCTTTCTAATGCCTTCTCTATTGATATCTTCTCCTAAACCCATCAACAAGACTTTCACAGCATCTTCAATGGAAGTTGTGCTGCTCTCGTTCTCAAAACACTCTTTTCCATCACACATTCTGACTCCATTCTCACACTTTAAACCAACCTCGCCCAAATGCTCCATTCAAACACGATTTATGCAAAACACCTTGTTCTGTTCATTTTCTATTGGTGACATTTTTCGTATTTATAGAGAAAAACACGTAGATGGTGTAGTGGTGACAAGGAAAGAAAGAATGTGTCTCGGTCTACACAGTAAGAGCATCTTTTCTTTTTTTTATCTGCTTACTTTTGTGGGAAAATATTGTTGAATTTCATGATATTAATGTTTATTCATAAATATTAAATAATATTGTTTAGTGAATTTATTAATGTAATAAATAAGTTACGTCATTACCAAAACAAAATTGACATTAATTAAATGTGATAAACATTATATTTAATAATAGATTGAAATTCATTATTAATTATATTGAAAAAATGTATTGAGATTAGTACTTAATGTTTATATATATATATATATCACTACATGCCAATTTTGTTTTGAAAATCTTTTTTAGGAAATACTTATAAATTTTGTTGAGAAAATTTTTTTTCAAGAAATTGTTACTAATTTTATTGCAAAATATATTGTATAAAACACTTTTCGCAACAAATTTTGTAAGAAATATTTTTAAATTTTATAATTTTGTAGGAAATAATTACTCACGAAAGAATTACCTGCCAATTAAAATTCTTAGAAAAAATGACAGAAAAAGGTCTTTTCTTGCAAATTTTTTTAACAAATTTGCAAGAAAAATTTCATGTAATATGAGAATTTTTAGTAATGTATATATGTATAAGTAAAACTTGTCATTAATATCTAAGACAATAATAATTAAACATACAAATAAAAATAATTAAATTAATGAATTTTAAATATGTAAACAATAAGCCGAATAACCTTTAGTAAAAATACATTTAAATACTATTATTTAACGGATATTTATTTCCTCCATATCATTTTACATTAAAATATTTCTAAATATTAGATCAATATTAAATAATATCATTTATTATATTTTGAAATTATTATTAAATAATTGGAGTGATTACTAAACCAAATATTACCTTCACTAAATCTAATAAATATATATTTACAAAACTACATTTTATTATTACAATTAATATAAAACAGTGAAAAATTTAATTAAAAAGTTAATTAATATTTATACAACATTAAATTAATGTTTATAATAGTTATCAGAGTATAGGTTACGGTTTTTTTCATGACACACCATTGGATATCTTCTCTTGCATGTTGCTCGCCACTAGTGTCCCTTACTCTGATGTATGTTTTCTTTCACATCTGTCTTCTGCCTTGCTCCTCTTATAGCTATAAAAATTGTATGTTAAAGCATGTAAGTTAGAAAACACAAAAAACAAAAGTGGAATTTTTCAAAAAGTATAAGTTAGCTGAATAAGTCTCTAAAATGTAGAAAAATGGTTAAAAATACGTGAAAAGTAAAAAAGAGATAGTAAATTATGAAATTTTGAGAATTTGGAGCTGTCAACTGGGTTTCCCAATTATCCATCAGAAGGAAGGATTCGCGATGGGTGCTGCCGGCGAGATTAAGAACGGAACTGCGGTGGCTGAACTCGCCTCTCTGGTCTGTGCTCGCGTGATTGCTGCTAGTGCTGTTCTGGTTCGCTGCTGCAATGGAGGATACGTCTCCGCTGCTGCCATGGTGGTCGCGAATCTGGTTCGATGTGCAAAGGTGGAGCTCGCGCCGGCGTTGCAGTGGAAATGATGGTGGTGATGCTGCGTCTTCAAAGGTTAGACGCAGTGCAGATCTGAAAGGTTCGTGTTTTCGCTGTTGTTTCGCTACTGCAACTGTTTCGGCGTGATGGTTCTGGTTCGTTGCTTCCATGGTGGAGCGTTAATGGTGTTTTGAACGCTGTTGTTGCTGCAAGCGCGGTGGTGATGGTTCAGCTGCTGTGCGGGCAGCTTGCTCATGGTGGTTCGATGGGGTATGGTGCTGCGGTGGCTGCGCATTGCAGAGAGGATGGAGAAGCGGTGGCTGCCGTCAATGGTGGAACGTTAACTGCTATGGTTGGTGCGCGAGGAAGCTTCGCGGAGGCTGCAAATTTATTTATTTTTTTAAAAAAAATATTGAATCTATGGTTTCTGTTTCTCTGCAACTGAGGCAAAAAAGAGATCTATAGCTTCGGATAATGACTGAAACCAAAAGAGGTCACTTTAATATGCCTCGGTTTAAGAACCGAGGCAGAATCTCAAAAATAACCGGGGCCAAAAGGGGGTACTGCACTATCTTGATGAAGATGTAGAACACTCTCCATTTGTGACCGAATTATCATCTTTGTCCTATTTTCTTGTTGACGATATTTTCTCCACCACCATTGTAATGTCACGAATCAGATCTTCTAAACGTTGGAACCGCTTATGTGACTAATTTTGCTGTCTGTCCCGATCTTGAACCATTTCTTGAACCATTTTTTCAACCTCATCCATGTCTGACTCCATTCTGTTACGGACCGTGCTCTAATGAACCTTTCCCATAGAATCTAGAAGGTGCTCTGAATAACAATCAAGATCAATTCTTGATTACTTTTATTTAACAACACAGTTTTTGCCAATAGAGTAGAAGCCCGAATTCCAGATTACAACTGAGGAAACTACGAGAGATCCTCACTCTCCTACCATACCTTCTTTCATAAAACCCCAAAACTAACATTTTCCTATAACTTCTGATAATAATCCGTTACAAGACAGCTTTAAAAGGAAATCAAAATTACACTCGAAAGGTTATTACGATCATATTCGGTTATTAGTCTTTTTCCTCCTTTTATATTCCGAACCTATCAATATTAAAGATATTAGAGAGTAAATTTCAATTCTTATCTGGACTTTTAATATTCCCACATCATACTGAACACGATCGACATTATATTACAACGACAACGATACTGGTGAAACCTTAAATATACATAGAATGATGAAAAATGAACAATTGAGAAACCCTTCAGAATGGAGCTAAACAATCATCAACTATCTACAAGAGATGTATGTGTCATTTGGAATACTCTCCAAGAATGAGGTTCTTGCTCCAAGGTCAGTACAAAAGCATCCCAATGTTGCAATGGTAGCTGTATTACTTCCAAATTTCTCAATTCCTCTAGAAATCATGCATGTGTGACTTGCTTCCACCACAACTATCACATTTCCACCAATCAGTGGGGAAATAGTTTCAGCAATCTGCTTGGTCAGTCTTTCTTGAACCTGCAACTTAAAACCATAAAAATGCACTATTGACTGCAAAAGGGTTTTCTCAATGGGGTGAAACCCTTTGGAAATGAAGTATCCTATGTGAACAACACCATGAAACGGAAGCAAATGATGCTCACATTGTGACAGAAAGGGCATGTTCAGCTCCGAGTGTAGCTTTTCATGAAAACCTAACCCCCCATTAGTGTTCAAAACACCGTTTGTCCGAATCCCAAGCGAACAGTTCAGCGCCCTCTCAATGCTACTACACTTGAAGTTCATCAGCCATTTGGTATACCTAGCAGGAGTCCCTTGTAATTGCTTCCTAGTTGGATCCTCGCCTAAAGACTTAAGAATTGAAGCTACTGTAGTGAGCATAGCAGGGTTCAGCTCTTCATTCTTGGATGAAACTTTAGAAGACAAAGAAGGACACCAACATTGGTCGTCCATTGACCCCTTATCATGAATTTTGTCCTTGTCAATGCCCCTAAATTGTAGAAGGCCAAAAAAGTCAGCCCACAAGTTTGCATCTTTGTTTTCAAAAACACCAGAACCAGAAGAAACTAGTATCCCCATCACCCCTTTGTGGTTTGAGCCAAGAGAGTATGATTCCATGTCTGGAAAGGGAATGTGTTTGCATTGAAGCACAACAGCAACACCTGTGGGTTGAATTCCTTCATGCAAAGCAGAACACACCTCATTTGCAAGTCTTTGAGGTTCTTGGAGACGTTTTGCAAACACATTGGTGACACGAGAGAGTTTGCTTAAACCAAGAACTCTTTGGGCAGAAGGGACATACCCCACATGGCACTTGAAATAGAATGGTAGCATGCAAGACTCACAGTAGGAGTAAAACTCAAGGTCTCTCACAATCACAACTCCACCTACTCCACCTACTCCACCTGCATCACCAACTTTGTTGTTTTCTATACCGGCTTCGGGGAATAATGCACCTTCCACAATTTCCTTCACACTTTGAACATAACCTGGTATATAACAAGACCCTTCTTATCAGTATTTCTGCTAACATATTTTACACTAGTAAATGGAGTTCAAACCTGAAATTCGACTCTTTAACTTATGTATCCGTAGAATTCTTCAATCATATCACGATTCTTTTAGATACATAAATACTACCATGTCGGTCCTAACTAGTTATCATCTATAATTTTATTCGTCGTTGACCATGTATTGCAAAAAATAGCAACATGGCTACGTAAGCTCTGAGAAAAAGATTGTGTGACAAATAAGTGGGACGGGTTACAATTGATGGCTCGTTTTTACCTGGTGGACAAGTTAGGTTCGACTCGATTTTTTAGGACCCTAGAGTAGGCTGAGCTAAATCGGGTTAACCGTTTTATCTCTCCTAATTAAAGTCAAAACTAATAATATTGATAAAGATTATCTTTGTAGTTGTGCTAGCATTTTTAGAGGAAAGAGAGGTGAGTATATAGGCAATTTTATTTTTTGAATCTTTGTAGGTTAAGATCATGGAGTTATAATGGCTATTGAGCTTTCATGGAATAATGGCTTTAAAGGTGTTTTGGATTGAGTGTGCCTCTAAACTTTGATTTCTCAAAGGTTTTAATACTTTAGTCCAAATTGTTCCTTGGTCTATAAGGGGAAGATGAAGAAAATGTATGAAGACTTGTTAGGACATAGAGTTTAAATCACATATCTTTGGTTAAATAAATTGACAAGCTCACTTTTCTTGACATTGATAACTAATTAGATTTTAAGTGTTATGATGTAATATCTTTTATTAGTCCAGACTTTTTTCATAATAATTTCAACTTCCTATGTTTCGCTTGTTTTAGGTCTTGTACATAGTTTACTTTATATTCTATTACAAGTTTCGTTTAGTTTCCCTTATTTTTTATTTTTTTATATTTCATGTGAGAGCATATGAATTATTGAATTTTGAGATGTCAGTCTCACTATATGTCATTGTAATTTATAACATGAATATTTAAAAGCATTTGAAACTCTATATATATATATATATATATATATATATATATATATATATATATATATATATATATATATATATGCCAGTGGGGATAAAAGACGGTAAGAACGTTTTGAAAAGGAAAAATCTCAAGAAAAAATAGCAGCGAACAAAGATAATTTTGTTTCACCAACTCATTGTATAATCGTATAAAAGAGGTGAGAAGGATAAATAGAAAAATTAATATTAATTTTTTTCTTTTACTTTTACAAATTTCTACGGCCATTAAAAAAATTATCTTAAGAGAGCAAAACTTATTTTTTAATGGACGCAAAACCAAAAAATTATAGATATATATTATATGGGAAAAAAACGAAAATCTAGTGGGACAAATTGTCCCCTAATAATGGCCAAGCTGCATCCGTTCCAGAACACTTTATAATAAGTTTATTTAAGATACTGATTATAAAAAACAAAAAAGCATGACATTATATTAGAAGGAATATTCTTTTAATATGTTGTCATAAGATTTGTAATAATAAAGATGTTTTAATATTTTTTTTTATCAATACTCTTAAATATCAAAAGATCAGACTCGTCTTAATATTACTATAAGTTTAGATTGTGTACTACATCTCAAAAACATCATAGTTTAAGGAAAACAAATGAAAAAAAAAACATTAAAATTGAAAAAAAAAATCTTCTACTTATACACTAATTTAGATGAAAAAAAAAACATTGAGGGATCAAGTGACCTCCCTGTGGACTTTCTAAGATCTGATTAACAGGTAAAATCCATAACGATGATAACCCTAATGTAGATTTACAAAAGTAGTTTATAAAGACAGATTTGTGCACTTTATTAAATAAATTATAGGTTTAATTAACACTTTGATATTTATATTTGAACTAAATATTCAATTATTTTTATTTATTTTTTACTTAATTTTCTTTAAAATTTATCTATACGATAACCCTTCCATTAAATTATTCTTAACAATATTTAAACTGGATGAGTTGTTGGCACACTAGTGAATATGACCAGGTGACAGAGGATAAATTTTATTTTTATTATCATCTTCGTTATTATTGTTATTATTATTATTATAATTTTTATTTTTATTACTTTATCATTATTATTACTATTTTTATTATTATTAATATTTTAATTATTATTATTATATTATTATTATAATAATGATCATAATAATTATAATAATAATAGTAATAAAATTTATTTATTCATATAATTGCCACTTCAACTTTTCAATTCATTATTCTAATTTAAATGTTGTTATATAATTTAATTGAAGGCTATTATCGTCTTATTTAAGGAAAATTGAGTCATAATTAAAAAATATATATGTTACAAAATAATTGAATATTTAAAGTAAATGTAGCTAAAAATAGAAAATAATTAATGCTAAATTTTAATATAGTTCGGATATAATGTTAATAAATAAATATTTAATTTAATTTAATTTTAAAAAACTGAATTATAATATAAAATTTATATATATATATTAATTTAATTTAATTTAGAACATTATAAGAAAATGTTTCATTAACAACTAATTTTAGTGACCAAAAGTTGTTAGTCATTATAATGACTAATTTAAATATTAATATACAAAATAAAAAATTATTGATTACTAACATAGTTACTATATATTATAAATAAAAAATTATAATTGTTCATTAAATTGGTGACTAATTAATTAGAGATTAATTTAAAAATGAATTATTTTAGTAGTAAAAATCTTTGTAATAAATATTTAGTTATTTTGGTAGCTAAATTTAGAATAAATTTAGAAAACAATTATAATTTTGTATTCATAACAATAACTATTTTAATAGTCAATAATTTTTTATTTTGTAAATTGGTATCTAATCGGGTAATTCTTATATCTGAAAGCTGAGAATTTTAATATTTTAAACAATTCATTGTAGATTTTCATGACAAAAACATGAGGATTCAAAGGATTTGTGACCCAAAAACAGTTACAATTTTAATATTTTAAAAGAAGGAATAGTGACCTCTGGTTCCTTCAGAAAGGGCCTTGGCAACACGAAGTGGTGTTTTTCTAATGCCTTCTCTGTTGATATCTTCTCCCAAACCCATCAACAAGACTTTCACAGCATACTGAATGGAAGTTGTAACTGTTTCTTTCTCACAACACTCTTCATCACAGCACAAAGTGACTCCATTTTCGAGCTCAGAGATCAAACCATTCTGACCCAAATGCCCCATTCAAAAACAACACAAATATCAACTCCTCAAGCTAAATATATTACGCAACACACCTTGTTTTGCTCATTTTCGTTTCGTGATATGCTTCCTATTTATAGAATATACATATGTGCCAAGAAGGAAAGGGAGATTGTGGGTGGGTCAATTAGTCAATAAATTAAAACAACACGTTTTAATGTTGCGTTTTCAGTTTTAAACTAATGAAAATAAAAATGGTTTTCTAGAACTAAACAATCTCAAGATTATGATTGAGAAAAAACCCCACAGATGGAGAATTGAATATTGGTAAAAAAATAATGTAAGGGCGCGACACGACCATTTCCAAATCTTGCACAACACCTGAGTTTACAAGAACGAGGAAAAGAATGCAATGAAATCTTAAGTGTAACTTTCCAAGTGTGTTGGATAATGCTGGTTGACTTTGGTAGTATCTAAATTTAATTAAGATACTTCTATTTGATTTTCTTTTATATAAATTTCAATTATTTCATTTATAACTTACTCTGTTAAAACAAAAACCTACTCTAATGTGTTATAATTATTAAGAATTTATTTTGAATGATTTTATAAAGCTTTTAATTGGATATGATTCACTATGATGCGATTATTTTTTAAAAAAAACATAAAAAAATTTAAAAATATAGGTTAAAATACATTTTTTGTCTCAATTTTTGTTCAGTTTTATCATTTTAGTCTTAATATTATTGTTTTGTTAAAATAAATCTCAATTTTCGTCAATTTTGTTTAACTTGGTAGTTTTTGCTAACAAAGTTCAAATATCTAAGATTTTTTTTTGTGGTTTTTTTTTTTAAATGTCCACATGTCAATATCATGTGCTATGTGTTAGAGTCCTTGTTTTATATTTAATTTGGTTTCTATATTCGTTATTGTTGTTCAATTTAATTCCATTCTTTTAAATGGAACAATTTTGTCCCTCTTTAAATTGAGACAAAATTTAATTTTTATATAAATGTTATAATGATTTTTTTAATAAAATTCACATCTTTATTAAATATTTTGATTTAAGATTACGATTAGTTTAAAATTAGAACGAAACTCGTAAAAACGAGAACTACTTTAAAATTTTAGATATATGGTGTTAGTTGTCATCATTAAAATTTTCATTCTAATTTTAAAATAATAGTAATCTTCAACCAAAAAAAATTAATAAATATGTGAATTTTAATAAAAATATCATTATAAGTTTTATATAAAAATTAAATTTGGTATCAATCAGGAGGGACAAAATTGCTCAATTTTAAACAAAATTAGAACTAAATATTAAACAAAAATAACGAACATAAGAACCAAATTAAATATAAAACATCGCCTATGACACGTGACACAAATGTTGGATTGGATTGACATGTGGACTTTTTTAAAAATTAAAAAAAACACCACAAACTGACACGTGACTGTCGCCGTTCATTACTGTTAGTTATTTAAACAACTTAACAAAAAAATGACCAAATTGAATAAAGTTGACAAAAATTAAGACTTATTTAAATAAAAAAAATATTAAAACTAAAATGATAAAACTTAAACGAAAATTGAGAAAAAAAATATTTTAACTAAAAATACATCATGAATCTATGTGCTTTTGATGACAATTTTATAAAAACTTTATATTATTTTCAATCTAAAAATCAAGATTTAAAGCTGACAAATCCCCTCGATTATAAGTTTCCTCATTATCTTTTATATAAATCTCTCACTCATATTTTTCATTCACATTTATTTCCTTCTTGTATAGTGATCTTCTTCATTCACACTCACATCCTTTACTCACCTTATTTCCTTTATCAACACGCAGTCTCCATCATCAACACTCTTGACATCTCTTCATTTATAATCCATGACAACAAGTTTTTCTATTCAAATGGTCTTCCACTTGTAACTTTATATACTCACTTTTGGTTTTCCATCTTCAAACTTTTTAAGTCTATATTATTACAAAAACATGACAATTACAATATCAATAAACTTCTAACCTTTTGCATTACAATTGACAAAATCGACAAAACTACTAACACATTAATTGTCCATTAAAGTCTCATATTTAAGTTTATTCCGAACACATTGTGTAGTCAATTCGTTGTTAATCTGAATCTTTTATATACTTGTGCAGAAAGTGGAAACTTTCTATACTACCCAATTTTATACCGATTATACCTTTTATTTATTCATACTCACTTTACATTTAAAGAACTTGTAGAAGAATAAGGTTTCAATATTCCACTCGTTGATCTCAAGTCATAGACGTATCCACTTTTGTTCATCCTTCGACATGAAATGGATGGTTGGTTACATTATCCTTTGATGAGTTTTGAACAAGTCTCTATCAACAATAAGTTTTATATAGCCCTGAGAAAAAAAAGTTTTAGTAGTAATCAAAGCATTGTTAATGCATCTCATTCATGCATTATTCAAAATTTCTAATAATTCAAAATTATCCAAAATTAAAGCGATCATCACTTAGGCATCACTTTTTATGAAAACCTCCCACCTTTCTTTTGGCAAACCTATATTTTTGTAGCCTCATACACTTTTATGCTTCAATAAATTTATTTGGCATTTATCACAAGTGATCCTTTTGTTATCATAATGTTTTCATTTCATCCAGTAACTTCATATTGTCTTTCATTTTGTGTGTTTTAGCTTCTT
>Ga0214544_1011807_pt1 | contig 11817 bp, 5 predicted proteins | sample CNSS3metaG_FD_160074 | JGI IMG/M metagenome (GOLD analysis project Ga0214544, IMG submission 160074) | Root nodule microbial communities from cowpea collected in UCLA plant growth center, Los Angeles, California, USA - CNSS3 | ecosystem: Host-associated > Plants > Roots > Nodule | place: USA...
TAAGGGGTGCTCCTAGACATGTAAAAGGGTTGAACATTTTGAAGTAAAAACACTCTTGTGTCTCAACCATTTGTGAGAGTTTCCTCCCTAGGGAGTGAATACTTTTAAGCCTTATCTTGCATAGCAAATGGCGGCACACATCCACTCATCTTCAAGGTTGCCATGGCTTCTAGCCTAGCCTTGTAGTGGCATGCTTTTCACATTTTTACCATTCCTTTTCTCTCCATTTTATGTTTTCTTCTTCCTTAATTGTTCTTGGTTTTCTATGGTTTATGTGTTTTCCATTTCCTTTTTGTTTTGAATCAATCCATCATCTTTTTCTCTTGAGCTTTGTGAAAGGAACCTTCACATCTAGATAGCTTGCTATCTTAATGTCCAGTGGGGATTTCACTTAGCTTTCTTAAACAACTCACACCATATTCAATAATCTTAAAAGAAAACAAGATAATCCTTTATCACTTCACGATTGTAGGCGCTGTGCATGATATTTTTTATGGTTGTAAGTGCTGGAATGGTGAAGGAGGTGTATTCGCTTTGCTGCATCTGGTGATTATTGGTTTTGCGTTTTGCAGCTGCGATGGAGATGATGATGCCTTAGTCACGATGGTGGTTTTCGCAAGGTGCATGGCTGACTCGCAAGTGCAGGTTGCCATGTTTCGTGGTCTGAACTGATGCAAGCAATGCGGTGGAGAATGATGCGTGAAGGATGGTGGTTTGATGGTTGAGCTCCACAGGTGCGTGGCTGCGGAATGCTGGTGGCTCGCAGATCTAGTGGTGCTGCGACGTGTGCGTGATTCATGGCTTCCGGCGACTTTGCTGCACTTTGAAACGTAGCTGTAATGGTGGATGTTGTGCGCTGGTTCGCTCTCGCTACTCGCGGTGGAGACTCGTTGGTTACAGAGGTTTGCAGGTAGGTTGTTGTTTCAACGTTGACGACATAGTGCGAGGCTGGCGGCGACTACATGTGCGTGATGATGGAAGGCTGGTGGTACGGTAATGGTGGTTTCCATGGCTGCCTAGGGTTTCTGATGGGAGAGATGAAGATGATAACGTGGCAACATGCTATTGGCCAGATTCTTTAGTGGAGATTAAGCCTACGTGGTTTGTGCTGGTTGGCCAATTTTAAAAGTTGAGGATTGTCACATGGCAGCATCTGAGTGCATCTATTTTATGAGTTGAAAAAGGGGTGCAAATAGACAAAGGCAGGGGGTGCAATAGTAGGTTTTGTGAGACCCATTTGAAAAGAGGGGAGTGTATAAGTAATGTATAGGGTTCAAAAGTGATTTTTCCAGCTGATTTTAGTCTTATTTAAAGGTGGTTTGTAACTTTAATCAATTTATTTTGCTACCTTGAATGAGTTTAATCTTAACTTCAGCTGCATCAACAAACGTTAAAATATTCAAGAAATAATTTATGTAGCTAAAAACCACTTTTTAAGACATTTTTATCACATAAGCTCAAATAGCCTAATTATCAGAACTGTCTATAAAATCACTCTTTAAGCACACAAATTTAATTAAATACCCCAAATTTAAATATTAAATTATGGCAAAAATTTGAACTCATCAATTATTATTATTATGAGTGAAAATACATGTATTATATGCATGTGTGTTATTTTTTTTAAGATAATAAAAAATAATAAAATCATTATTATTGTTATTATAATAATTATAAAGATAAATATAAATAATTTTTAGAATTTTATTGTAAATAATTTTTATAATTTTATTTATTTATTTTTATTTGTGGGTAACTTTCAAATTAAAAGTAGGGTTAAGTTTAAAAACATAGTCAAATAAAAAAATCATTAAAATTTAAACAAACAGTCACTTAACTAGTAAAATTGGTAAAATAGTTATTTAATATTGAATTTTTTTATTTAAAGGATAAAATTAAAAAAATGTAGATAAATGAGAAAAAAAAACTTCTTTACAAACAACTATAAATTATTGTTTTAAGTGTAGGGGACCTAACGTATACTTCAAATATTTGTCCAATCTTTAAGTCTTCACTTCAGCTGTCTGCTCGGTGCTCCTGTCATTCGCTCGATTCTCCCAACGATCGGTGTACTTGCCAAAAAAGGGTGTACTTGCCAAAAAGGCTTCCATACTTAAGTCAGTAATGGTTTGATCGACAATAACAATTAATGTTGCAATAATTGGGAGAAGAAAGTCTCAACAACCTTACCTTTGACCTTTATTAAAAGTTTTTTTACATGGGCCTTTGATTAGGGTTGATCTAATCAAGGTTCAATTGCTTTAAAAATCTGATTACTAACTTATTTATCATTAACTATCAATTGACTTGTTTATCTTATATGTTGTTCGGCGTTGTCGGCTGCACGTCGTTGTCTAACACATCAAAACATTTGACACATATTTATGGCAAGCATCATTACCTGATTTACTAGTTAACCATTCAATGCCATTAAGATTGCAGAGTGTTTGTTCACACATAATTTCATCATCTCCGAAGTGATTGCCACGTCCAAGGAAAACTGGTCGTTCGTCGCATCTGCCTTCACTTGAACATGACCTGTTTTGCAGGCTCGTACCTATTCGAGCCAATCAACTCCTAGCAAAGCTATTGTATGTCAATTGGTGACTCACGCTGCCCATTTACTAGGATTTTGTTTGGTTATACAAATTATTTTGAACACCTATCGACATTTGGTTGGTCGATTGGCCCATACGGTACAATAATAATAATAATAATAATAATTATTACTATTATTATTATTATTATTATTATTATTATTATTATTATTATTATTATTAGGAATATATGGTAAAAGGTGTAAATAAGAATTGCCTTTATTACTTTTTTTAATCATAACTAAAAAGTTATTATTATAATAATCATTTAAAATAAAAATATCATCAAATTACAATATAATTTTCGTTAAAGTTATTATAAAAATAAATAATTTATCATAGATATTTTTATTTTACATTATATGTATTAAAATAATTATTTAAATTTAAGAGAACAGATATTTAAAAGATAAAAAAAAAATGATATACAAATTAAAAGATAGTTAAAAGTAGATATTAATAAAACCTCTTGGGCTAATGAACCCGTGCCCGATCCCATCATTGAGTCGCTCCATGGAGAAGTTCCCAAACGAAACCTTCTAACTAAAATACATACATTCAAACACAAACGCTTCGTGCGCGCCCGTCGTTTTTGAATCCCTCAGACTGAAACAGTGACTCTGCCATGGCACCGAGTGATCTCCGCCGTCCGTTCAAGCGACCGCCGATTTCCGATCAAGAGAAGCGCAGGGCACAGTCTCTGCTCCGCCAGGCACAGAATCGCCAAGACGCCCAGCGCCATGCGCGTTTCTTAGTCACCACCGTCCTCACTCTCCCCTTCCAATCCTACGTACCAGAATCCCAACCCGAACCCGAACCCGAACCCGAACCCGAACCCGAACCCGAACCCGAACTCGAACTGGAGCTTACCGAAGGCGTTTCCTCTTCCGGCTCGAACGTGCTCGAGAACCTCGACGTCCTCGGAGCCTCGAAGCTGAAGGCAGCGGAAGCTCGCAAGTGGTTCGCGAAGCAGCTCATGCTCCCCGAGTGGATGATCGACGTTCCTAACAACCTCGCCCAAGACTGGTTCTTCTCCTAACCTTAGTTTCCTCTAATCTCTCTTCTTCTCTATTTCTTACACCTTAAACCAAAACTTGAGTTTCGTCGTTTTCAGGTTCGTCTTCGCTCGCCCTTCCGGAAAACGGTGTTTTGTCGTTTCGTATAACGGAACGACGATTAGCCGTCTGCGTAACGGTTCCATTCTGAATCGGTTTCCCTCCGCGCTGCCCAGTGGCGCCAGGAAAAAGGATTCCGGTTCCTCTCAGTCTTACTCTATATTGGATTGCATCTTTCACGAGGTTACTACTTCCCTAACTGAATGGATTTTTTTTAAATATTTTTTTTTAAAATTTTTTTAATGTTAGTGTTGAGTGTTGACTTGTATTGTGTGTGGCTTTTTGGGGGTGGCAGCTGGATCAGACCTATTACGTTATTGACATGGTTTGTTGGAGGGGTTACTCTCTGTCCGATTGCACTGCGGAGTTTAGGTTCTTCTGGTTGAATTCCAAGCTTGCAGAAAGTGGTGCTTGTGAACCTCCTTCTTATTATCACAAGTATAGGTTCAGTTTGGTTCCGGTGTATGGTTGTGACTCGAATGGTCTTCAAGCTGCTTATTCGGCACCGGTGCCTTATGTCAAAGATGGTCTTCTTTTTTACAACAAGTAATTGATAACTATTTTATTATGTGATTTGTCTTGAAGCAAACTTTTCTGATAGCTTCTCCCATGAGCTACATTTTGCCTTATAAGTGAAAATTGGCTTTTTGGAGAAGCTATAATGAGATAACTTCAAGATCAACTTATACATAGACTATACTATTAACTTATGAAAGAAGTTATTTTATTCTTTCTTCTTAAGAAGAAGTTTATCGAATCAGAGTTTATTTCAACTAAAGTCATGGTTCTTTTAGGTCATGTAATCTGTTGTGCAATGGGATTTGTTATTAAACATGCCTCCATTTTCCCTTTTTAGGCTTAGTATTTTGGGTTGACCTTTTTGCTTTGATGTTTTTTTAGGCATGCTCATTATCAGGCAGGAATTACGCCATTAGCATTAGTTTGGAAGGATGAAAACTGTAGTCAATATGTTATGGACACGGACAGTAAAGGACAGGTTCCGAACCAACAGCAGGTTTTCCCTTGCTTCCTTTTCATCTTATCATTGCTTTGCTTTCACTGCCTTTTCTTTGCTGGTTATATTTATATTGTTTGCTTTTGTGGGTTTCCAGACTTTAGATTGGAAATTGTATGTATGGAACACTGGTTTCCCTTGTCACCCATCAAAAATTTTTCTTGTTTCATGTTTTCATTGCAGCCATCTACCGTCTAATAAAATTGTTCAATTATAGCTGGAAGCGAAACTGCATACGTACCAATGCAGACATGTGGTTGCTTTGGTACAGTTTTAGGTTGCATTGAGATGGAGAGAAGCTACTGGATGTGAAGATGTGATCTTCCCGAAACTTCTTTTGTGTGGCATCTTGTTTGTTGAGTTATATCCTGATGCTACAGAAATGGGAGAAACTCACTCGCATATGCCATAAGCGGACCCTAGACATCTTCTAAGTTCAAGTTTGGGCTGACATCAATCCCCTCTTTCCTTCCTTTTAGAATGGAAATTATCATTGTGTTATGAACATATGATGGCTTAACATTGGCTATTGTACTTTTTTAACAACGTTGCATTCTTTTTAATGATAAGTTGATAATGAATCTACCTGCAAGTGGCTTGAAGCTCAGACAATTTTTTTAAAGACTTTAAAACTGAAAAAATGCATAATTACATTCAGTGTTCTAATTATATTTGGCATTGGATACCTAGCTTGCAAAGCTATTGATTGAGCAGTTTTTTATTGTGCACGTTGCTGTTAGATTTTAGATGGTCAAATGTGAGATAAAAGAACACGATTGTATTATTGCTTGGCTTCGCGAAATTTGGATTTAATTTTGTTTTAGCCTTGACACAGCAGTAAGGTTGCTGCATATGGACTTGGAGGTCGTGGGTTCAAATCCGGGAAACAACTCCTCTTTGTGGTTTTGTACATCAGTCCTCCTCAGACTTCATTAGGGGGAAGCAGTGTGCATTAGGATGCCCATTGTTTTAGTGAAATATGTATTTTCTTTAGCATCTCTAGAGATTTTGGCAACCATAGTTTTGGTGATTATAATAAAGGTAATAGATATTAGTTAAGGAAACATGACCCTTTTAATTCAGAACTGATTGTGGAATGTTGTTATTTTGTAACTGATTATTTAAAACATGAGGCTGACTAGAGTTTAAGACTGTAAATTTCATCCTCCCCAAATCCACTGCCCTGCACTTGAGAAAGCCTTCTGGACTGGTGCGTAGGATTAAGATCAGTCCATACTAGGTACCAAACTTTGTAGAAAGACACTTTCAACAGCTTTATTATGCAAAATAAACTGCATAATTCAACTATTAAATTATGTAGTATTATCTTATAAACTTGATCTACTTTTTATAAAAAGTCTACCAGTTGGATTGATAAAATATACTTTTGGTAATAAGTTATTTAAGGACTCTTTTTACTGAATTTGACGTGAAGTTATGTATTGTTGCAGGTCTAAAATATAATTTTTTTGTGTATTACTTGAGCGTAAAAGATACACTTGTTGACATGTGATATTTATCATGTTGCTTAATCATTTTATCTGCCTTTACAAAACAGGTGGTTTTGGAGCTTCAAGAAGATGGAAAACTAACCACTTCGGACGATCCTCCTATCGTATTTGGCTGTTTGGATGGAAGCTTTATACAACAGGTTTGTTTGAAAGAGGTTTCTATATAATTGTAAATTGGCATCTCTTGCTTAATGTAGTTATGACTTCTGGCTCAAAGAATTGGCACTTTCTGACACTACACAATCTTACACCACTTCCTGAAATTTGATTTGTTTTACACTACTGAACTGATACAAATAATTGGCCTGAAATATTAATTCTGGATGGAATAGTATGGTAGAGTTAGAGTCATGAAAGTTATAAATAAACAAGCTCGGATTTAGTCATGGGACTAATTTATTGTTTAGGGTTTACTAAATAATTCCTATTTAACTTCATTTTGTAGTCAGGGCTGCATTCAGGATGCCTTGTACGGTTTTCAATTGGGGAGGGAGGATTGATTTTGATGGATGGGAAGCTTGAGAAAGCTGATCTACATTATCTTGGGAAGGCCAACCGAGCTCGTGGTTCCGCTGATAGTTTCTCTAAGGTTTGTCGTAAGGAAATATTTCAGCACAGCGCCAAAGTTTTTCTATTTTTCCTTTCATATAAAGACTAACATTTTACTTAGGACGGATTATAAATGAATGTGACAATGCTAATGGAAATTTTTTTTGAGGGAAGATAATTTTCTTAACAACCAATCGAGTTGTCCAAAGATTTACGTGACATCAATTTGAAGTTTTTAACATTAATATGTCTTCGAAAGATTAGTAGTCAGATCAAATTTAACTCTAATATGTCTTCAAAAGATTAGTAATCACGTCAAGTTTACCTTTATTATTATGATGTACGGTAGTTTGCTTGACAGAAGACCTGTGCTGATGTGACTTCTAATCTTTGGAAGACTTATTTAGGCTGTGTTGGTTTGGTGAGATGGATTCGGAGGAGAGTGTAAAGATGAATTTGTGTAGATTTGAGGGGATGAATGTGTGTTTTTTTAAAAAGATTTAGAGGGTAAAGTGAGTGATTTTGAAGATAAATTTTATGAAAGTTAGTGAGTGATTTGATTGATATGATAGATTAAAAAAAGTTGTAATAGATAAAATTTATCAAAATACTCTTCATAATAAAAATTTAATGAAATTATAATTGAATAAATTAAAAAGGTTAAAATTTAAGAATATTTTAATTATATAAATTATTATATATATATATATAAATTATTATATATATATATATATATATATTTATATATATATATATATATATATATATATATTTATATATGCATATATAAATTAATAATAATATCTACATATATTATTAATTTGTAACAATACTATAATTATTATATACTTTTATTATTCAATGTATAAGTCATTGCAGTGGTAGAAGACATTTTAGTAACCAAAAACTCAGTTCAATGTAATAAGATTAGATATGCCATTTGATTTTAGGGTAAATTCTACCTACTGCCTTCATTCTAATAATTAGTGCTTCATTTTGGGTAAATTCATCTTATCATTGCTTTGCTTTCACTGCCTTTTCTTTGGTGGTTATATTTATATTGTTTGCCTTTGTGGGTTTCCAGACTTAAATTGTATGTATGACCAGAGTTTAAGACTGTAAATTTCATCCTCCCCAAATCCACTGCCCTGCACTTGAGAAAGCCTTCTGGACTGGTGCGTAGGATTAAGATCAGTCCATACTAGGTACCAAACTTTGTAGAAAGACACTTTCAACAGCTTTATTATGCAAAATAAACTGCATAAATCAACTATTAAATTATGTAGTATTATCTTATAAACTTGATCTACTTTTTATAAAAAGTCTACTTCAGGGTTTCAGTTTAAGGGTCTTATTTTTATTCCTTTATGCCGTCCCTACTCATCTGTTGCTGACGATGGAGAGGCAAAAATGTTGGATAATTGTTTGTTTGTTTCTGTTGACGTGCTTTAATTTGAACTGATTTTATATGGGTCCCACGGTGTAAAGTTTATTTGTTGTATTTGTGAGATTTGAAAAGAAAGCCACTGTGGCTTCTAACTTATAGGTGAAAGAGGTATAATATAATCGATTATATTGGACATACAATCCGTTATATAGTATGCATGATTGATTATGTTGCCAAATTATTAGGTGTTGAGAAGTATTATTTGTTTACATAACTAATTATGTATTTTTTTCCTTTTTTTATTATAATAATAATAGATAATTACTAATAATAAACAATAGTAAATAAAATTATGAGTAACAACAAAATCATCTTATCCACTTATTTCTATTCGCTTTGAACTCAGCCAAATTATCTCACCTTCCATTTATATCTTGTCCTTTATTTCGTTTTCCACCTGCCTTCCATTCATTCTATCCAAAGTGTTAGTGTTGTTGGAGATTTCTCATACAAAAAGTATTTCATGTATGCTTTATGAGTGGTGAATTATTCATAGGTTTAACGTATGTTATGGTTTATCCTCTCTTTTTCTCTTTTCGTTATTATTCTATTTTGCATGTGCCTTGCGATTATTCTGTTACTGCTATGATCTTTCAAAAGTTTATAATTTCTTCAACCACTAGACGTGGCTTGTGATGATTCCTTTTATTTTCTTTTTTGATAAAGAATTTATTAAGAAAGAAATGAGATGCAAATGCAAGAAGATAAGGTATCATCAAAAACTAATCCAAGACTAAAAGAAACATGTAATTTTCCATGGCAATCTCCGCAGATCAACCAAGACATTCCTCCTAAGAAGACCTTTAGCTGAATACCACAAGAAAACTAAGAAAACAACTCTATCCCCAATGAACACCAAAAGCATCACTTGACCAGTAGTAATTTTAGCATTTCTTTCCAACCACACACCAAAGACATGTCCTATAGTTTATGTTATGGATTAATTAAACTGCTTTGTACTATAGAGTGGTAATTAAGCTAGAAATTTTTGAAGGCTCTCGATTTTTGGCAAAAGAAAATGAGAGTTTCCTGAGACGACTTTATGAAGTTGATTTTGTTGTTGCTTCCTTGTGTTTTTTTTTTTTTTTTTTTTCCTAATATTCATTTGAGACTGACCTGTAAATGCTCAGATTGGAAATGCAGGAGAGTTGGACAATTTTATCTAATTGATTTGCTTATTTTTCTTGTTGCTCTGGTTTTGGAGGTTCTGCTTACAACAATGCTGCAAATTTACACTTTCAGGTTATGTTCCAATACGGTATTCGACACACCCCCTTAAAAATTGATGTTTTGTTGGAATCTGTCAGCTTACCAGTTGTTCAAGAAAGCACAGCTTGTGATGTTGAGATGGATGGTTGATTGAGCAAGCACTCTGGATTGCATCAGTTTTTTATCCTGGGTGGAATGTTAAAGTTTTCACATCAAAATTTTTGGTTCTCTAGGATGCATATTTCTGTGAAAGCTTCAATAATTTATAGAGGATTCAGAAGATTGAGGAGTACCAGACGTACTGAGTCAAGTTGTAATAACCATACCTAAATTGTGATTTGTAAATGTTATCATTTTGTGTCTGGTTGGTTAATTCGATACTACTGGTAGTCTGATCTTTGTATTTTGATCGAGTCATTCCCGAGTCAAGCAGTGTACGGTGTAGCATATGAATTGTACAGTATATTTTTAAATTTAAAGTCGAATTCACTATACCTGTCAGGTTATTTGTACTTAAAAGCACTCATATCCAATTCACTACACATTGTTCAGTTGAGATGAGATGTAGTGTATGTAGCCTTTGTAGATACCTGACAAACGGGGCATATCTTCCGTATTTGTGGACGTGATCATAAAATGCCATGTCTACTTTGTTTTCTGCAAACTTTCCCTTCGCATTTGAACTTCAAATGCTCTCCCAACCAGACGAAGAGTTAGATGAGCTAAAAAGATTAAACCATGGTTGTTGCTTTCTATCCACTCTTGCAAGAACACGCTCAATTATCTGTATTGTTCTCATCCTTATTTTAATCTGCTGCACAACTACATATTTCCAGATTTTATCTCTGGTTGCATCTTTTATAAAAAGTGATCCTAATTGAATTGTGGGTTAAAGTTCTACATTAAGCTTAGAGGTTTAATTTTTCATTTTGTTTTTGAAATTGATTTGCAATTGTTTTTGGAAGTATCAAGACAATGTAAAAATGTTTTTATTGGATTGTTGTTACTTAAGCTTGATATTGAAACCGTGTTATTTACATGTGTCAATTTCAAATTTTGAATATTGAAATTAATTATTAAAAGTAATTTAATAGAATGATTAATAATAGTTTAATGTTGATATTTAAAATTTAGGAATAGTAAAAATTTGAAGCACAAATTAATTATTGTAGTCCCTATAAGTGGCTTAATTATTAAGTCATTACTTTAGCTTATAGTTTTATATTTTATGAAAATTATAGGAATAAAATGTAGTTTAGGTTGATCGTAGAAGTAAGATGTATTGTGATATGTTTGGACGATAGTGTAAAATTTTTATGTACAATTTTTCTTTACATTAGGTATTACTTATGTACCCATGAGAGCCTAATAATGGAAGGAGGCTCGTGAAGAGGAGTGACACTCAAGGCAACAAGCATCAAGAGTTGGCAGTAACGGATCTTGACGAAAAGTGTTGGAGGGGTCAAAGTAATATAATTTTGAGATCATTAGATTCGATAATTAGTATAATGCTTCAAAAAATGATTTCTCTAACTGAACATTTTTTATGATTAGTATAATACTTCAACATATGTGAAGAGGTAGAATATATCTTGTTTTAGTCAATAATTTCCTTTTCATCACTCTTAAACGATTCATTTATTCTTTCATTCTTTATCAATATACCTTTTTTGTAAAAAATACTAAAAAATAATTGATCATAATCTAATAAAATTTAAGACATGTAATTATTAAAACAAAAATATATTCATTATTATTAATACATAATACATTATTATTTTTTCTATATTCATAAAAAAATGAATATACAAAAAGCTCATGAGATAAAAAAAATAATGTTTTCATTATTAATTAAGACAAGGGACGAGAAAGGAAGAAGATAAATGAGAAATATAATGAGTTTATGTCTAATTTTTTATCTTTAAAAACAAAAAAAAAAGACATATGAGAGTGAAAGATTATTACAATTTGTGAAAAACTAAAAAGACAATGAAAAGGAAAATAAAAATTATGTCAATAAATATTTGGTTTAATTACTTTTTTGATTCATGCTTTCCTTTAAAAATGTTAAGTTGGTCCTCTAATGTTTTTTTAATCTCAATTTGGTTCCGATTTTTGAAAAACTGATGTAATTCGGTCTTTTACGATAAATTTTGTTAAATTCCTCGAAACAAATCAATGATCTTTTCATTAAAATTGAGATTCTTAATATGAATATTTTACTTTGTTGGTGTAATTAACCTAATTCTAGTATCAATTTTTAAATAAAAACAGGAACCAAAAGAAAAATTAAACCTGAATATTTTTATTTTTTATTATATTTAATTTTATGTTTTATTATGTATTTATATTAAATGTTATGTTTAAATAAAAG
>Ga0214544_1011809_pt1 | contig 11815 bp, 9 predicted proteins | sample CNSS3metaG_FD_160074 | JGI IMG/M metagenome (GOLD analysis project Ga0214544, IMG submission 160074) | Root nodule microbial communities from cowpea collected in UCLA plant growth center, Los Angeles, California, USA - CNSS3 | ecosystem: Host-associated > Plants > Roots > Nodule | place: USA...
GCCCGACCATTCCTTGAGCGTGAACTGAAGAACGATTTCGAGTGGATGTTTCTGGCCCAGCACCATGGGCTACCGACGCGTCTGCTTGACTGGACCACCAACGCTCTCGTGGCGCTCTACTTCGCAGCCTCGGGAGCGCGAGACGACACAGGGGATGCGGATGAAGCCTGCGCGGATTATCTTGATGAGAAAGGCGCAGAGCACCGCGACGACGGCTTTGCAGTTTTTGTCATCGATCCTGGCATGATCAATTCGATCATTTGCGACATCAGCGATCCGATCGACATCGCCGCCGCGCCGGAGAGATGGGCGCACTATCTCAGACCCACTGACGACATGATAAAGTCATATGCCCCGATCTGTGTAACGGCACCCCACATATCCCCCCGGCTCCGGTCTCAGTCCGGCACCTTCACTTTGCATGGAGCGAACATTCATCCCCTGGACTGGTATAATGTGACGCGTCCGCATATCACCAAGATCTTCCTTCCTAATTCCGTGGCTCGCAAGATCATGGAAAGCCTTCGGCGCGCCGGTGTCACGCAGAGCTTTATCTATCCAGGCCTTGATAGCATCGCCGCGGATATCAAAGTGGACGAAACGGTCCGCTATCAGGCCGAACTCCGAGCGTATTTTGAACTGACCGCCTCGAAGGACCCTAGCCTCCTCGAAGAAACGCACGCCAAAGAAGCATGAATAACCCACAGAAAATCACGGCAGCGGGCTTTATCCTCGATGAGCGGGACTATGCTCATTTCCTGATTTGGACACTCGATATTGATTCACAGAAGACTACCCACCTCCTGCAAAGTCGTGGAGAAACCTAGATTATCCCCCATGCTCGAAACCTCCCCCTCCCCGTCATCTCGCGCAGGCCGAGCTCCAAAACAATCCGCCGCGCCGCCTGCGGTGTGACGTTCAGCGTCTCAGCGACCATGCCGGCCGACACCAGCGGTTTTGCGATGACCAATTCGACCAGTTCCGGCAGTTTTGACGAGGCGCGGCGCCCCTCCAGTTTTCGATCCATCATCGTTTTCGCGAGCGCCAGCCGGTCATGCTCCTTCAGGCCGATCTCGGCGGCCGCCATCAGCCCCTGGGCAATGGCGAGCAGCCGGGTCTCGCGATCGCGATGCCGACGCCGATCGACGGGGACCGACTTCAGGCCGAGATTGAAGGCGGCGAGGTGCGCGGCGGTGGTGACCCCGGCCTGGCGGAGGATCGAGGCGCAAAACAGCCGGCCGAGCCAGGGCGCATGCTGAAGCACCGAGATCTCGTTCCAGGCGTCCAATGCGGCGATGGCCTGCAGCACCGCCGGCAGATCTTGCGCCTGCCGAAGGACGCCACGCCATTCCTCTAGGCGTTCGTCCTCGTTCCAGTCGAGATCGTAGACCAGCGGATCTCGTTCGCGAGTGTCGGCGAGGCTGGGCGCTCTTGCTTGTTCAATGGCAGCATCGGAACGAGCGAGCACCGCATCGATGGCGGCGAATTCTTCCGCAAGCGGACCGGCATCATCGTCCTCCTCCCCCTCCCCTCCTCCGACCGTCCCAACATCCGGCGCGCCGTCGTCGATCGCGACAGTGCGGTCGGCGCCATGCGACGCTGCAGGCGGTGCCTGCCCGCGGAGGCTGCGGAGGCCTTCGGGGCTGAGCGGCCAACCGGGTGGCTGCGCCGCAATGCGCCGGCGGGTTTTCAGGACATCGCGGGCGATAGTGAGTTCGTGGGTCGGGGTGCGGACATCCTTTGTGGCGTCGTGGAGAACGAGGTCTTCGAGATGGACCAGTTCGCCATCGATCCACAGCGAGGCGCAGGCATCGGCGAAGTGCATGCGCTCGAGGAAGCCCACGCCGACCGGCGAGCGGCCAATACGCTCGTCGAGCCGAGCGAGTGCGATGCCCGCGTCCGAAATCGGTCGCAGCAGGCTCGATATGGGCAACTTGGCGAGATCATAAACCATTGAAATGATGGTAAATGATTTGCTAAACGAACTCTATCTCAAAGTTAGCATTCCTCACTGCAGATGGTTGCCGGTCGGCGCACTCACCTCCGATAAGTAATGCTTATCGGAAGTGATTGCCACGCTGCCGAAAATCAGCGAAAACAGCATCATTGGGCGGCCGAAGCGCCGTTCCGACAGGCTGTTTTCGCCGCTCGAGGAGGCTCTTTGGACATTCTTGGCCCGACCACAGACGCCATCGCCCGCCGCGCCGAGGCGCTCGACACCATTGCCGCCGTGCTGCCGATCGACCGGCGCGACAAGCTCGCCGAGCTCCTGACCGACGCCGACGTCGAAACCCTGCGGCATCTGGTCAACGAGGGCATGGGCGCTAATACCTTGCGGGCCTTGACCTCCGATCTCGCTTACCTGGAGGTCTGGGCAATGGCGGCAACCGAAAGTCCCCTGCCCTGGCCGGCGCCGGAAGCGCTGCTGCTGAAATTCGTCGCCCATCATCTGTGGGATCCGCAACGCCGCGAAACCGATCCCGAGCACGGCATGCCGGCCGACGTCGCCGACGCATTGCGCCGAGTTGGCGTTCTCAGGACGGCCGGCCCGCATGCGCCAGACACCGTCCGCCGGCGGCTGGCCAACTGGTCGACGCTGACGAAGTGGCGTGGCCTCGACGGAGCGTTCGCCTCCCCTGCCCTGAAGTCTGCTATTCGTCTCGCCGTTCGCGCCGTGCCGCGGCCACGCCGCCGTAAGAGCGCCAAGGCGGTTACCGGCGACGTGCTGGCCAAACTGCTCGCGACGTGTAGCGGCGACAGCCTGCGCGATCTCCGTGACCGCGCGATCCTGATGGTCGCCTTTGCCTCCGGCGGCCGCCGCCGCAGCGAGGTCGCCGGCCTACGCAAGGAACAACTGACGATCGAGGCGCCGGTCACCGTTGAGGATGGAAGCCCCCTCCCCTCGCTCTCCATCCATCTCGGCCGCACTAAAAATTCCGGCGCGAGGCAGGATGAGGTGGTCTATCTCACCGGCCGGCCGGTCGAGGCGCTGAACGCCTGGCTGACGACGGCGAAGATCGACAGTGGCAGTGTTTTTCGGGCGATCGATCGCTGGGGCAACGTTTCCCGCCGGGCGCTCGATCCGAAGGCGGTCAATGATATCGTCAAGCGGCGGGTTGCTGAAGCCGGGCTGGAGCCGGGGGAGTTTTCGGCGCACGGGTTGCGATCTGGCTTTCTGACTGAGGCGGCGATACGCAACATCCCTCTCCTCGAGGCGATGGACCAGTCCCGGCATCGTTCCGTTCAGCAAGCCTCGAGCTATTACAACGATGCCTCGCGAAAGACTGGACGAGCCGCACAACTATTGTCTTAGGGGCCAGCAATCGCTCCCCATCGCGACTCGAATTTGTCGCCTGACAGACTGAATAGTTGCCGGCCCTCACGTCAATCTTAGCATCTCGAGGCTTAGAAGGGAGGCCGCTGTGAGAGTTTGACTGTGACGCCGTCTGCAGCACTTCCGAGCCTCCAAACTCCCGCATCTCGGTACCATGCCATCAGCACTTCTCGCGTGCCGATGCATTTCGCGGCCGCTTCGACATAGATGCGATCAGCGATCGCTACTCCGGCGTTCCTGGGAATCTTGGCCATGAGTTCCTGTCGTAGGCCGAAAACCGCGCGTTCTATGAAATCGACAGCCTCAACGTCGAGCCAGATCCGAAGCGGAACGACCGATTCTTCCATTTCTCGAAAGCTCGAGTGAACCGCGGTGATGCGAGCCTCTTCCGGAAACCGTGTACCAATCTGCTTGTAGGCTGCAAGGACACTAATGCGAGGCGGCTCTCGGACGAACGACCAAGTAAGCTCGCTCCGTCCTCCGCTAAGATCCAATGCGTCGCAATACGCGCCGACCTTCTCGATGTGGCCGACAAAAGCTGCATTCCTTTCGTTTGCCGACAGTGCCTCTCTCGACAATCGTGCCTGCTCTCCAGCATAGAATGCTGCCAGTGCCGACGCTATTGTCGAGGCGATCCCCACAACGATAGCGACGAGGATGCCTGTTTTCTCCAGGTTCCAACGCCCTCGCCTACCGGATTTCATCGCCCCTGCATCTTCACCGTAAGCCGCCCTCAATTGGTCCATGAACCTAGAGGCCCCTCATATCCCGCACGTCAGCCAGTTCCGTTGCCGGCTGCCCCCTCATCGTGTCGGCGGTCAGTAGCAACTGGTCGAACCTTAGGCCTGTTGCGTTTCCAATCGCCTCAAGCGACACTTGGTATTTCTTGAACCGGCCTGGCCGGAAACGTTCGATCCCAAAACGCTGCACGACGTCCGACTGGTTGAGGATGAAGCCGAACGCTTTGAGATCGTCTTGTGTATCGCCTTCCGCGACGCATATGATTTTCCAGAAGCGCAGCGGATACTTGATATCGCCCAGTCCGAAATTTGCGGATGGATCATTCTCGGCGAGAATTGGGCCTGATAAGATACAAGCTCTGGTATCGCCGTTTTTTCGGCTCTGCTGGATGTGGTTTTCGAACGCCCCCCATATCCCTTCCATGCCGGTGTAGGTTTTGTCGTTTCGACCCGGAGCGGATTGATTGAATGCCTCGTGCTGCGGAGTGCAATTCGTCCAGTGAAACGTGTCCGAGTTCGCATACTCCATCTCGGCATCGTCATCGCCCCACTCATTGTCTTCGCGCCGAACAATGTGTCCCCGGTCGATATTGCCGGCGGGCTTATAGAAGTCGGCATCGAATATCTGCGCCTTAGCCGGAATGCGTGGATCGGGGATCCAGCGGTCGCTGCCCCACATGTTCCGCTCACCCTCCTTCTTTCGCGACGTCGAATAGTCGACATTCACCGCTGACCACGCCTGAAGTCGCCGTTTCTTGTTCATCACGAGCTCGAAATGATGGTATTTCAGAATGAGAGGAGCGCCGTCGTCGCCTGGTAGCAAATCCCCGCGTATTTCGTCGGGCATCAGCGGGATCGGAACATTGATCCGCCGATTATCCTGCAGGAAGAGAGGATCATAGCCGTCGCGATTGTCATAATCCGGGTCGAACCTGATCGACTTCTCGACCGCAATGACGGTTGCGGTCTTTTCCTCAACAACCGGCTCGGCAGCATCGGGGGCGGCGGCGGTTACGTTGATGGTGACCGGTCCAGTGAACGTGAAACTAACGCCTGACATATCCGCGGTTTCTCCAACAATCGTTCTTGTGCGTTGCGCTTGCCCGATTGGGCTCATTTCGGTCGCTCCAATTGCGCCGAAAGCCTCCGCCACAGGGTCACCGGTTGAGGCGATCAGGGATTTCAGAATCTCTGCCTCAAAGGGATTTTCAGACTTCATCGCCCTTAGACGCCTGACCAGCTCGCTCACTCGTATGCCCTCGTTGGCAACCCATTTGACACGATCGTCTCCCATGTCCTCGGACCAGAGCGTGCCATCGGTCGCGATGACCTGACCATCTCGCATCTGAGGGATGCCGGCGTGGTGAAGGGCAACGAGTTCCCAGTTGGAACTGAACGCAGGAGAGCCGGACGAGCCTTCAAGGGTGTCGGTCTCATAGTGCAGAAATCCCTCATCCAGAATGTCGACGAGGCGATTTTGAGCCACCGCATACTGTTTAGGTCCGCCCTCCGGGTACTGGATGATATTGACCGCCTCTCCCTTGAGGATCTTCGGTACCGCCTCGATCAGAGCGATCTGCCCCATTTCCGACAAAGCTCGATCCGCCGCGATCTGTCTCACCGCGACGATCGCGAAGTCCAGCTTTTCGTCGGATATGTAGAAGCGACCGGGATCGAGCTCGAACGAGACTCCAATCTGCGTTCCGAGTTCGCTCTTTTCGTAGAGGAAGTTTGCAGCACACCCGTTGGCATTGGAGCGATGAGGGAAGACATGCCAGTTTGTGAGAAGGAGGTCCGGTGCTACGAGGAAGCCGGTGGCGAAGCCTTCGGGCTCGATTCCCGGCCCGCGGTACTCCACTAGACGGGCAACCGGCTTGCCGGCCTTTCGTGCAATTTCGTTCGGTGCGACCAGCACAGGATCCCACGGACCGATCTTTCGCTCGATGCCGAAGGGCAATTTGGGAGCGGTCGCTCTAAGGCTTCTGAGGCCCTCGATTCGTCTTCGGTAGTTCTCCTGGCGCTCTTTGCTATCGGCGGCGCCAGGTCCGTTCTCGGCGATGAGTGCCTTGTTGTGCGCGCGTTCGTCGGTTCTCGCTTTAAAGCGCGCGACTGCTGCAGCCTGAGCTTCCTTTCGCGCGAGGCGCATATCCTCGAGCCGTGACATGTGCCGACCCCTCCCCCTAAAGCCGAAACAAGTCACTACTATAACTTGAGATCAAGACGGTTTTACAATGAAGGTTGGCCTGGCGCAAATTACTCCGTCAGCCAAATCCGTTGTTGAGGCTGGTTGGCATGGTCGTCGGTCTTGGCCGGGATTTCGAACTCAGCTCCCTGTCGGAGTCGGCACTCAGGTTCTGGCGTCTCGGTGTGATGCACCAGGATTTCCGCGCGTGCATTTCCGTCTTAGAGGGAGCGGAGTGGCCCCTCGCACTGGTCGACACTGTTCAAGCTGTTGGCGCAACGATCGGCGCCAATAGGTGTGCCTTCACTCCTTGCAGCGACCAGCAGAAACTCTTCACCCCACAATCCTGTCAGCTGACAGGTTTTTGCAGCAACCCGAACTCCTCCACCGCTGAGCTATATCCGCCCTTCCGAAAGTCGGCTGAGATCAAGCAGTCATCCCCCCGCTGCAATTTTTGAAACATCGAGACAATCGGCGCGACGGTAGTTCATGATCAGAGGCCTGCCCGGCGTTATGAACCATGACCTCGCGTCATCGCGATCCGGGTCGAGTTAAACCAGAGTCCTGTCAGCTGACAGGATTCCCCTTCGGAAGCTTGCATCTCACTTCAAAGCCACGAAACAACTTGCCGCTCAACTCGGCACCCCGAACGAACAGCGCTCCTGCCGAGCCTTAACAATTCTATCCCACCCGTCGATCGTCGCTTCCATGCGCTCTTAACAGCGCCATCAACATAGGGCCGAGCGAAAATTCGCCCCTCGCCGCCTTGCGCGTCAGATCTCGGAGATATCCGCCCGGCGAGTTGATGTGCCCGTGCCGCTCGAGGATACAAGCGATCGCTACGGCAGCGTTTTCCGATCCCATTACCTCGCAAGCCTCCTGGTATGCCGACGGGCTCACCTTCAACATCGAGCGGACGACGACTGCGGCCGACATCATCTCGCGCCAGCCGTCAATCGCCCCACCTGGACCGTACATTGCGATTTCAGGGCACGCCCTCAACACCATACCAAGCGGAAAACTCCGGATCGGCTGTCGCTTCGTTCGATCATCATCCACCCGCTTCGCCCCCTGCTCATTTCTAGAGCTAGGTTCAAATTCATGGATGGATTCGGTTTTTGAATTCTGTATATGCCGCTCACTCTGAGCAGCATTGGTGCTAATATCTTCGTCTTTTTGTTGTGTTTCCAAGATGTTGATGATCTCGCGCTGCAGGAGTTCCATCTCGTCCAGGATCGACTCCACGTCGCTGAGTGTCGGCGAGCGCGGGATTCTGTTGACCAGACCTCTGTAGATCGCTTCGACGGCTTCCCAATCGCCAGCCGCGCCTTCTTCGATCGCGGCAGTAATGAGCTTACGAACGTCGCGCCGGCAAATCGTCAGGCTCTCCTTGGCTCTCCGGAAGGCTGCCCGATCCGCTGCAACCTGCTGCGCCATGGCGGCGAGTTCTTCCGAGCGCAACAGAAGTGGTGAGATGTCAAAGCCAAAAGCGCTCTCGATCTCACCTGCCCTGTCTTTTCTGGCATACCGCTTACCATTGGCGCTGTCTCTCCGCACGATCAGGCCCGCCTCGACGAGCAGGGCGAGATGCCTGCGGAGCGTCGCGCCAGCTATACCATGGGCACGGAGTGTCAACTGCGCATTTGATGGGAAGACAATGAGCTGAGCCTCCTGGCGTAGCTCATTGTCAGGGTAGAAACTCAGGAGCGCGTCAAGCACAGCCAGGCTGCGATCCGCCAAGCCAAGCAATTCCCTCGCTTCCGAGGCGTCCCGAAAAACTTTCCATTTGTCTGCTGACTTGCCGGGCTTGATCTCGGTCGTCGCCATCTGTCTTCGAACCAAGGCAAGCGTCATCGGCCGCCGCCCGAAAGGCGTCGTCACATTTCCACTCTGCATTTTCCTTCACCTTCAAACAGGCAAAAGAAATCCGCTCGCCCGAAACGGCGCCAAAGACTCTTGACTAGGATTCGTGGAAATGCGATTCTCGAGGTGCTAAATCAGAGAGAGGCTTCCACGACGGCAACGTTTGGGGGCCTTTTTCTTTTGCTACGCTTCCTTTCTTCACCTGCTTCGAAATCCCGACAGCTGTCAGAGTTTCTTATTCCTCGCGCTGGCGGATAAAGCGCTCAGCCAGGCTTGGCAGCTCCGCCTCAACAAACTTCAAGAACTCGATCCCAAGTGATCCCTCGGCGGAAATGCGAACCTCTTTCGGAGACATTACCAAGGCGCCAAGCTTCGTCCCGTTGCCATCCGAAATCGAAGTTGGTTCGACACCTGTTTTGACGACCGGTTTGATCGCATTTAGTACACGCTGAAATCTCTGGTCAGAGGTTTCAGCGCCGTCGCTTTTCCTGCCCAACGCAGCCCGAATAGACTCGAGAGTAGCTGGGTCGCCAGCAATTGCCTTGGCAAGATCGAGCCAACGGGGCCTACCTACCTTAGGCGCGCGACCAATTGCTTCGATCACGTCGGTCGGAACCGATCGGTAGACGCTGCGCATCTTCGCGAGCTCCGCGTCATCGATTGATAGCGCCGCGTATATGTCACGGGGCTTGATTCCTGCGTCATCCATTCGTGATGCGAACAGCGCGCGTTCAATCCATGTGAGATCCTGTCGGCTCGCATTTTCAATGCCCTGCGCAACGACAAGGTCCAGATCTGAAATCTCTACCTCGAGGGCGCGTACCGGGATCCCCAGCTGCTGAGCAGCGAGCCAACGCCGGTGACCGTAGACGATTTGATAGCGACCAGGTGAGGTAGGGTGTTTCCGGACCTGGACGGGAACCTTTTGGCCTTCAGTCTGGATCGATCGCTTAAACGCTTCAAAATCTGTCCTGTCATCGTCCGGGAGTCTGTCCGGGAAAGGGGAGGGGTCGATGAGGGAAGGATCTAGCTCGCGAACTGCGCCACCGCCCGACTCAAGGAGAGCCCTCAGTTCATCGCGCTCTGATCGGATGTCATCGATCGCCCGGTGGGCCGCGCCGATGACACCAGCCCCGACACGCTTACCCGCGGATTGAACAGGAGGTGTCGGCTGCTCATCGCTTTCCAACCTGTTCTCCAGCTCTGCGGAAAGCATCCCGAAGCTTGCAACAATGGACTTGCGAGGGTTTTTGCTCATGTCCGCCCCCAACTGTCGTTGATGAGGCGGACAATCGCCTCGTTAACGGCATCCACCGCTTCGCGGGCACGCTTGTGCGTATCGCGACCGATCTGGCCCAGTTCAAGCTCGTATATCGATCGTTTCGCTAGGCCAGCGGCCTCCACGGCTGTGCTCTCGATGGCCGTCGGCAACAAGACGTCGGAACCAAATAAATGGCGAAGCATCGCAACGACTTGCGACTGCGGCGCATCATTGGGGTCGTGCCGTGTGACCAGATAGCGGATGAAGTCCTGGTTCAACTGAGCACCGCTCTCATTCAGAACACTGATCAGGTCGCCCATCATCAGAAGGAACTGGCTCATAGATGCAACGTCGAGCATGGCCGGATGTACCGTAATAATCATGCTTGTTGCCGCGTACATCGCGCTCAATGTCAGAAAGCCGAGCGACGGCGGAGTGTCTAGGATAACGACGTCGTAGTCCGCCTCGACTTCCGCAAGCGCCAGCTTCAGTCGCTCGAAGAAGATTGCGCCGGAGCTCGACTTGTTCGCCAAGACGCGTGGAGTTTCGTGTTCATACTCCATCACTTCCAGATTGCCTGGAATTAGATCGATACCTTCGAAATATGTCCTACGGATAATGTCGCGGATTGGACGACGTTCGGCTTCGTCGTATCGCAAAGCAGCATAAATCGTTTCATTCGGCCCGACATCAATCTCGGGCTGGGCGCCGAACAAAGCAGACAAGGATGCTTGAGGGTCCAGGTCCAGTGCGAGGACGCGATAGCCTTGAAGGGCCAAATAGTGCGAAAGGTGGACGCAGGTGGTGGTCTTCGCGCTGCCGCCCTTGAAATTGGCTATTGCAAGAACCTGAAGGTGCTCGCCGGCACGACGGCGAGGGAGGAAACGCAAGGCTTCTGACGGCTTCTGCTTCGCGAACAATTCACGCAGCTCATTGATCTGGGCCAGCGTGTAGACGCGATGGTTGTTCTCAAGTCTGCTGGGCACCGGGCCACGTCCTTCGGTGGACATGAGCTTCAGCGTGGAATCGGGTATGGATGTCAGCTTTGACACCTCGTTCGTCAAAAACGGACGCAGAGCTTTTTCCGACTTTGGCGGATACATGCGAGTTCTGAGCTGCTGCAATTGCCCGGACAGGAGCCCTGCGTGGCGCATGATCTTGCTGCCGGCATCTTCCTTGGTCCCGACAACTGATTCTACTCGATTTGCTATCGCCATCTTTCCCTCTTGGCGGCCTTCCGCCGGTTTACCGGCCATTGCTCGCCAAAGGTAGAACATGATTCTCCCTGACCGGTCCAGAAGTTTAGGGTTAACAGACGGTTAACGGCCCCGGCGGATCCCCAAGAGGATTCCTGCTTTTTGTGTTTTCAATCCGAGGTTTAGCCTAACGCCTCCACCAACTTGATCCACAATTGTTCTCCTGTGAATCCTACAAATGGGGACGGACACGCAAACCGTCTCCACACACAAGGCGCGACTCACCCGGCTTGGCTTTGTAGGATTCTACAACTGCCCACCGATTCCGATCCGTGCTGATTTCGCCGCCGACCAACAACGACGGAGAAATTCATGCAGATTCTCGCGATCTCGAAGCCCCGGAATGTCGAAGAGGCCCGGCTTCTCCACAATCATCACCAGCTGCGCGCCCGGATCTTTTCCGACCGATTAGGCTGGGAGGTTCACGTTATTGACGGTCGGGAGTCAGACACCTTTGACACCCTGACGCCAACCTACATCCTCGCAATTTCCAACAGCGGCGAAGTGGCAGGGTGCGCGAGGCTGCTGCCGGCGCTTGGCCCGACCATGGTTACGGACGTCTTTCACTCCCTTCTTCCGAATGGACAGCTCAACGCGCACTCCGCGATGATCGAAAGCTCCCGCTTCTGCGTCGATACTAGTCTGGGGGAGGGCAGGGGAGCCGGCTCGGTTCATGAGGCTACTCTGACCATGTTCGCGGGTATCATCGAATGGTGCATGTCGAACAGCTTCGCCGAAATCGTGACGGTCACTGACCTCCGCTTCGAGCGGATCCTCGCGCGTGTGGGCTGGCCGCTTCAGCGGCTGGCCGAACCCAAGAAGATCGGCGTGACTATGGCCGTGGCGGGGATCCTGTCCGCCGATGCCGGCACTTTCCAGAAGCTTCGCCCTTCCAACTACCGATCTGATTTCGACCCAATCAGCAAGGCAGCGTAAGGAGAAATCCGTGAACCAGCTTCGCTCACACCCCCGGCTTGTCCGCAAACTTCAGGAGGCGCTCGGCGATCAGCTCTGCGTGGCGCTGGACGACGCGACCGTTGTCGAGATCATGCTCAATCCGGACGGGAAGCTCTTCATCGAGCGGCTCGGGCATGGTGTCGCTCCCGCCGGCGAGATGTCCGCCTCGGCGGCCGAAATGGTGATCGGTACCGTTGCGCATGCGCTTCAGTCCGAAGTCGA
>Ga0214544_1011814_pt1 | contig 11809 bp, 9 predicted proteins | sample CNSS3metaG_FD_160074 | JGI IMG/M metagenome (GOLD analysis project Ga0214544, IMG submission 160074) | Root nodule microbial communities from cowpea collected in UCLA plant growth center, Los Angeles, California, USA - CNSS3 | ecosystem: Host-associated > Plants > Roots > Nodule | place: USA...
TTTTATAAAATCAGATGTCTCTGCTTCTTCTTTATTTATTAATGGTTATTCTTTTATCTGTTCTGATATATTTCACTTTATTTTTAATAAATATAATTCTAATATATATATATATATATATATATATTAACTTAATAACATTATCATATTATCACCTACTAATATAATATCACGTATATTTAAAAAATATATATACACAGGCGCGATAGCGCCTGTGTTACGCTAGTATTCTATAATACATATACAGTTAAATATCTGTTAAACTGTAACTACCCGCCAAATCTCCTTTCTCTCTGACAGTCACACTCGCGCGCGTGTCCAAATTCTATACGCCACTTAAATACTGCCTTCGTCTCAAGCAACTACTTATCTTCCCAAAATATATCAATTAATTAATTAAAAAACAATTAATAATAATAAATTGAAAATCAATTTTGACCTCATTCTTCTCTTCCCACCAACCAAAGCACAAGCTTTAATACCAAACAACCCGTCACACGTTTCCTTCACCTTCTCCTTCTTCTTTCTCCTTATTTCATTTCCCTTGGTTTTTTCGTAAATACAACCAAATTCGATTTCCCCCAATTTCTAGGGTTTCCGAGAAACCCTACCTGCTGGCCATTCTTCCTTCTGACCTTGCTTGGTTGCAGGTCTGTTTGCTTCTTCTGGTTCTCCTTTTTGCCCTCTTCGCTGAAGCGAATTTGGTTAACAAAATTATTCTACAAATAAAATACAAATCCACTGATTGATCAATTTTAAGGTTTTTTTGGGTTATTAATTTAATTTGTTTGCTGTTTGTGTAATTTTCTGTTGATTGTGCTCTTGGAGCTTGGTTTGAAGTCTCAGTGGTTGATATTTTAAGTCTTGAGTTGTGCATTTTTTTTGTTGCTTGTTGATTAGTTATAAACTGCTGTGACAAGTGCGAGTTGATTGTAATTAGCTGGATGAGGAGTGAAAATGACGAATTTTCTTGACGAGTTAAGCCAAAGGAGTTGGTTGCAGTTTTAGAAATTAACTGGATGGTGTAGTTTCTTGCTCTCAAAGCAGCTAATTCCTATGTTTTATTTAGTAAAGATCTTGTCGTTTGAGTCTTAGGTAGAGGACATCATTTGGATTTGTTTAACTCTTGCATTTGCACATTATAAGGTTGTTAGAGGCGTTAAGAACTCTCACTTAGCTGCGGCACCATCGTATTTGTTGAGACATTCCTCTTTGGATCCGTGGCCATGGTTGGAAAGGAGATATGTTGGTCTGTTTCATACTTTCATTGCTAGTAATGCCTTTCTATGGGTAAGGCTATCCTTGTTTGAGTAAGCTGAACATAAGGAGGTTGGAATCTTGGAATGAAAATAAATTCAAAACCCTTTACATTTAACTCTGCTCCACATTTTGTACCTGTTTAAAGAAGCATGGCCTAATAATCAAGTACAGCTGATGAGTTAATGTGTCTTTCCTTCCTTCATCTTTACTTTACATCAACATTTTTTTTTTCATTATCATCTGCAGTAAATGAATTTGTTAACGAATGACATTTGCTGTGTGTCAAGAATTGAACATGTGGATTCCTACATGTCATCAGATTTCACTGTGTGAAGATGAATAGAATTGACACAAAATATGCAGATGAAAATGTGTATCTCCTTACATTTTTTGTATCAGCGTATGTATCTCCTTACATGATAGCAAAATCTTACCTGATGCACGTACTTACTCAATATCTTTTGCCAGTTCCCTTTTAAGCATCCAGATCACCATGTCAAGTTTGGAGGAGCCACTTGGCCTTGACAAGTTGCCAAGCATGAATACCATTGATAGAATCCAGAGGTTCTCGTCCGGTGCTTGCCGTCCCAGAGTAGATAATTTGGGTATGGGAAACTGCTGGATTGAAGGACCAAGCTGCAGCACATCAAACAGCTGCGAGTGAGTAAAAAATTGCTGTTTACGACAAGTCTACACTGATGCATATATTGTTTTTCTTATTCTTTCCTACTTCATAACATTTCCTGAAGCCTATCTTTGGTGCAGTGAAGATGATGAAGAGTATACAGCAGAGACATTTCCATGGAGAAGGCAAACAAGGGACCTGCCCCATGGTGACTCTTTCAGTCAAAAGACTATGACCATGGGGAGGAACTCGTTGAAATTTGGAGCGATTGATAATTCATTTTACCCCTCGGATCACCAGTATAGTCCAAAGAGCAATAACAAAAATGTACAGGATATGGCATATAAGGTAATGCAATGGCTGCAGTACTTTTTGTTCAATTACTAATTTATTTGTCTATATGGTGCTTTTTATTGTGTTTTCATATTCCGCATTTACTCCTTCTGTGTAATTGGTTGATTTGATCATATTTTTGTGGCTGGTAACTTACAATTTGTAATTGGGCAATGCAGTTTATGAAAGGTATACCAAAGTTTGTAAAGATAGTTGAGGTTGGTCCAAGGGATGGATTACAGAATGAGAAAAACATTGTACCAACAGATGTAAAGATTGAACTGATTCATAGGTTGGCATCTTCTGGGTTATCTGTCATTGAAGCTACTAGTTTTGTATCTCCCAAATGGGTCCCACAGGTATAATTTCTTTACCATATTTATTTCACCTCATTGATATTATGAACGACTGTCATGGCAAACTTTCTTCCAGGCGCAAATACATCAAGTCAGTTTCAGTATCATGAAATTTTACAGTGTGATTTGAGTTTTACCTGCTTGAATAACAATCTCTTCCTGTGCCTTTCAGTTGGCAGATGCAAAGGATGTAATGCAAGCAGTTCATAATCTGGGAGGTGTTAGATTGCCAGTTCTGACTCCTAATTTAAAGGTGCCAATAACGAGAACAACTATAAATGGCCATATTTACTTTCTTATATCTGATCTGTTACATTTATAGGGTTTTGAAGCTGCTATAGCGGCTGGCGCTAGAGAGGTAGCTGTTTTTGCATCAGCTTCTGAATCTTTCTCGAAATCAAACATTAATTGTAGCATTGAAGAGAGCTTTACTCGCTATCGAGCTGTTACTCGTGCTGCTAAAGAGCTTTCAATTCCTGTGCGAGGGTATGACTTTTCTTTTCTTCATTATTCTAGTCATATATAAATCTTCTCTATTTCAATATGTTTATAATTGCGCATTTATTTTCCATTTTGATATTTTCTGATGAATTTGCTTTTATTGCCTTTCAGTTCTTGTTTTTGGGTAATACGGTTACCTGTATATATTATTTAGTTAAACAATTTATACCCTACACGTGCTGTTCCACGGAATCTGTTTTTGTATCTTAGATTTATAGCAGTTTTTACATATCTAACTCTAATCGGATGTGAAGAACAGATAATAAACATACCAATTTTATTTTATGCTGTATTAATTTTGTTTGATCTCATTTCTCTCTCTCTCTTCTTAACAATTTAATGAATGAAAGAAAGAAACAATCTGTTTTTCTTATTCCAATCTGTTTCTCTGTATTGAAATTTCTTAGGTATGTATCATGCGTTGTTGGATGCCCAGTGGAAGGACCAGTTCCACCATCAAAAGTGGCATATGTAGCTAAAGAACTGTATGATATGGGCTGCTTTGAAATCTCGCTTGGTGACACAATTGGAGTTGGTACTCCGGGTAATCAACTAAATATTTCTTTTTGAAAACTACAAACTATTCATACCTTGTTCAATATTTCTGTTGAACTACTCTCGTTTGGTGATATTCCAGTACAGGTTTTTCTGAGTAGTATAAAATGAATAAAATTAGGAATCTTCACTGCTGCTACCTTTTTTCTTTTTTGTCCGATAAGCCACCACTTCTATAATAAGGAAGATTTCAAATCTTCATTTGTTAGTCTAGAACAGTTTGCTTTGTAGTTATTTGTCCGTTGTTATAGTATAAACGTTAGCTTATTTCTCAACCTTTCTTGTGCTTTGGGTTGATTATGATGTACGTTGTCTTTATTTTTTAACTTTTTCCTTCATTTGAGAATGTTCAGTATCAAAAACATTTGTTTACCTCTTGGCTGTATCCACATTTTACCACGATGAGTTTAAGCTCTACACCTAATTAAAGTATCTAACATGGCCATCCTTCCCTTATTAATTCCCTGCAACCTATTTTCTCTATGCTTATTCTCGATTCTTGATCTGAGTCCTGACTGATTATTAATTTATTTTTCTTTTTTTGAGACTGCCTATATCTGCTCTTCTTTTTTAACAAAGTAAATAGTGTCAGATCTTGGTAGATTTTCATGATTGATGTCCAGCTCTTTGTTGTGTATTAAAATAGATTATGAATATTCTTTATGAAAACTTTCTATTTGGTTACTCAAATATGAACTTATTACTTATATTGTCTTCTGTTCATTCTGTTGTGATCAGGAACTGTAGTTCCGATGCTTTTGGCTGTAATGGCTGTTGTGCCAGCAGAGAAGCTTGCTGTCCATTTCCATGACACTTACGGGCAGTCCCTTCCAAATATTCTTGTGTCCATCCAAGTAAGTCGACAAATTCATTTGCATGCATGCCCCTTGATAGAGTTTATTGAACCTTTTATCTCCATCACATGCAATAAAAGTTCTTAACTGTTGTGCCAACTTTTGAACAATTAAAATTAATGGACACTCTTTACCATCTATGAACAAATTGTTTTCCCATAAGTGTATTTTATAACCAAGTTTAAACCGGCGCAACATTTCGTCTTTTGGCATTCTAACAAAGTTTTTTATTGACACTGATTTGTATCAAAACAGATGGGGATCAGTGCTGTGGATTCTTCAGTTTCTGGTCTGGGTGGCTGTCCATATGCTAAGGGAGCTTCTGGAAATGTAGCCACTGAAGATGTTGTGTACATGCTAAAGGGACTTGGTGTGAAAACCAACGTTGATCTTGGAAAGCTCATGTCAGCTGGTGACTTCATCAGCAAGCATCTGGGCCGTCCATCTGGCTCAAAGACAGCCATCGCCTTTAGCCGAGTCACAGCTGATGCTTCCAAGATATGATCCCATGTTGTAGTATTAAAAAAAGTATATGTAGATGCCTGAAGTGAGAGAACACTAAGTGTTTTATCTTCTTTACCCCATCATTTTAGTGAAACAATAAAATACCTGCCCACGCATGTTCATGAGATGGGAAGGAAGAAGTTATATGCATGTAATCTGCCAAAAGCTAGTGAAAGCTTTTCGTTTGAATGTAAGCCTGCAATTTTATCCCCAAATTTTTTGTTTCAAGTTTGACATCATGGATTCTCTGAGTACGATGTTTAGTTATAGCATACATGTCTCTTGTATAATTATGGAAAGATTAAAGAAATTATTATTTACACATAGCAAGATAACTAAAATTATTTAGCCCCATTTTGAGGTACAGATTTGATACCGTCTATCAGACTCTCTTCTTTTTCTTGTTTTAATGTGGGTGGATGGATCGTTAGTTGTCGACTTGTCTGTGGAAAGGTCATTGTCCTGCCAACTTTCTTTGACATGAAGTTAAATTGGTTGGTTGCTATTTATGGTTAAACGTGTTTCAGGAATGCAATAAGACAAAAAAAAAAATGGATGTTGAAATGTGTTTTCTATAACTTTTGGCTCTGAAACATTTTTATTGGTTATTTCAAAGATATTTCAAACAGAAAGGTGTTTTCTAAGGAACATGAAGAGAAGCACATTATTTTATACTGGTTTGTCTCCTACAAAATTTCTCTGAACTATAAACTTAAGCAAATATATATTATAACTACCTTTGCCTAAACATTCAAGTACTTTTCTTTTACTTATTTTAGCAAGCAATTTTCTCAAATATTCTTTAACTAGTAGTCTCTTTAGGTTTTTACACTATCCCAAATAAGCTTAAAAGGATACGATAAGACATAAAGTTTTAAATAGACTACAAGAAAGTTTAGCTCAAGTTTTAGCAGTACCTTTTTAACAATACTTAGTTTTGATATATTTACAAATTAAAATGTTTCAATATGTTGCACATTTATTAATCTATTTAAAATACCTTAAATTGTAGCAATTTTTGAACGAAAATATTATTGTTGAATTAAGATCAATAAAATCAAATTGTGCTAACTGGATAGTTTAGTTATTATGAAATTAATTACTTTTGCTTAAGTTGAGTTTTATGAAGTATTGTTTTCAGATCATTATATATTGTTAGAGAAAATTACCAATCCAATTTCTTAAATTAGTTCCTTTGAGACTAAACGAAAATTCAAATGAGTAGTGAAATATGATAATCCAATCTCTAAAGAACTTTTTATTAGTTTAATCTTTTAAAAAATTTATTAACTTAAGTCCCTAAACCACAAACTTTTAAAATTTCATAACTTATTTGACTTTTTTTTCTTAGTTTCAAGCACTCATGTGATTATAATACAACCAAATACCACAAAAATATAATCAAAACTTACATTTGTAATGATTAAGTGTGTGTTTGCAAAGTCCAATAATGTATTGAAACATGTCATCAGTTGTTAGTTATGAGTCTTTAATCATCTTTATTTGCTTTTATTAAAACAGAGTCATATGTGCCAATTTATTTAAGAAATCTATTTAATAATACATAAAAGTTGAGAGGTAAATTACAACATTGATATCTCACCATTCTAATGAGCTAACTCTTTTTATATTTTCAATTAACTAAGGTTTCATATCTAATTGGTTGAATCAAACACTGTGGATGTAGCCTTTATCATCACTAATTTTCTCCTTCAGTTTATTCACCATTTAATTACTCTTCAACTTTTCTTCATTTCTCATAAATTTGGCACATTAATCCTTTGATTCTTTTGCAAGTCATGTTTTCTTTCTTTTGTAGTGTTTTTTTTCTTCTAAATGTTGATAAATTAAATTATTGGATATTTAACATAATAATAATAATAATCTATATTTAATATATAAAGAAATATCTCTTTTTAGTACCTACATTTTTTCCAATTTTATATTTTAAATAATTTTTTTTAAATTAAAATCGTTATTTTATCAATTTTATCCTTCAAATAATTGTTTCCTTTAAATTTAACGGGTTTTCTTTTTCGATTTGATCACTTTTTTAAACTTAATTTTTTAATTAAAAATTACCTATAAAAAAAATAAAAATATTATTATTAATTTTATTATTCTTTATTATAAAAAGGTAAATATACATGCACGCATATATTTTTAATAATAATTAGTTTGTGATCCGTATATACATGTGTCTTTCTAACCAAAAACTTTCAGAATGGGGCAATACATTTTTTTAGTTGTAACGTATCTATATTATTTATTTAAATATGATATAAAATTATCTCATAAAAATATGATATTATAATTTTCTAAATTTTATAATAATATGATTAATAATATTTATAGTTTATGGTTTTAATAGAAGTATTTAAATAAAATGAAAATAAAGATTATCAATTTCGATTAAATAAATATTTAAAATTATTAATATTTTTAAAATCTTTTACATGTTTAAAATATTTATAATTGAAAAATATTTATTTAGTGTATTAAAATATTGTTGATATTATAATTATGGTAACTTTTCAACAAATATAAATTTATAGAAAAAATTTAAAACAATATAAATTTGTTGTGAATTAAAATTTTGTATGAAATAAGATTAAATAATAAATAATTCTCCAGTAATTTGTGCATGAAAATCCTGAAAAAAAAAATGAAAATGAGTAGGAAATTTAGTAATTTCCTGTAAAATTTTAAGATATATTTAACATGTTTTTACTAATTTAAATTTATAAAAATCATTTGCAACAAATATTAAATTTTTATGTGAAAATTTCTAGAAATTTAAATCAGCGAGAAAAAATCTTACAATAACTAAATTACAACAATTTTTTCTAAGAAATTTCTGTAAAAAAAATCGCAACAAATATAACATTCATAAATTTATAATAGTGAGTAACAGTTTATAACATATCTAAACTGTTATATAAAAAAGGAGAAATAATTAGTTTGGAAAATTATTTTTTGACAATTTTTTTTAACAAACTTGTAAAAAAAATTATAAATAAAATTAAATAGATTAAATTTTTTATTTTTTAACAAAAATAAGTAATAAAGTAGTGATTTTTTTTACCTAGGTAGATTGTTAAAATTTTTTTATCAAACTATCATTTTCCAATTGATTTATTAATAATAATAATAATGAATTTATGTTAAAAATATATATATTAATGTGAATATTAATAATAATGTTAATGTTAACGACAATAAATATAATAATAATTGTAAGGCTCACATATATTTTAGCCCTAATATTTAAGAGTTGTCCCAGATCAGTTGGGTATAGGGCTGACCCATAAGGAGCCAAAGACCATAAACCAGCTAACTCTCTCATTCTCTGCACTTTAAGAAATTAGTGCGTTTCATTCCCTCCTAGAGCAGTTGCGAATTCTCTGTTAGGGTTTGGTACCACCTTGGTCAAGCAAGTTCGAACTCATTTCTTTCTCCACGTAAGTTGTCTCTCATATAGTACTTTACTATTTCTAGCACAGTTGTCTTGGTTCCAGCTAAGGTTCCCCTAGGTAACTTCGTTCCTTCTGTTCCTCTATTTTTTTCCAACTTCTTAGTTCGTTCCTAGAGTTGTTGTGCTCACTGTTTAGCGTCAAAGTATTTTTGCTAGCTATTTTCAGGTAAGGGGAGCTAGGGTTTTGCCTGTTCTTCAATTTTATGGTTGCTTTGGTATGGTTTTATGTTATGATGGCTTATTTGATGTTGTGAGTGCTTGAAAAATGCTAAAACTCCGTTTGGTTGTGAATACTTGGCTGTACACGCGAGAACAGTTGAGAACCTTGATATTTTCGCCCAGGCGAGTCAGTCTCGCCCAAGCGAGAGTACCAGAGGTTTCTCCCTGGAGCTTACGCGAGCTGTCGCTTAGGCGATGAGCTCCTATTTTGAGCGAGAGTCATCTAGGAAAACATGAATTGGGTAAATATGTATGAATAAAATGATTTATGGTCTGTGATGGATAAGTTTAACATGAAATGAAATGAAATGAAAATGTATGAGAAGGTAATGATTGAGATATATGTGTTAAGCTAAATACAATTGCATGCTATTATGAACTGAAGCTATTAGAAAAATGTAATTATGTGTACCATGTATGGTTGGGTTTAATGATTGAGTAATGTTAATGGATAATATGATGAGGGAGTAACAAAAAATATCATAGTTGTGAAAAGGTGGGTTTGAAATTGTGAAACTGTGAATATTTGGTAGTGTAATTCTATCTGAATTATGATTGAATGAAGTTCATGTGCAATACTGTCCAAATTGTGGTGGCATGAGTTATATGAATATTAGACTGAAAGATTATAAGACTTGGTGTATATTGAGTGTCTGTGGCAGGTTTAAGGTAGTAAATGATGTAGAGTATGTGTATGCATGATAATAATCTAATTGGTATGGTTTAGGTGTGTATTTGTGATTTGGACATGCGTTATTTGTAGATATTGAGTTTTGGTGATAGTATTATGTCTTAAATACTATGATTGATATGAGAATGGTGCATTGTATGTTTGGGGTCTCTTAAGACCCGAGGGAAATGCCAAAAACCAGTAGCATTGCGCTACTAGTGTGGCGCCTAGCGGCACAGGGCGAGCCGCCAGGCGATAGGTACCTAAAACAGTGGCAGTGGCCACTAGACGCGCAGGGCGCCTGGCAGCAGGGGGTGTCTCACCAGGCGGTGACGAAGCGACATGGCTTTTGTATGGCGCTTGGCAATTGGTGGTGTGAGATGCGTGCTAGGCGGTCTGGAACCAGATTCTGCCTAGCGGCGTGAGATGCGCACTAGGCGGTTTTGGTCCAGTGATAGTGCGCGAGGAAGGGTTTTTTACACAACTTTAGGTGATGTTCATGATGCGAGGCTTTGGTTGGGGGCCTAGTTACGAATGTATCTTGTATTGGGGTAACACATGACCACTCTAGGTTGTAGCTTGGTGGTTTAGGAAGTCCAGTGGAGTGTGCGAGTTGTGGCTCGTACAGCGAGGTTTCAGGTGATTGCCCTCTTTTATGCATTCTGATAGAGCTTTGGTAGTCTGGGAACAACTACAAACTTATGTTTGTTTTGGGGAGCTCCACTTGGTGTCACGGTGAGATGTTGTGGCAAAGTTATTCCCACGTGTGGACTATCAGGTGGTGGCCTGTAGTCGGAGGGGCGAGTAGACACTCGTGCATCAAAGATCGATCATTGATCTCACCTAAAGGGTATAAAATTGATAGACGTCTAATGCAAGTATTGGAAATGGAGATCTAAGTAAAAAGGGAAAGATTATACTAACCCGGGTTATGATATGGACATGATGTAATTTATATTTTTTTTATGATATGTGTTGGATTTATTTAAATGAGCTCACCCTATCTGTGTGTGTGTTTGGCGATGATCATATAACTCGTTACATGGGAGCAGATGTTGATGCAGGTGAGCATGCAGATGCATAAAGACGGAGCGGGGATCACTATAGGACTATTTTCTTACATTTCATTAGGGATTTTTCTTTTGTAACTTTTTACTTTAGAGGAATTGGTTTTGTAATAACTGGATATTGTTGTTTTAATTACTATTTATGCAACATTTGAAGATTTAATTTTCCCGCGTTTTTGGGAAATTGCGAGAATAAATGTGATGTTCTATAAATTTTATTTCTTATTTATTTTTAATAAGTAATTTCCGGCTAGGACGTTACACTAGGAGCTTTCCTTCACAGTAGGGCAGGACATAGTGCTTCAAGTGTGAAGGCCCTCACCTGAGAAGTGTTTGCCCTCACTTGGAAGGTTACTACAGATGTAACAATTGTGGCAAGGAAGGCCACTTTGGCAAGGATTGCCCTATTCTTGTTAGGGTAGTGGCATAACCTCCAGTTCAGACTCCTGCGCAGAATCAACAAAGGAGAGGAGGCAATAGGCCTCAGGCGACAGGCAGAGTCTACGCCATGTTAGGAGTAGAGGCAGCAGGCTCAGGTAACCTGATTATAGGTTGTTGTGTGATAGCTGGTATGAATTGTTGTGTGCTGTATGATTCTAGAGTGACACTCCTTTGTGTTAGATGCTTGTGTGGAACAGTTCGGTTTATCAGTGTGTGAGCTACAACATGAACTTGTGGTATCTACTCTGGTGTCGGGTTTGCTCAAGACATCGTCTATGTGTACTAGATGTCTGGTAGAGGTAGAAGGGCATAAATACAAGGTGAATCTGATATGTCTACCTCTACAAGAGTTGGGGGTAATTTTGGGGATGCATTGGCTCTCTGCCAATCGCATTCTTATAGATTGTCGAGAGAAAAAGTTGTTGTTTCCCAACTCAGAGGAGCCTGAGTTTGTATCGTCTCAAGGGGTGATGAAGGAAATTCAAGGTGGCGCGCAGTGCTTCATTATTTTCACCCATCTAGAGGTGGAGGATGAGGAAAAGACATCGGTTATACCTGCGGTGCACGAGTTTGAAGATGTGTTCCCGAAGGAAGTACCAGGGTTGCCTCCCAGTAGCGAGGGGGAATTCTCTATTGATCTGGTGCCAGGAACCGGCCCAATGTCGATGGCTCCATATCGTATGGCTCCAATAGAAATGATGAAGGATTATCTTGTTCCTTTTTAAGATTATTGAATATGGTGTGAGTTGATTAAGAAAGCTAAGTGAAATCCCCACTAGACATTAAGATAACAAGCTATCTAGATGTGAGGGTTCCTTTCAGAAAGCTCAAGAGAAGAAGATGATGGATTGATTCAAAACAAAAAGGAAATGGAAAGCACATAAACCATAGAAAACCAAGAATAATTAAAGGAAGAAGAAAACATAAAATGGAAAGGAAAGAAATGGTA
>Ga0214544_1011816_pt1 | contig 11805 bp, 10 predicted proteins | sample CNSS3metaG_FD_160074 | JGI IMG/M metagenome (GOLD analysis project Ga0214544, IMG submission 160074) | Root nodule microbial communities from cowpea collected in UCLA plant growth center, Los Angeles, California, USA - CNSS3 | ecosystem: Host-associated > Plants > Roots > Nodule | place: USA...
TTATTATTATTATTATTATTATTATTATTTGACAATTATGATTAATATTTTATTTTATTTTATTATTATTATTATTATTATTATTTTATTATTATTATTATTATTATTATTATTATTATTATTATTCCTATCATTATTATTTTTATTTTATTTTACTATTATTTTATTATTATCATTTTTTATTTTATTTATGATTTTATTATCATTATCATTGTTTTATTATTGCTTTATTTTGTTATTATTATTATTACTTTGCTATTATTGTTTTAACTTGTTAGTATTATTGTTTCATTTCATTTTATTTTATTATTGTTTTCATTATTATTATTATTGTTTTATTTTTATTTTTTTTATTATTATTATTATTATTGTTGTTGTTGTTGTTGTTAGTTTTATTATTATCATTATTATTGTTTTATTGCAAGTGCGATATTTTGGGGTAATAGTTATGTATTCTTCCTGCTTTTGTATATTGTTTGGTTGTTCAACATTGTGTTGGACTATGATCCAATCATGTGATTATGACTGGATAAGCATATTTCATGTTATGGATTGTATGTATAGCGTTTGGGGTTCTTTGGAACTTACTTCAAAGTGCCAAAAAACCAGTAGTAGTGACCCTACTGGTGTGGCACCTAACGGCTTGGGGTATGCTGCCTGGCAGCTTAGGGTGTGCTGCCAGGTGATAAAGGAAAACCAAAGAAACTTGGAACGCATGGCGCCTGGCGGAAAATGTTATCCCGTCAAGCGGAAAAGATCTGGTAGAGGCTCTGGAAAATGCGTGGCGCCTGGCGGTGAGAAGTGTCCCACAAGGCGATAACTGCAGGCATGGGCATCAGATTGCGCCTGGCGGTACGCATCCCCCGCTAGGCGGTCTGGAAGTGGCAGCGCCTGGCGCTAAGTGACCTGCACCAGGTGATTCTTGCTACAACAACATTGGGTTGTTGGCTTTATGTGCGTGTTCTACAAGGATTCTATGACACTTCAAAGGTCGGCTTGCTGGTGTTCTTTGAGTTGTGGTTCGGAACGTATCCCTTGAGTTGAGCTCGAGATATGGGTTAGGCACGTTGCATTCCTTGAGTTGAGGTCGGAATGACATCCCTTGAGTTGAGCTCGGGATGGCGGATGAACACGAGGAACTCTTGAGTTGAGCTCGGGTTGGCGAGTGTTACAGGTGAGAGTGTGTTGGTTGTGGCCAGTACGGATGGGTCCAGATAGATTGCTCTCCTCAGTAATTGGTTGACGAGTTTGGTAGTCTTGGGATGTTACGAACTATGTTCGTATTGGGAACTCCACCTGGCGTTACGGTGTGTGATCCGTAGCATGGTTTTCTACACGTGCTCTATCAGTTGTGGCCGATAGGTATGACAACAAGACATCTTGAGGTAGTCACTAGAAGACATAGAACACGGTTCACATGGTTGTGGCCATGTGGTGTGAAATCAAAAGATGGAAGTCCTTTATTGTGGCCATGTGTGTGTGTGTGTGTGTTATGTATGATTTATTCTGTTAGCTTACCCTATCTGCTTGTGTTTGGGGATGATCATGTACGCGGTACACGGGAGCAGATGATGTTGCATGTAGATCCGGTGAGGCTTAGCCACAAAGCGAGGATAGCTTGAGAGTTTTTATGATTTATGGCTTTGAAATAAATTGTAAACACTATGGATGTTTTATATTATTTTAAGTTTTATAAATTATGAAATTTTGGACTATTCATAGATTTAATAAAGTTTTAAATTTCCCACGTTTTTGGGAAATGATGCTTTAATAAATGAAGCTGACATAATATTTCTTTACTTTTTATTTAAAATCCGTAATATCCTGATGGAATGTTATACTTGCTGCTCCTTCGGCCACCATAAGCATGGTAAGTCGATCATCACAAGTAATTCCCATTTGACATGCAAAAAGAACGGTAGCATAGTTGATACACTTCTGATACACTTATGAACATTTCCAAATTAACTATACAGGTAGAAATAAGTTTGTTGTTACACAGTCTTTAATTTGACTTTTTGCTTTTTTTTCTATTTATTCCTTTTTTTAAAATTAATTTGAAAATTAACATTATTATTATTATTATTATTATTATTATTTATTTTTAGCCAAAATGAAAAATAAAATGAGGTCATAATGAAAGAAAAATAACATAATAATAATAGTAATAAAATAAAAAAAGAAAAATAAAAGATAAAATAAAATAAAAAAATAAAATAAAATAAATGAAGTAAACATATATATTTATTCTTTTTCAAAATAAAACATATTTTTTATTTTTTATCTTTTCATTTTCATTTTCATTTATTTTTTCTCAATTGAACTTTAATTAAGTTTTTTTTATCACGTGTTATCCAGAACAAAATCTATAAATTATAGATATATAAATCTTTAAAACAAAATTTAAATAAATATTAGTGCAAAATATACATTTAATTAAATTTAATTTTGTTAAAAGTATCAACTATAATAAAAATACCATTGTAAAATATTTATAAAAATTTAATTTGATATAGGGATGAAATTAATTCAGTTTTAGAAAATTGGGACCAAATTTAGACAAAATAACAAATATAGGGACTAGAGACTTTCCACATTCAATAATGACATGTGGCACTGCCACTACCACATGATACCGTCTTTGTCACGTGACACAATATCAGATTGACATGTGGCAATTTTTTTTTTTAAATTATAAAAAAAATTCAAAAAAATAACAAAAAATATTATAAAAAATTCAAAAAAACTACATGCTGACACATGATACATAATTAACATTGTTAATGTACTACTAACGGTTACAATACAACCATCCTTTCTATGATTCTTTTCATTAATGTAATTACATAAGCAAAAAACCAGAAACTAACTCCTACAAGAGTTAAACTTGAAACCCAATTTAGTTCGCAAAAATTAAAACAATTGAAAATATGAAAAATGATTAATAGAAGTTTCGAATAATCATCAATATTTTCAAAGTAATTTTCAAAAAAAGGTGAATTTATTATTGTTTTCGCAGAAGTTAGATAAGGTTAGCTTTTTTTTATCTTATTTCCCTTTTATTTTAAATTTACTAAATGAAGAACATTAAAAATAAGTAAACTAATAAAATGAGATATTCAATACGTTTTTAATTCATCAATTTCTTTTATTTTTATTGTTCCTAAACAAGCACAACTACATAAAAAATTATTAATTAACAGTTTAAACATTTCCTTTATATAATTAAAAAATATTATTATTTTTACATCCATTATATCATTTAACATGTGCTCTTACCGGGCCTTTTTATATTATAACGAGTTATTTATATACATCTACACATATGTAGAGAGATAGATATATAAAAGAAGAAAGTTTTAAACATATTAAATATTATCATATAATAAACATTAATTTAAATGAAGATTTCATTCTTAATTATCGGATATGTACATATATGGTTTATCTTGGTATAGACAACAATATAATATTTTATTTTATCTTTTTTATCATGTTGTAAAAATAATTTATATATATATATATATATATATATATTTATATTTATATTTATATTTATTTATTGCAAAAGTCATTTATGAAATTATTAATATATAAGAGAGATTTAAAATTTTAAAATCACATCAAAGTTCAACACTTTTTAGAAGTTATTCTTAACATTTTTTTGAATAAATAAATAAATTGGAAACCTATGTTGAACAATTTTATTTGGATTTTTGTAGTACCTGAACTTTAAATTTTGATAACAAATTAAAATTTATTTTTGTTTGAAACTTTGATACATTTTATATTTAAACATTAAAAGATAATGGATATATATATATCCTTTAGTTCAATTATGATAAATGTTTTTAACCTTAAACATGTTTCTCAAATATTAAACAATTCAGATGGTAACGTTCTAGGTCATGTTAAGCATCAATGTATCAAATTGTGTAAAAAAAAGGAAGTAATTAGACTAAAAGAATCATATAAAAAGTTATCGTAAATGGGTGGAAAAATTATATGAATTCCAATTTCGCGTCAAAGTTTAGAGACTAAAATAAATATTTAACCTAATTTTATTTCCATGACATCAAGTAGAGAGATGAGATGATGCGTGAATAATGACATGAAATGTACCACATAAAATAAAAATAAAAAATAAAAACTAAATGAAAAGAGAGAGAGAGAGAGAGAGAGAGAGAGAGAATGAGAAAAAAAAGCGTAATAAATATACATAAAATAAGATAGGAGAAGAATGAATAGACAATAGAGATAGTGAAAGAGCGATTTTATTTGGTATGAATATTACATTGTTACATACAAGAAGATTACAGAGAAGAAGAACAATAATAGGTACAAATGCATATTCCTCCTTGATCGCATTTTCCTCCTCCTTCCGTTGCTGTGGATGTTTCTGGTCGCACTGGCGATGACACTTAAAATTGTCACAGTCAGGATCACGATATAAAATTTCAATACATAGATGTCTTCCTTCTGCCATTCTCAATGGACCTTCTTTTTCCATCCCAATAGAAGCGATAACCAACACGAACATCACCACCAAACTCATGCTATTCATCTTCATTTTCTTCCCTTCACTTTCTCTCTCTAATCACTTCATTGTCTCAACCTATGGATAATATATATATATATATATATATATATATATATATATATATATATATATAAAATACATTGAATCCACGTTACAATTAATAAATTAATAGTTTTTTATTAATACTTATGTAAATACCATATTTATTATAACTAATGTATAATAATAATAAGTAATAATAATTAAAATTTGTATGCAATAAATGTTGAAAATATTTTTCTTTTTATATATTTTTTTCATTTCACTTTTCTATAATGATTGTGCACGAATATGGATATAATGAATACTCAATTTTTTAAATTGGGTATAAGAACGACCCGTTTCTATTCCCATACCCTTGTCAATTCATATTTCATTCTCATCTCATTCTGGTTTAGGGTGTGTTCTTTTGTAAAAGTGGATTTGAGGAAGAGATATTTGATAAAGTTAAGTGGATTTGAAAGTAAAGCTTTTGTGTTTCTTTTAACGAATTTGAATGTGAGAGTGAATATATTTGAGAGTAAACTTCGTGAAAATTTGTGAGATATTTCCTTGGTGTAATAGATAAAAAATAATGTTTTAATAGATTAAACGGTAAGACTACTATTTTACCCTTATATTTAAAATTATTATTATTATTATTATTATCATTATTTATTATTATTATTATCATTATTTGTTGACAAAGATTGATTAAAAGATTTTGATGATGATAAAGATGCTAAAGAAAACACTTGAAGATATTGAAGACAATATAGTTTATGTTTAAAGATTCTTATTGTAATAAACTTAAACTTTTTTCTAGTTAGGTGCAAAATTGTTAGAACAACAGCCAGCTCGCAACTCCTCTGAGAGAAACTCATTTTTTCGCAAAAATCAGTATGATAATCGATTACCAACTTATAATAATCGATTACCAACTCAAAAAATTCTATTTTTCAAAACCCACTTAAGATAATCGATTACCATGAATTGTAATCGATTATCACTGACAGTTATAACTTGGCTCTTGAAAAACAACTTGAAATAATCGATTACCATTTCTGGTAATCGATTACCATTTCTGGTAATCGATTACCATTGGCAGTTATAAAAATATTTGTTCAAATTTGTACATGAGATAATCGATTACCATTTTGGGTAAACGATTAACACTGCAAAACTTTATTTTCGAAAATCACTGGAATAATCGATTATCTTAAATGGTAATCGATTATCCTTGGCAGTTTCAGCTAAACTCTTCATTTCTAACTCAACCTGCGAAAATCTCTTTAAATAGAACTCAGCTTCCAAACTTCAAACTACCTTTTTAAGATTCAGAGTTCTTGTACTGTGACTGCAAAGTGTTACTCTGTGAGATTCTTAAAAATAGCTTTGAAAAGCCTAGTGTGAGTGAGTGATAACTTTTTCTAAGTAAAGTTCTTAGAAGATTGAGTGTTGTGTTATTGCTAGGAAAGCTGGTCATCCTCTGTGTGATTCAGGGGGAGCTTTTGTTCATCTCTTGTGGTTGTTCAAGAGAGGTGTTTTCTAATCCTTACTCTTTTATAATCTATTGTAATATGATTATTATAATGATTGAGTTAATCTCTTTGTTTAAGAGATTAATAACTGGACGTATAGTCTTTTGATCTGAACCAGTATAAATATCAGTGTGCATCTTCCTCCCTTAACCTCTTTATTTATCTGTACTTGGTTTTAAAGTAACTGTTATTTTAAGTTAATCAATTAAATTTTGAGGAAAATTTTTAAAACCTGTCAAGACTTATAAAAATCCAATTCACCCCCCTCCTCTTGGTTTTTTACCCTTGTTTAATCATTCCGCTGCGTGATACCAACATTTGGTATCAGAGCTTGCTTTGATAGTTATTCAATTTTTTCGAAAATGGTAGGGTCAAACCAAACTTTTGCTGAAGGTGCGTCTATCAATAGACCTTCACTTTTCACTGGTGAAAACTACTCTTTCTGGAAAGTCAGAATGCAAATATTTTTAGAATCAGTTGATAGGGGTATTTGGGATGCTGTTTTGAATGGACCATTTGTTCCTGTTAACGTTGTTAATAAAGTGCAGGAACCAAAGCCTTTTGCTCAATGGATTGCTGATGAAAATAGGCAAGCTCAATATGATGTTAAAGCTAGAAACATCATATCATATGCTCTAACTCTTGATGAGTTCTACAAAATTTCTGTTTGCACCAGTGCACACGAGATGTGGGAAATCCTTCGAGCAACTCATGAAGGAACTGATGATGTCAAACGGGCTAGAAAGAACTCCTTGGTTCAAGAATACGAAATGTGTCGCATGCAGTAGGGAGAAACCATCTATGATGTGCAGAAGCAGTTCACACACATCGTCAACCATCTCAGTGGGCTAGGTAAAACCTTTGATATTGATGAACTTAACATAAAAATTCTTAAATCCTTGAATAGGACTTGGCAGCCCAAGGTGACGGCCATCACAGAGTCACAAAATCTTGCAATAATGACCATGGCGGCTCTCTTTGGAAAACTGAGAGAGCACGACCTTAAACTGGAAAGATTGAATGATGAAGAAGATCAAGGAAGAAAGAAGAATATTACATTCAAAACTGAGGTTGTCAAAGGCAAGAAGAAAAAAGAGGAAGAAGATTCTGATGATGATGAGAATCTTAGTCTCACGATAAAGAAGTTCACAAAGTTCATGAAGTCCAAAGGAAGAAATCAATTCAAGAGTAATAAAAAGGAGAATCAAGGAAGTTCCTCAAACCTTAAATGTTATGGATGTGGAGAAACTGGTCATGTAAAAGCAGACTGTCCAAATTCAAAAAGGAGTGATGAAAAGAAAAGCAAGAAATATTATAAGAAAAAGGCATACATAGCGTGGGAAGATAATGCCTCAAGTTCATCCAACTCTGAAGGATTCGATGAGGAAGAAGCAAACTTTTGCTTAATGGCCAATAATGATCACTCTGACAGTGAGGTAAGCTCCTCTGACAATGAAAATGAAAATGAAAATGATTATGATTCACTTTATGATGCCTTTCAAGAATTGCTTGCTAAATCTAGTAAACTAGATATTGCTCACAAAAAATTAAAAAGTGATTTTAATGAATTACAGAGCAATTTTGAAAAATCTCTTGAAGAAGAAAATGCTTTAAAAAATAAAATCTTAAGTTTGGAAAATAGAGAAATTAAGACAGTTGAATGTGCATCTTGCAAAAGCTATATGTTTGATTTAATGATTTTAGAAAATCAACTTAAAAATGCTTTAGAAAATAAATCTTTTGAAAAACATGTTTGTGAGAAAAAGAATTTAAGTAGAAACAAATATGTTCCTAAAAATAAAATTAAAAAGACTCGCAGAGTGTGAGTAGAAAAAGGAACTGCTCACTCTAAATATACTTGTGTAGCTACTTGTTTTTATTGCATGAAAAAGGGACATACATCAAATAAATGCAATATTAAACATTATGATGTTCCAAATGGGAAGTATACTTGGATGCCTATTGTTAGATAATTAGTATATCTCTCTAACCCCAAGGACCCAATAAAGTTAATGGGGACCTAAAGAAATTATTTTTCTTATTTTGTAGTTAACTTCTAAAGCCAGAAAATCAATGTGGTATCTTGACAGTGGATGCTCAAGACACATGACGAGTGATAAAAGGAAGATCAAGAATCTCAAAAGAAAGGATCAAGGATTTGTTACATATGGAGATAACAACAAAGGGAAAATAATTGGAATTGGAGATGTTGGTGGAGGGGATACCTTGGAGATCAAGGATGTGCTACTTGTAGAAGGACTGAAGCACAATCTCCTCAGTATTAGTCAGCTATGCGACAAAGGTCTCAAAGTTATCTTTGAAAGTGATTATTGCACTATCCACCAAAAGAATTCTAAGGAAATTGCTCTGAAAGGTATGAGACACAACAATATCTATCTAATTGATCTTGATTATGCATCATCTAGTAATATAACATGTCTTGTTGCAAAAGAAGAAAATCCTTGGTTATGGCATAAAAGGGATGCTCATATTCACATGAAACAATTGAATAAGTTGATTTCTAAGGATTTAGTAATTGGTTTACCAAAAATAAAATTTGAAAAAGATAAAATATGTGCTGCTTGTCAAAAAGGAAAACAAGTAAGATCATCCTTTCATTCAAAAAATATTTTATCTACTTCAAAGCCATTAGAGCTTTTGCATATGGATTTATTTGGTCCCTCTAGGATTAAGAGTTATGGAGGAAATTATTATGCTCTTGTTATTGTGGATGACTACTCTAGGTTTACTTGGACATTCTTTCTTACTTTAAAAAGTGAAGCCTTTAAAGCATTTAAAAAATTTGCAAAATTAGTTCAAAATGAAAAAGATTTGAAAATTAAGACTATAAGAAGTGATCATGGTAGGGAATTTCAAAATGAGTCATTTGAAAATTTTTGTGATGAAAATGGAATTTTGCATAACTTCTCCGCACCTAGGACACCTCAACAAAATGGAGTTGTAGAAAGGAAAAATAGGTCCTTAGAGGAACTAGCTAGAACAATGCTAAATAAACATAATGTTCCTAAGTATTTTTGGGTTGATGCTGTGAGTACTGCATGTTATGTTTTAAATAGAATGCTTATTAGACCTATTTTAAAAATTACTCCTTATGAATTATTTAAAGGTAGAAAGCCAAATGTTGCCCATCTTAAAATTTTTGGATGCACATGTTTTGTTTTAAATAATGGAAAAGAAAATTTAGGAAAATTTGATTCTAAAGCTGATGAGGCAATATTTCTAGGATATTCTCTCACGAGTAAAGCATATAGAGTTTTTAATCGAAGAACTTTGAATGTTGAAGAATCCATGCATGTTGTCTTTGATGAAGTTGTAGACCTTGAGGAGAACCCTCTTAAGTCAAATAAGCAAATTACAGATGATGAAGAATATATTCAGGAGACCCTTGATGAAATGTATTTAAATGAGAATTCACCTCCTCAATCTGAAGATCATGAAAAGTTCTGGAAGTCACCAAGAGGACTATCTCTAGACAATATCATTGGTGATATTTCAAAAGGGGTAATCACTAGAAATATGAATAATTTTTGTATGAATGTTGCCTTTGTTTCACAGATTGAACCAAAGAATGTTCAAGAAGCTCTTCAAGATGATCAATGGTGCATTGCAATGCAAGAGGAGCTCAATCAATTTGAAAGAAATAAAGTATGGGAGTTGATTCCAAGAGATAAATCACTTCAAGTGATTGGCACAAGATGGGTTTTCAGAAATAAGATGGATGAGGATGGAAATATTACTAAGAATAAAGCTAGGCTTGTAGCAAAGGGATATCGACAAGAAGAAGGTATAGACTATGATGAAACATATGCCCCTGTTGCAAGGTTAGAAGCTATACGCTTACTTCTTGCTTATGCTTCTATTATGAAATTTAAATTATATCAAATGGATGTCAAAAGTGCCTTTCTAAATGGTTTTATAAAAGAAGATGTGTACGTTGAACAACCTCCTGGTTTTGAAGATTATAAATAAATTTTCAAATCACATTTATAAATTGAAAAAGGCACTTTATGGTTTAAAGCAAGCACCTAGATCTTGGTATGAACGCTTAAGCACATTTTTGCTCGAGAATGATTTTGAAAGAGGTAAAATAGACTTAACTCTGTTTATTAAAAGGGTAGGTGAACACATTTTATTGGTTCAAGTTTATGTTGATGATATAATTTTTGGATCAACTAATAAATCTTTATGTGAAGGTTTTGCAAGCATAATGCAGGGTGAGTTTGAAATGTCAATGATGGGAGAATTAACCTTCTTCCTTGGTTTGCAAATTAAGCAAATGGAAGAAAGGACATTCATATCTCAATCTAAATATTGTAAGGAAGTACTTAAAAAATTTGAAATGGATAATGCTAAAGCAGTAAGTACTCCTATGGCAACTTCCTACTATTTGGATAAAGACAAATCAGGTATTGAGGTAAATCAAACTATGTTTAGAGGTATGATAAGGTCTCTTTTATATCTTACTACAAGTAGACCTGATATTATGCAATCTGTATGTGTTTGTGCTAGATATCAAGCAAGTCCTAAGGAATCACGTCTTATAGCAGTAAAAAGAATTTTAAAATATCTTAAAGGAACTATATCTTTTGGACTTTGGTATCCTTCCGGGGCCTCACTTAGTTTAATAGGGTACTCTGATGCTGATTATGGTGGCTGTAAAATAGATAGAAAAAGTACCAGTGGTACTTGTCACCTCTTAGGAAGCTCGTTAGTTTCTTGGCACTCCAAGAAATAAGCTTGTGTGGCTTTGTCAACTATAGAGGTTGAATACATAGCTGCTGGAAATTGTTGTGCTCAAATTCTCTAGATGAAACAACAGTTAGAAGATTATAATATTTTTCAAAATCATATACCTTTGAAATGTTATAACACCAGTGCTATTAATTTAACCAAAAATCCCATCATGCACTCTAGGATAAAAAACATTGAAATTAGACATCATTTTTTAAGGGATCACATAAGTAAAGGCAATTGTGAGATAGAATATGTAGATACCAATCACCAATTAGCTGATATTTTTACCAAACCTTTAGCCAAAGATAGATTTTATGAACTTAGAAGAGATCTGGGAATTTTAGAAGTGTTTTAAAAATGCACCAAATTGAACAAAAATGCACAAATTCACACTTTATAAAAAATTTCGCAAAACAGCGTTAATAATCGATTACCACTTACGGTAATCGATTACCAAACTTCTCTGAACATTTTATTTTCCAGATTATGAGAAAATAATCGATGACCCCTTTTTATCTTCTGATCAAAATAGGGGGAGAAAAAGTTTAAAGGATTGTCTCACTGTTTCTTTCCCATAAGTTGTTTAATTGCAGGAAGTTCAGACACTTTAAACATATATTTGATCATCATCAAAAAGGGGGGAGATTGTTGACAAAGATTGATTAAAAGATTTTGATGATGATAAAGATGCTGAAGAAAACACTTGAAGATATTGAAGACAATATAGTTTATGTTTAAAGATTCTTATTGTAATAAACTTTAACTTTTTTCTAGTTAGGTGCTTTTTCTAGTTAGGTGCTTTTTCTAGTTAGGTGCAAAATTGTTAGAACAACAGTCAGCTCGCAACTCCTCTGAGAGAAACTCATTTTTTCGCAAAAATCAGTATGGTAATCGATTACCAACTTATAATAATCGATTACCAACTCAAAAAATTCTATTTTTCAAAACCCA
>Ga0214544_1011817_pt1 | contig 11805 bp, 5 predicted proteins | sample CNSS3metaG_FD_160074 | JGI IMG/M metagenome (GOLD analysis project Ga0214544, IMG submission 160074) | Root nodule microbial communities from cowpea collected in UCLA plant growth center, Los Angeles, California, USA - CNSS3 | ecosystem: Host-associated > Plants > Roots > Nodule | place: USA...
TATATATATATATATATATATATATGAACATATGGGGATTGATGCATATGATATATAGTGATACTTGTGTACGCATATGATGAAGCCATCTAAATTGAGATTGTGCATGAGAGTCATGTTGATATTTGGAAGCCTATATTCTTGATTATGGATATGCATAATTATAAGAGTATGATTGCTTTTACTTTGTTGTGGGTGCTTAAAAACTAGTACTACGCAATTAATGGTGTAGCGCCTGGCGGTGGTGTTTGACCGCCAGGCGATAGCCACAAAACCAGTAGAGCATTGAAGCGTGTGGCGCTTGGCGGTAAGAGTTGTCCCGTCAAGCGATACTTGTAGAAATAGTAGCATCAAAGGCATTTGGCGCCTGACAACATGTGTCCCCCGCTAGGTGATATGGAAGCGAGTTTCGCATGGCGGCTCCGAAGTAGCGTCAGGCGATGATGCAAAGGCATAAGCTTTGTTTTCTTTCGATGTGCGTGATCTACAAAGCTTTGGTGATACCTCAAAGGTCGGCGTGCTAGGTTCCTTGAGTTGTGGCTCTGAACGTATCCCTTGAGTTGCGTCTCAGAATGGCAACTCTTGAGTTGTGGCTCGGTATGACGGATGAACATGAGGAACTCTTGAGTTGTGACTCGAGTTGGTGAGTGTTGCCGGCGTAAGTGTGCATGTTGTGGCGCGTACGGTGAGTCCAGATAGATTGCCCTCCTTTGTTTGAGACCAACGAGTTTGGTAGTCTTTGGATGTTACGAATGTTATTCGTATTGGGAAATCCACCTGGCGTTACGGAGTGTGGTCCGTAGCATGGTTTCCTGCACGTGCTCTACTAGTTGTGGCTGGTAGGTGTGGCAGCAAGACGTCTTGAGGTACTCATCAGAAGATGTAGAACATGGGTAACAAGGTGGTGGTCATGTGATATGGAATCAAAGGATGGATTTCCTTTTGTGTGTGTGTATGTATATATATGTTATATATATATATATATATATATATATATATATATATATATATGATTGTTTAATTGTTAGCTAACCCTATCTGCTTGTGTTTGGTGATGATCGTGTACGCGGTACAGGGAGCATATGATGTTACATGTGGATCTGGTGAGACATAAAGTTGGAGTGGGGATAGTGTGGGAGAAAAGAGTTTTCTGAGTTTTATGTTTTCTGTTTCTAAATAAATTGTAATATTTTATATTACTAGACTTTGGTGATTGAATGAAGTTTATAATTAGTTATTCTATGATGAATGAAAGTTTTAAATTTCCTGCGTTTTGTGGAATTACAATTATATTAAGTGAGGTTTTAATATTATATTATTCTATTTTATTTAAAATTCGTAATATCCGGGCGGGATATTACAATAACCATTCAAATTCTCACCTAGAGAGGAATGAGGTATGTGGTGAGAGGAGTAGAAGGTCCTAGTTGTTAGTTTTGAAATTGTTGAAATGCCAAAAAAGGGGGGGGGGGGGGGGGGGGGGGGTTGAATTGGCTAGTTAAAAATTTAGGCTACCTTTGAACGTTAAAAACCACCTTTAATTGAATCAATTAGATCACCAAGTTAGGATGCAAAAGCTACTGGACAATATACTTTCAATCGGTCAAAAATAGAGTTAATCGATTGATTTTACTAAATAGATTATGTTCTGGTATAATCAACCGAGTAAATGTAGAAATGTAGATTCGAGTTTTAAACCAGGAGTAGTGCACAAGAATGATCAAGACATGTTCTAAATGATTATGCAAACATGCTCAATATTGTAGATGTCATGAAAACATGCAATAACACAAAAAAGATGATTTAAACACAAGTTTTTTAAACTTTAAATGAATATGCAAGAGAAAAAGGTTAGAGAAAAGGTAAGATCACAAGATTTTTATATTGGTTCACTCACACCTAAGCTACATCCAGTTTGTCAAGGCAACCTGAGCTTGACTTTGCACTATTTCGAAAGATTTACAAAGTATTCACCCTTACACTTTTAAAATATGCAAAAACCACAAAAAGACTCTTGAATCACACAAGAATCACACCAGCACAGCAAGAACCCTCTTGCAGACCTGGAAAACCACCAGGCACACACACAAAACTTGAGAAAGATCAAACCTCAATGGTAGCATTGCTCAGCCTACCAAAAACCAGTTTCTCCAAGCTTCAAACCAAGCCAAAAGCTCCAAGAATTTATCCAAGATCAATCTTCAATTGCTGTAAACTGAATGATCACGAAGGAGAGAGTTTCCACAAATTTCCAGAATAATTTCGCGCTAAAAATGATTAGAATACCTCTCTTTCGAAAATCACAGCTCTTATAGTCAAACTATTACGAAATTGAACAGGTTGATTTCCAAATAAATCGGTTGATTTCACTTTAGTTAAGTGAAATCAGTCGATTAAAAAATAAATTAACTGATTGAATTTGTTGCAGTTTAGGACTACTACAACCAACCTTTTAACCTGTTGAAAAATCATTCAACAGAGTAAAAGAGACATTTTAACATGTTGAAAAACCATTCAATAGATTAAAAGACAAACCAAAGACCAAATACATCTAATTAATGCTACAAGGTCTACAATATGAATTACGAACATCAAATACACTTTCTTAATGATGTAACCATGTCGAGAGCACACGTTCCAACCTTGATCAACATGAATACCATCAAATCTCCTTTCCTTCATCAATGTAGGCTTCATTTCAATGGTAATGACTTCAAGGTAGTTCAAAAGGGCTTAATCAAATCTTCATTAAATCTTTAAGAAGCATACCACCTTGGCTTCACATGTCAACATTCTCCCTTGATTTGATGAAGGCAACCTTTATCTTCTTCTATCTATTCTTCTTCTATCTTCCATTGCAAATTGCTTACATTGGTTGGATACCAATAAGTTGATGAAGTGACACCTAAGCTTGAAACTTGTGAACCTGAAAAAAATTTACATTAGCAATACACACAAGCTAGCAAGCACACAAATATTGCACATGCTCCCCCTATCAAATTTAGATTTAATTTTCTCCCCCTTTGGATTCATCAAAATAGAACAAATGTATAAAGAGAACAAACATTGCATATCATTTTATTAATACTGGAACAGACTGAAAATAAAAAAAAAACAACTAAAACTGACAGAGCTCAAACTGAAAAACCACAAACACATGCATGCAATGCATGATCCTAAATAGCCAACACACCCAGTCATCTTGAGGATCATTTCTGGTCTGGAATGAGTTCAGCATGTCATGGATATCATGGATTTAGCCATCTAATGCATTGAATCTCTCATTGCAATAGTTGTGATGTGCATGTTGGGACACATTGAGCTAATGCGGTTGATTTGGCACCATCCTCTCAAAATGTGAGTACACAAGGCCTCTATCCTCTAGAGGGTTGTAGGGAATTAGGTCCATGGGTCTAGCAGTTGGTTCTACCTCTTGATTTGCACCACTTAGGCCAGCTTCATGATCATGTGCACCACAAACTACAGCACCAGCAGTTGTCCATGCATTTCCCACCTTGAGAAAGCCCATTTTGTGGTTCAACAATTCAGTTGTCTCTTCTAGCTCATCCTCTACATCAATTCCAAATTATTCAATGAATTTTGACACCAAAACCACATATGGCAGCCTAAAATCTGTGAGTCTCTTGGCCTTGAGCATGTGATCACGAAACACATAGATCCAATCCACTAGAATGTTGTGTTGGATGCAGTACATGAGAATCAAATCTTCCTCATTCAATGTTGAATGGTTGCTACCCTGTGGAACTATGATTTTTGTGACAATCATAGCCCTTGATCATGGTTGTTACCCAAACCAGATTAATGCAGTCCAAAATAGTATCTCACGTATTCATGGTGTTTCCAATGTGTTTTTATGAGTGAATCAATCAGTTCAGATCATGTTAGCTGCATGCACATTGGAATTGTACACTAAACATACTCTTTGGTCAAACAAATCAGTAAAAGCAACACATGGCTGATGAAATAGTAGTTAAGAACATATAGTACCTGACAAAAAGATGATTTTTGTAACACCCTAGATGGATATTACTAGATAAAGCATATATCATAAAATTTCTTTTGGAATTAAAACATTATATAAAGTTCCCAAGCGCGAGAAAATTTAAAACTTATCTCGCTGTAGTTCAATCACACTGCTCCATCTTTATTTCACGTTCATAATAAAGAAAAGCATCATAAAATTTATTACAAAATGCATGAAAATAAAACGTAGAGAAAAAATTCCCCATCGTCTGCCTCGCTCTGTCACTATGCATCGACGTTCTCACCTGGATTCACATCTACTCCCGCGTGACAAGTCACACGATCATTGCCAAACACAGACAGAAATGGTGAGCTGAGAAAGAAAAATAATACAATCAATAAAATAATAAGAATTAACCTTCACCCAATCTATGACTCTTTGTTTCCTCACCCCCTCTTCTCTCTCTCCCACAAATTCAGCCTAAAATAAATAATACAAATAATAAAAACGAAATTAACTTAAATTCAAGGTTTAATGGCCATTATTTTTTATTACTGCACCCCAACTACTACCTCTCTGGTTTCTCAGGGGATTTCTATAGTTTCTAGATTTTTCCATCGCTTAACAAAAATATAAAAATATAAAGGGTCTAATTACTTTAGCCAAGATTCGAATCCACGTCCTTCCAACTCATCAAACACATGCACACCAATAAACTATCTCATGATTCATGTCAATTCACAGATTCATACGAGCTTAAACCATGCTTCCGCATTCACAATATATTTGCAAAATAAAATAGAATTAAATAAACATACTAATGACATACACAGAACTTGAACTCAAGTCTTCTCAACATAATCAAGTGCTCTTAACCACTTAAGTTCTGCTCTCAACCACTTAAGCTAACATTATTCCTTGTATAGGGATTATCAAGGAACTCCCTTAGGGTATTCTCAACCCACCATTACTTATACTATTAATTATTATTTGTATGAATTTCTTAGGTCTTACACTTTCTTTGATTGGGTCAGCTTTACAATTCAATTCATGAGTAAATGCACAATTTAAGTAAAATCAACACGTTGAAAAGCAAAATCGGTCGATTAAAACAACATCAGAGCATCAGAGATTTAAAACCAAAATATGGTTAAGTGAAATCAGCTGACTGATTTTGAAAATCAATCGATTGAAAATCTTAAAATTGAACTTTATTTTTCCAAATTCAGTTTTAATGAAATCAACATACTGAATTGTGAAAACAACAGATTAAAAATCATAGCAGATCAAATTTTCATCATTCAGTGGAAGTTTAAATGAAATAAACACATTGAGGATCCATTGCCTATAATTCCATTTCCAACGATTTTTCCTTTGTTGTTGTATCCATAGGTTACAAACCCTTCCTCCTTCAACTTCAACTTTGCAAATTTGGTCTTATCTCCTGTCATATGTCTCGAACAACCACTATCATGGTACCACAAATCTTTCTTATCACCTTTTATGACATGCAAAACAGATTTGGATTACTTGGCACCCTTGGATAGGTTGGGTCCATCATGGTTATACCTTTTTAAATCCTTTTGGGATCCATTTCATAACCCCTTTAGGAATTGGAAGAGGCAGTGGAAGACGCCATGGAGGAACTAGAAGAGGCGCAGATTCGTATGGCGTATGGTCACCGGTCGGAACTGAAACTCCGGCTCCGGTGGCGGTGGCGGCAGGGGTGGAGGCAGCGACAACGATGACGAAAAATATACCTTAAGCTCTAGATACCATGTTAGAAGTGGAATTTAAGCCTAACTCAACCCCACATGTTAGAAGTGGAATTTTGTTCTCTTCTTTATCCTCTACTAATATTTTACCTTCTGTTACACTGGCTGATGGTTCTAGAGCCTCATCTCATGGTGTTGGCACTGTTAAAATTTTCCCTTCTTTAACCAATTATAATGTTCTTTATGTCCCTATGTCTCCTTTTAACCTATTTTCCATCAGTCGTCTAACTCGTTCTCTTGATTGTGTTGTTTCTTTTACCAACAATTCTGTGTGTTTACAGGACTCGTTCTCTTGATTGTGTTGTTTCTTTTACCAACAATTCTGTGTGTTTACAGGACCGGAGTTCGAAACAGGTGATTGGCACAGGATATGAGTCCCATGCTCTTTATCATCTCCGTCACTCTACACACATTGGTGCAGTTATGGAGTCTCCCTCTCTTATTCTTGCTTAGTTAGGTAGTCCAAACATTGTCAAGTTACAGCAGCTTGTCCCTACCTTGTCCAAGTTGTCTCGTTTGGATTGTGAGTCGTGTCAATTAGGCAAGCATAGTCGTACTTCCTTTCCTCATAGTGTCACATGTGATGCTTCGTCCCCTTTTGCCTTGGTTCACTTTGACATTTGGGGTCCTCGTCGCATTAAGTCTACTTTAGGTTTTAAATACGTTGTTACTTTCATTGATGATTATTCCATATGTAGTTGGTTATTTTTAATGATTATTCCATATGTAGTTTTCGAGTCTACATGTTTTGTTCATAATTTTAGTCTTGGTCTTGACAAGCTTTCTCCTAGATCACATAAGTGTGTTTTCTTACGGTTTACAAGATCACAAAAAGGATACAAATGTTTTTCTCCTTTTCTTAACTGTTATTTTGTGCCTGCAGATGTCACCTATACTGAGTTCTCCCTTTATTTTAAGAGTCAATCCTGAAAAATCTCCTAGTACCTTTTTATACATGTCTTTCCTCTCTTTCTTCTGTGACCATTCCAAAATCTGTCTGTGACGCTTTAGCCCATCCTGGTTGGTGTCAGGCCATGGTAGATGAACTAAGTGCTCTTCATAACAATGGAACTTGGGAACTGGTCCCGTTACTGTATGGGAAATTTGTTGTTGGTTCCAGGTGGGTGTTTGCTATCAAAGTTGGACTTGATGGTATTATTGATCGCCTCAAAGCTCGTCTTGTGGCCAAAGGTTATACTCAAATTTTTGGATTGGATTATGGAGATACCTTTTCCCCCGTGGCAAAGATGGATTCTATTCGTTTATTTATTGTCATGGCTACTATTCAACAATGGCCTCTTTATCAACTAGATGTTAAAAATGTTTTCCTCAATGGTGATTTGTAAGAAGAAATCTATATGGAGCAACCTCCTGGTTTATTGCTCATGGGTAGTCTTCTGGGACGGTATGTCATCTTCGCAAATCCTTATATAGTCTAAAACAATCTCCTAGGGTTTGATTTGGAAGTTTAGCAATGTTGTTCAGCAATTTGGTATGACTCGGTGTGAAGCAGATCATTCTGTCTTTTATCAACACTCGAGTGTTGGATGTGTTTACTTGATAGTATATGTTGATGATATTGTTCTTACAAGGAGTAAAAACAATGGCATCTCTCAGTTGAAACAACATCTCTGTCACCATTTTCAGACCAAAGATTTTGGCAAACTGAAATATTTCTTGGGTATTAAGGTGGCACAGTTCAATGATGGTATTGTTATATCTCAGAGAAAGTATGTCATGGATACTCTGGAGGAAACTGGGTTGATGAGTTCAAATCTGTTGATACACCCATGGGTCCCAATACTAAACTTCTATCAAATCAGGGGGAGTCTATATTTGATCTTGAGTAGTATAGAAGATTGGTTAGGAATTGAATTATCTTACCATTACTCGTCCTGACTTTCCTTTGCAGTCAGTGTGGCAAGTCAATTTCTTAATTCCCCATGTGAAGATCATTGGAATGCAGTCATTCGTACCTTGAAGTATATTAAAAGATCCCCTGGAAAAGGATTGTTATATGGTTCTAATAACCATACAAGAGTTGTTTGCTATTCAGATGTTGATTGGGCAGGATCTCCTTCTTATAGAAGATCTACATCTGGGTATTGTATCTCTATTGGTGGTAATTTGATCTCGTGGAAAAGTAAGAAACAGAGTGTTGTAGCAAGAACCAGTGTAGAAGCAGAATATAGAGTTATGGCCTTAGCAGCCTGTGAACTTGTTTGGCTTAAGCAATTATATAGAGAGTTACAATTTGGAGATGTTACTCAAATGACACTTGTGTGTGACAATCAGGCTGCTCTTCATATTAGCTCTAATCCTGTCTTTCATAAGAGGACCAAACACATTGACATTGATTGCCATTTCATTCAGGAAAAGATCATGTCTGGAAACATCAAGACTAATTTTGTTAACTCAAATGATTAGTTAGCAGATATTTTTACTAAGTCTTTACGGGGGGCTAGAATTGATTATATTAGTAAGAAGCTTGACACATACGATTTGTATGCTCCAGCTTGAGGGGGAGTGATAGATATTATTTAGATATTGTACACAAAGAAGATTAATCTCAAATCCTATTTTCTTTATTTTCAATAATTTATACTGTTAAATGGGATGTTACAACATCCAAAGCTACTAATACACTTAAGCTTGGATGCATTCAACATCCACAAGCTACTAATGAAACCATCATCTGCAAGCTACCAATACAATTAAGCTCGGATGCCCCAACATCCGCAAGTTGCCAATACAATTAAGCTCATGTGTAATCGACATTCGCAAGCTACTACTACAATTTAGTTCGAATGTTATTAACATCCACAACATACTCATTAAACCTTGGACCCCAGACATTTGTAGGCTACTCATTAAAGCTTGGATCCCTAGACATCCACAAGGTACTAGTTAAACTCAAATCTAAACCCATCTGATTTGTACTTAAAACAAGTTAAATAAAGTTATTTAATGTATTTCATTAATCATAACAAAGTAATCCAAATTGAATATCCGGAAGTCAATTTAAAACAAACGAACATTAAATCGAGATAAAGTAATAATCCAAAGCCATTTTTGGAAATACAAATTACTTGTACTGATACTTAATCTTCTGGATTTCTCCTGTATTTATTTTCAGGACTCAAAACTCTATTTGTATGAGTCAACGACTCAACTCTTAAAAGGCTCATACACAACTAGAAAATTACTCTAACCAAATCCAATAAGAAGGTGATATTATTACGCTATGATATTGAAGACTAATTTATATTATTTTTCTACCCTATCACCTTCCAGATCAGTCTCAATATAATTTTTCAACTTTTAAGTTCTCTATTCTTCCCATTAATTTGTTATACCACTTATTATGAATTCAATTTTTTAATCTTAAATTTAAATCTCGTAAATAATATGTCAAATTAAAAAAAATAACATAAAAATAAATAAACACGAACTAAAATATATATTAAATTTAAAATTATTATACATGTTGATATATAAAATAATAAAAATTATTTCAATAGTTAATATTTTAATTAATAAAATAAAATAGTGTACTAATAAAAATATTAGCACATGTGTTTTTTCATTGGCTAATATTTACAAACTAAGTTAAATTTGTTATTTGTCAAACCATTAAATTAACAACTTTTCACGTGTTTATGATCAATTGTTTCATTTATTTATTTTTAGAAGTTTCCTAAATCTTTAAGTATTAGTTGTAATTCTCCAGGATACCTCAATTATAACAAGAAACCCAAAATAGTTAATTCTTTTGTATTTTATTTAATAGCTTAGGCAAAATATTTGAACATGCACTGTGGCGTGTAAGTAGAAACTAATGCGTTGTGGTATATTTTGTGATAAAATGCATGTGATATCTTATAAATGCACATGATATCTTAATTTGTAGATCACCACACCACCAAATCTGTAAGATCTGAATTAGTATTTTAATATATATTCACATAAATTTTGACCGTGTCAAAAGGTCGCGCACTGGCCAATATTTTATCATTTTGTTTCACAAGATGTGCCCAACAAGCTCTCTTAATGGAATCTTATAACCGGTGACGAATCATTGGCAAATATTGTGGGACTGTAAATTCTTTTCTATAAAAGTATAGAGAATTTTGAGAGTAGCAAATATATAAAATTTATATAATTGAAAAGGTTATTTTTTATATATTAATTTTTGTATGTAAACAAACTTTAGAAGAACGATAACCTCCTCGTTGACTAAGTTCCGCCACAAATTTATTATAGTTATCTTATTTATTTTGAACTGATGTGAATTGGTATATGTCCTATTGTTATTAGTAGTGATTTTTATTGAAGCAAAAAAGGTTGAAATGCGTTTAGTAAGTTATATTTATAATTATATACAAAGGATTTGTATTTTTTTTTATTTCTTTTAATTTTTCAAATGATAAATGAATCTCTTTCTATGAGTATTACTTAAATCTATTTTTATTTTGACAGAATTTCTTTTCATATTAAGTGGTTATAAACATGAGTAATATCAAATTTTTTATTTGAGTGGGTACTAAATGTTAAAATCATTAACGCTAGGCCATAAATTACGATTATTTGCGGGTTTACTCGGTTATATAAAAATAGTATATCATATCGTAGTAAAAAAACAAACCCTTCAGATTATGGTTTTTTGCTTTTGCAAATAATTTAAAAAATGTCATTGTTTCAGCATTTCATGTCTTTTTATTAGAACTTTTCAAAATGGATAACACAGCTCAACCCAGATCGACTCACCACGGGTTGATGATTTAATGAGTTAACCCAACTCAGCTTACTTTTTAACGAGTCAAAAAAATTTGAATCCGGTCCAGCCCATCACGGGTTGATGGGTTAAACAGCTTGGTCATGGGTTCAATTAATTAAAAAAATACAATTTTTTTTCAGTCAAAACTAAATTGTAATTCTAATTAAAATTTAAATAAACTTTAATACAATCCAAATATAAACCAAGATAAAAAAAATACAAATTATTTATGTGTTGCCTAAAAAAAACCTAACATGACCCAAATGTAAAACCCAACTTAATAAAAAACATTTGTGTAACCCTTTTATCTATGAGTTAGTGAGTAGGGTTCTAGATGAGCCAAGTCAAAAATCAACCCATATTAAAATTTGTAAAAAAATTTCAACCCAACCCGGCTCGAACTCGTGGTGAGCCGAGTTGGCTAACGGGTTCCAACCCATTTTGACAGCTCTACATTTTATGATAACAATAGTTTATGTATGTAGTTATTTCACATATTTACAATAGTGAATATGCACTATACATGTTGCCTTCCCTGTTTTTTTCTTTTTAAATATACACTAGATAAAAAATTTTGGTTAAATTATTCTTTTGGTCCCTCTATTTGTCATGAAATTTCAGTTTGATCATCAAGTTTTCCGTTGTCTCAATTTGGTCCTCATTTTCTTAAAAATGACTCAATTTGATCCTCACCGTTAACTTTGACCAAACGGTGTTAAAGTCAATGCACGTGTCAATTTCTGGTTTTTTTAAAATTTTTGAATATTTATTTAATATTTTTTAATACTTTTTATTTTTTACACGTGTCACTTCATATTTTGACACGTATAAAAAATTGACATGTGACACAACTATGAAGTGACACGTGTAAAAATTTTAAAAAATTCAAAAAAACTATGAATTAACACGTGGCGTTGACTTTAACACCGTCTAGTCAAAGTTAACGGTGAAGACCAAATTGAGTAATTTTGAAGAAAATACGAACCAAATTGATGAAGGATTATCTTGTTCCTTTTTAAGATTATTGAATATGGTGTGAGTTGATTAAGAAAGCTAAGCGAAATCCCCACTGGACATTAAGATAGCAAGCTATCTAGATGTGAAGGTTCCTTTCACAAAGCTCAAGAGAAGAAGATGATGAATTGATTCAAAACTAAAAGGAAATGGAAAGCACATAAACCATAGAAAACCAAGAACAATTAAAGGAAGAAGAAAACATAAAATGGAAAGGAAAGAAATGGTAAAAATGTGAGAAGCACGCCACTACA
>Ga0214544_1011821_pt1 | contig 11804 bp, 4 predicted proteins | sample CNSS3metaG_FD_160074 | JGI IMG/M metagenome (GOLD analysis project Ga0214544, IMG submission 160074) | Root nodule microbial communities from cowpea collected in UCLA plant growth center, Los Angeles, California, USA - CNSS3 | ecosystem: Host-associated > Plants > Roots > Nodule | place: USA...
TAATATATATAATAATTATTTTATTATATAAAATATTTATTCAAAAATATAAATATATATATATATATATATATATATATATATATATATATATATATATATATATATATATATATCATATTATATTATGTGTTGTGAATTATTTTGAATTTAAATTTAGCATAAGATTGAGCAGGTGAAATACTAGTTGTAGGAGAATATTATTATTGAAAGAGATATTTTGGACACGTAATGCAATGATGACAAAATGACTAAGTGAGACCCTACTTCCATTACCCATCCATGAAAACAAACAAGAACAGAAGAAGGAAAAGAATAATTCAGGAGAGTCATATTAAACCAAACTGTCTTACTAGTTTCTGGGTTATGAACTTTGGTTGAAACACCATACATGGACATGAAACAGCTAGGTGCATATAGGGTATAAAAGAAATAGCAAAATATTGTTTTGAAGTTAAAAGATATAGTTATGAGTATGACTAGTCTGAATGAGAAAGAAAAAAAATGGAGAGAGAGCATAGTAAGTAGAAAGCAAACCTTGTGCTTTACGCCATGTATCTTATGCACCAATCCCTGCCAATTGTTGTAACTGCTGCCTTTGCTTTTAATGTCTGCAACTGCGTGCTCTAATGCTCTAACTACGCCAAACTTCAACTATGAACTCGACTTTTCAACCTCCAACTTCCCCTTTCAACCTACACATAATATTACATACTGTAAATGGTTTATACTATAACAAACCGGTTTTCATTTAAGGTGTTGAAAGACACGAGTGTGAAGCGCATGCAGCTAGCTACGTAGACTGCTAAAACTGGTTTATCACGTTAAAGACACGGGACAATACATTAGCGTATATGGGAATAATGAAGCTATATATGCTAACTCTATAGCCTCAATATCTGATACTCTGAATTGAAAACTTCATTCATGTACAAAGGCAACAACTAGAGTGTAGAGTATACTTTCTTTTCTTGTTTGGATTCAGTGAAACAACAACCTCAAAAAGCAACGTTTGGGAAAGCAGAAAAGTAAATTGAAACATGTATGAGAAACTGCGAAGGAGTAAACGAGATTTTAGAATTGGTTGAGGTTGAGAGAAGGAAGATAGATTTGGGGAGGTGAGAGGAGAGGAGACCAGGTGTTTATTAGGGATGGTTCACTTTCTGCTATTGATAAAGCATGTATCAAAGAACACTACTCTAAGAAAACAGTACTCTCCTCACTCAGTGCCTTTAAGAAAGGAGAATCAGAAGTGAAACCGGTTTTGAAAGCGTGCCACTGATTGTCAAAAGGGGGGAACACTACGAGACCTTTTACCTTTTGGGAACCATAAAAGAAACGTATAGCTATAGCATTGCATGATGTGTATGTATATAATATTAAAACGAATAATTGCAGAAAGGAGGATTTTGAATTTTGATGATTTATAGTAAGTATATGATTATGCATGTGGTGAGTGGTGCCTACTATGTGTGCTGCAAAGGTTAATTTGAGTGCAGTTGTATAGGTGGAAGAATTGCAGGTAAGTGTGGTTTTATTGGTTTGTGAAATGTGTAGCTTAGAGATGTTGTATGAGAAAGAGTTAAAGGAGGAAAAGAAAGGTTGTGTCAGCTTCTTTGACGGAAATATGACCGGTCGGAAATTCAGATTCCGGGGACTATGTGTCAGTAAAGTGAGAGAGAAAGAGAAAAGAGGAGAGGGTGAAGCACATGTGCATTGCTGGGTCGAACTTTTATAAAGGAAAGGGCACTGCATACGAGAACCCCACCCTCGTTTTTTTTTTCATCTCCATCCAAATCTCTCTTTTTTTTTTTTTTTCCTTTGCTCTTTTAAAAAATATTAAAAAAATAAACTAAATATTTTCGTAGTATTTCACTGTATAAAATGTTATATATTTTTCCTTCTCATTATGTGGTGCTTTACCTTAAATGGATGTTACGTAAGATATGCATGAAGTAATGTGAAGGATTTGTATTTTCTTTGCGAGACCACGTGGCGAGTGAAGTTAAAAAATGTATTACTGAATGGTATATAATATACTATAGTTGCAGTTATTTACACAAAAAAGAAAGTTTCTTATAAAAGAGGGTTTGATTTGATCGGTTAGACTACATCATTACGTGCAATGGGAGTTTTCAATTTTTGTCAACTTCGATTCAATGGGAGATTACAACGATTGATCTCAAAAGAAATTAGAAGAATGGAGTCTTATACTTAAACCAGAAAGTATTGTGCAGAGAAAAAGCTTATATTTTGTCACAAACTAACTTCTGTGCACACACTTTATATTTTTCTTCAGTCGACAAACTTATTAAAATTTTCAATGGATCTATAATATATCTATTTCTTTTACATTTCAATTTACATGAATGGAAATTGTAAAATAATCAATAAATACATAGTTCATTTTAATTAAATAAATAAATTTGAAATTTCAGGTACGAACAGATAATGCAGAATAAAATTAAAATAATATTTTTTGAAATACTTTAAGAAACACAAAGTGATCTGTTACTAAACTCTATTTTTATTGGAATTGTGTGTAAGTCGAAGTCGAATAAAAATATATAAGAAGAATAATATATATATATATATATATATAAAGTGAAAAGATTTATTTATTCATTACTTAATATTGTTGGTTAATCTCAGCAATTAAATCCTTTACTTTCTTGTTAATAAAGAATTAATAAAAAATTAAGATGTTGTATTTAAAATCTTGTAAGTAAGATCTAAAGTAGAAATATTGTGTATGGTTGGAATCCAAATGGCAAAAGGAAAAAAAAAAAAAAAAAAAAAAAAAAAAGAGTATCATTTACCTTGAAATCTTCACCCATTTTTACATTTGTTACGGTGGTTGGGCCATGGGCTTTATGAATCTTCTTTCATGAAGAAGCATAAGTCTGTAGAATAATAAATATTCACGTTAAGGAGATATTTAAATAATAAGGAGACATTTAATTGTTACGCACTGACACGTCTTAACACTAATGATTTTTTACTAGATCAAATAATATACTTAAATCAATTATAATTTTAATATGTAATTTCAATCTATATTATAGTTCATTCTTGTAATATAAGTCCATTATATAAATGTTTTAATCTTAACGAAGCTAATTATGTTTCACCTATAATCAAATTGATTGAGTAAAGAATAAAAATAGGTGAAGTATAAATTTAAAAGTATTAAAAAATTTAAATTTGTTTAACTTTAGATAACATAACTTTTCATAAAATTATACAATTTTAATCCTTTTAAACAACATATTTTATCATAATTATTTTAAATTTTATATAATTTTTTTAAACTTTTTTATCTAATGAAAATATATCTTTGTATTCATAAAACGTTTTGAAAGTGTATGACGTGTAATATTTTATTGTAAAACATAATCCAAAAAAAAAACACCACAAGAGACGATAATCCATTGGTGAACTCGCCATCAACAAAGTTAAAAGTAAATTACACATACTATTTATTTTGAAAAAAAGAATTATATCTCTCACCTTTTATTTTGACTTTTATACATTCTAGCATTAAATGCCGACCACAATATTTTTTTGTGAGAAAACCTCGCAGTAAATTATCACATAATCCAACTTTAGTTGGACATATTTACACATAATTATTTTTTAGAAAGTTGATTGACTGATTTGACTGGTCTATTGAGTGTTAACTTCAAACAGGTAAAGTATTACAATTTTTAAAAGGTGGAAATCAATAAGAAAAACTAATCAAATCAGCGTGGAATAAGTAAAAACTAGAGTGAAAAATAGGTTTGAAATGATATTTTATATTACACTATTTTTAATCTTTTATTACTATTATCTAAAGTACTCTTAAGACAAAATTAAAATATATATATATATATATATTTATTTATTTATTTATTTAAGGATTTCACAACATAAACTAGTTTCTTATAATTAAAAATTATAATCTTATCATAATGTATATTCTTTTATTACTTAAAACATTTTGTTAAGGATATAATTTATTAGGATATGGTTTAATTTAGGATTAAATATATTTTTAGTTTTTAAACTTTTAGTAAAAATTGAAATTAGTTTTTCTTTATATATTTTGTCCAATCTAATCTCTCAACTTTAAAAAGGGTTAAATATGTTTCTGATCCTTCAAGTTTCAGTGAAATTTGAAATTAGTCCATCTTCAAAACTTTCGACCAATTTAGTCCTTTTAACCAAATTTGGTTAAGTTTATCTAACGTTTCAAGTGCATTTAACGGTAGTATTTGAATTGTTTAAAAAAATTTGGTAAGAATGACTAAATCCATGTATTTCTAAAGATGAAAAACTAAATTTGTATAAAATTTCGAAGAGGGACTAATTCCAAAATTCACTTAAACTTGACCAAAAACATATTTAACTCCTTTAAAAATACTTGAATTTAGTCATTTTAACCAAGATTTATTAAATTTATTTAAGGTTTTAAATGTGTTTTTCAACTAATATTAAAATATTGAATAAATTTAATAAAATTTGATTAAAAAAATTATATCAACATAAATCTTAAGTCGAGAGACTAAATTGAACTAAAATTTATAAAATAGACTAATTACAATTTTCACTATGTAAAATTTAAGCGACAAAAATATATTTAATCATGTACTTTATACCTAAATATAACCATAATGTAATTTGTGAGAGGAAAAGGGTAATCGATGCAAATAGAAAGATATATTTTATTTAATGTAGTACATTAAGATTTAGAGTTAAATTAACTTTACGTAATAATATTTGAGGAAAAAATTATTTTTGGAATAAAAAAGCTACATAATAATTTAACGAAAAAGAAAAAGGAATCTTAAATTAATCTATTTAAAACGAAATTTTGAATTATAATATAAAAAAATGATATAGAAATGAGAATGAGAGAAATTATTCAGGAATAAAGAAGGTAGTTTTGAAGTCAAAGGGAGAAATGATTGTGTTTGTTTTAAAAGGTTGCGGAATATTGGACGCAGCTTGACCCACCAAAACGTGAGAATGATTGACAAAACGTTGCAATCAAAAGGAACATGCATGTCCATAAAGGTGAGAATGATTATGAGGGGATCCGTCAATCTCACCATAACAGTCATTAGATGCTCTTTTCTTCAAACCACCACTTCACTCATTAGGCTTCATCATTTATCATCACCGCTTCACCTTCTCTCATGGCCAAAACATCATTTAACTTATTACTTCAAAATTTAATTGTACATTCATTACAAATAAAAAAATTTGAACACAATATAAATATAAAGACAAAGACTAATAAAAATATTATCTTTAAAATTGTAGGTAAAGAATAGTGCTAATTTTTAACACGTGAGTTAAACTCATATCTTATTAGTGTCGTATCTTTTCAACAATTTTTTTTCAAAAAATTTAAAAAATATCAGTTTGTATGATCGACTAAGAAAAACCCCTCTGTATGGAAGGTATTCGTGACTTAAATTTTTTCTCCTTGAAAAAGAAATACCAATGTGAAAGAAGAAAAATTGTGATTCAATTCCTTCCTTTAACAAAAGAACTAACTTAATATTTGTTGATAAAAAAAAAAAAAACTTTATCAAATAGTTTTCAGAAAAATCATGGCCCTAATTCTTTAACCTTTAAACATTTTCCTTTTACCGACATTCTTTTCACCTTATAATACATCCAACGCAGTGGGCAACCTATTATTATTATTATTATAATTTCTTTATCAACGGTGATTGATATCAGAATTAAGATGTGTTATGTTATGATTGCATTTTGTTAATCAGAAGCCTGAATTAAACTATTTAATCAAAGAAACCAGCTCCTACACAAATAAATTATGCCACCAACACTGACATATTCAACCAGCTGCAAGGAATATTTCGAAACACTTGAATTCGTGCAATCCATACTCCAAGAAACCCTATTTCAACCCACACCAATCTGTAAAATGCAGAAACTTATTTTTTAGGGAAAAGCGTCTTTGTTGTGGAAGAAGAAATCAATAAAATTGTAATTATATAAATATACAAAATGAAACACTGCGAACACAAAGGAACACAATTAAATTTATACTTTAAAATTATTGGCAATGATAAAACGATGTCACAAAGCACAAGGTGTCTGCAAAGGTTGTAATGTTGATAGAATATAATTAATGTAATAGTGAGCAGAAAGAGAGGTTTTATAAGCAGAAGCCTAGCAGCGTGATGTGATTAGAGGGCAAGGAAAGGTGTACTTAGGTGTATAAAGGACAAATGATAAAGGCATTGATCTTTTAAACTTTTTGTCGTCGTTAATTTATAGGTAATGATTTCGACCGAGCAAAGCAACAAGGGTGTTAGTATGAGGTAGGTTGTTATCCATATATCATATTAGCAATCATTCTGTTACATGTCGTGCGTTGAATTACACATTTGAATTGCATTGCATATTCATTATCTCAACTTGTTGCCCTTTCTTTATGCTCATCATTTCTCACTTTAAGAAAAGGGTACAATGCAACAAAAAAGCAATAGTACCCCTGGGACACCCCAAATTCTTCATATATATTTACATTCTACAAATTTTATCTCCTTCCTATGCTTACAAAGTAACTTTCACCAACTTGTTAAAATATGAGATCAAAAATAACCTCACAAACTTTAAATTTACCTTCACAGATGAATTCAATTGATGAAATCAAATAACTCACGTGTGTGTATGTATGTATAATTTAGGATAATGATATTTTGACCCATTTCTTTTATTCATTTTAACTCGTTATTCTAATCACCTTTAAATCATCACATCACACCATTACAAAAAATCAAAATAGATAATTGAAGGACGATTTGAGTGGTGAGTTAAAAGTAGGTAAACAATGTTGGTTCTCAAGTGAGTATTCACCAAAGTTCCACATTGAGTAATATGAAAAAAAGGCAGCAGAAAAGTATTATAAAAGCAAAGAGTTGGTTTTGGAGTTGTGATCACAACTCAATAGGTCTCTTGGGTGTATGAAGGGCTTGGGTAGTTGTGTGTCATTAGAAGGTTTGCAATTTTTGCCAGAAAAATTGCACTATGAAGGGTTTGTAATTTTGGTCCACAAAAATTGCACTATGAAGTGTTTGCAGTTTTGGTCCATAAAAAATTGTATGAATGTTTGCAATTTTTGCCAGAAAAATTGCACTTGGTTTATAATACTTCTTGTTGAGTGTTTGTGGATATAGGCCTTGAGGTGCCGAACCATGTTAAATTTCCTGTGTGTCTTTATTTATATTTTTCTGTTCTTATTTGTGGGTGTCACTACAAAAAAAATGCATTTTAGCGACCACCTATTTTGGTCGCTAAAAGGTATAAAATCGGTCGCTAAATCGTTAGCGACCGAAATAGCAACCAAAAATATATAGTTGCGAAAACCCTGGTGGCAAATCAATTAGCAACCGAATTACAAATCAGTCGCTAAATAGCAACCAAAATTTTAGTCGCTAATCTGTCACTAAAAGGATTGGTCACCTTCTTCAATGGGACCAATTTAGCCACTAAATATTTGGTGGCTAATTCAGTCGCAAAAATGAAAAAAATTTAGCAACTCTCCTTTTTGGTGGCTAACGTGAAAATATTATTAAATTGTTTTTAAAAGATCAATCACTAATTTGGTCACAGATGTGATAATACAACAACCATTATTTTTTGGTCGCTAATAGATTTTTTTATTTTAATTAAAATAATTTTTAAATTTAAAAACATTTAGTGACTATTATATTTCTATGACTAAATGAATAACAAAAATGAAATTGTGATCACTTTTATTACATAATTATACCTACTTATATACAATATTTTGATCAACTTGTAAACAAGTTTTTAACTATACTATAAATACTACAAATTTAATTATGTTAAATAACAATCAACTCTTGAGATTTAATGTTATCATAAATATGAATGTCAAAATTTATGATATTAAAACGATTTCAAACATCTAGTTATGTGTAAAAATAACATCCAACACTAATAATTCAATAAAATAACAAGGAAAAGAAACGGTGGTGAGCAAAAAAAAAGCCTAATTAAAACTAAACAATTGTAGGATTTGCTTTGGATCACTTCATGGCATCCTCTTGGATTCCAACACGAGACTTGTAACAACATTGTTCCCACACAATAGCCAATACGCTCATAACTACACAGTAAATCTCCATATTCAATAATGTCACGCTTCAATTCCAATCTCGCACTGCAAAAGCATTTAATGAGTATACAACAATCAGCAAATATTATCTCATGGCCAAAAACATTATAAAATCTAACTTATAAATTTTTTCATTTAAAATAAACTCGATTAAAGTCAAGCGGCAAAAAGAAAGAAAAGTTTTATCAAGATATCAACTAATACATTCTAAATCATTTTAGTACCTCTATCACTAGCACTATATCTCTGACAAAAAATTATCCTTTATACACAACTTTCGAAAGAGATAAACAAGGAAATTAGAACAACCTTCTACCTTGGACCTTTCGAATAGTCGACCACTTATAACGACACTACTTCCACCCAACATTGAAATGGTTTCTTCACAAATTTAGGAGCAAAATATTTATTTTAGGTAACATAACTTTTGAAACAAAGCATTGCTTGCATAGATAGTGCATAATTGTGGTTAAAATATGACAGCAAAAGTAATAAAGCAAAGGAAGAAATTCAGTGTTTTTTCTTATCCAAAGAACTTCTCAATAATGAGTAGTTACTTCACAATAAAAAGACAATAAAGAGTAGTTACTTCTTTACTTTTCATATCCAAACTGATAATAGTGGTGATAAATTAATGCACTACTTTAATTCTTTAAAAAAATATTTTTGCCTAACTCATAAAGCATAACTAAACTCTAAGTAACATCAAAGTTCCCTTAGTGATCCATTTGTGTAACCATTGTATAGAACAAATTTATCAAAGTTCCCATTTTATTTTTTATTTTCTAAAATGCTATTGCCAATTAAAAATGCATAAGATGAATCAATTTAGTTACAAGCCACACCAAACTCTCAAATACTTTGGATTTGGATCACATTTTGGATACATCATATAATTAAAGGGGATGGATAACATCCTCCTTCAGTTTCAAATCCAATAGACCATTTGATTAAGACTCAATGGATCAAAATCAATCCAATTAGAAACACATATAAGATTTCATATGACCTCAAACAGAGAAGAAATAACAAATTCTTTAATATGCCACTTATTTGAAACAAAACGGAAAGAAAACATGTTTCACAATCATAAAACCTATATCAACTTTTGCTTGGGAAACACCACACCACAACGCAACTTCCATTAATTACAATTATAAAAATAATAATAGAAAAGAAAATAGACAAAAAAAACTAAAAGATGTCAACGCTAAACAATGAAAATTAACAATGAATACTAAATAAAACATAGATTTAGTGAAACACTGAAAACTATTGCAACATAAAAGGAGAAATAACTATATATTAAACTATATTTAAATGATATAAATTTAGGCCAAGAACGCTGCGTGAGGTTCTTTTATATTTAAGTCCATTTGTCAAGGTAGTATGTACTCCCTGTCACATTATATTAAAATTTCATTTTCCAACTAGCTGGCCATTTTAACCTCCAATAACTATTTAAAATTATAATCATTGATTATATTAATTCCTAACATTAAAAATAATTTAAGAATCATTTATAAAATAGTACCTCCTTCTTATTCTTTCCAAAATCATGAAAACATATCATCAACATGGTCTGCTATCCCAGACTCCCTTTAAACACTCATAGCAAATTTTTAGATTGATTTGCTTTGGAAGGTGAATGTCAAAAAGCTAGCATATAATTGTTTATTCTCATATTACATCACCATTTTCCCATCCTAGCTGTAATTGACCTACGCTCCAATAATATTTCCAGAACATCTTATATAACACCATCCAATATTTGATAATAATAGACTACTGCAACTTTCACCATTTATATAACTTGACATACAGGTCAAATATAGTCGATAAATAAACAAGCTTACTTTCTTAAAGTAGAGTATGCTTCAACTTTTTTGAGTGGATATCCAGAGGAATGAAAAGCAATCAAACAACACACTGGCCAGCTGAAATAATATATCATTCATTGTAGTTGTATAGAAGAAATCACTGTAGTCTAGTCAAAACAACTTCAAAACATATATCATTCACAAAGGTTGTGCCAAGAAATCAGAAATCTCACCCTCTCAGCTCCACAACTCAGCTGTGTCAAGAACCTCAGTTCCATCTCCTCACGATCACCTCACCTTCGACTTCAATATTGGGGGATTCATTAGGGTTTGTCAATGAAAAATAATCAACAAATTAAAGAAGGGTTTCTATCCTTACCTCGCAAATCTTGTTGAAATGGTTGAAATCAACCACAAGGTGATTTGCTTCAACCTCCACGAACGCTTGAATACAGACCCTAGCCACGAAAATCAAAATCCCAATCGGTGCGAGAGAGAAAAGGAGAAAGCCCTTGTGAGTGGTGCTTGCGACAGTGGCTTGCGACAGTGGTCACCCTGGATGAAGTCGGGAATGTAGTTGAATCCAATGTTATGGAGCATTTCCAGGGTTTCCTTGTTGATCACAATGTGGTCGGTGTTGATGGCGGAGATGTAGGGCACGAAGGGGTTGAGGTAGAACTTTAAGAAAGAAAATAGGAGGTTGCCAAAGGTCTGGGAAACACATTTGGAGATGGGATGGGCAAGATCGAAGGATTTGTCGGAAGGAACGTGAGACAGAGGGATGCGGAAAATGAGAGGGTTTTAGAGATGAGAGGGAGGGAAATAGAGTTAACTAGTGAATTTTTCTTTTTCACAAGGCGGGAAAGGGTTTGGAAAAATAAAAAAAGAGAGGGATTTAGAAATTAATTTAATAATATATAATTATTATGAAGAAATTAATTTAGTGATTAATTTTTTTTTATACATTTGGTGATTACATTTCTTTAATTGCAATTTAAATGTAATAATAATAAGTATAATATTTTTTAAAAAATTACATTAGGTTTTTTATACATTTATATAATTTTAAATAATTTTATGAATTTAAAAATAAATAGTTATCTTCAAAATTATTATTGAAATAATATATAAATATTTTAAATTTTTGCATTAAATTTGATCGAAGTTAAATAAGATTTAAGTAAAATTTAAATAAATATTTTTTATGACGATTAATTATTTGTTATAAATCTAGTTTCTAATTATATTATTATATTAATAATAAAACTATTTTGGATATGCAATCCAAGTCAGGAAAACTAATATTTTGGAAAAATCAGTTGGTCTGAATTCGACCTAACGAGATCATTTCGGTCTAATCCAAATTTAATATTTGAAACACATATATGACTCTTTTATTTTTTTTCCGAATAAACGGGATCAGGTTAGTTCAGATCGATTAAACGCAGATGGATGACGTGAGTTATCCAAATGAAATGTAAAAAATCTGAGACTAGCGAGAAGATCAGGGAAGATCGAAGTAGATCAGGGAAGATCGAAGTAGATCGGAGAAAATCTCAAATAAGATCGTAGCAGAGACGGGAAGATCAAAGAAGATCGTCAGAGCAGAATTCAAAGAAAATCTAAGTAGATCTGAAGATCAGGGAAGATTAAAGCAACCCAAAGCAGATCAAAGCATATCAAAGCAATAATAATGATAAATACATGTTTATGAACAAAATTATTTTTGAAAGAAAAATATTATGTTTGTGAATTTCTTTAGTTATTTTTTATACATTGAGAGAGCAACATACATAAATATATTAATGTTAAAATTTATACTT
>Ga0214544_1011824_pt1 | contig 11798 bp, 8 predicted proteins | sample CNSS3metaG_FD_160074 | JGI IMG/M metagenome (GOLD analysis project Ga0214544, IMG submission 160074) | Root nodule microbial communities from cowpea collected in UCLA plant growth center, Los Angeles, California, USA - CNSS3 | ecosystem: Host-associated > Plants > Roots > Nodule | place: USA...
TATATATATATAAATAAAAAGGTAAATAAAAAGAAATTCAACCCACATTGTTAGACACATGGTTGTGAATTTTTGATTTTATAAAACATGTCAACTCATAATTTTTGTTTTTGTTGAGCTTGAATATCTGCAACACCGATCATATAAACTCACGCTAAGGTTATTATGTATCGAAAATTGTAACTGTGAATGAAAAGGTTCTTATAATTTGTTTATTAGAGAAGAGGTACACAAAGAAGTTTTTTTAACTTACATATATGGAACTCCATGAATACATAGATTGGTGAGTTATTTAGTATCTTTTGGTTATGCCACTTTATTTTTTTAATTTTTATTTTTATTGGTAATCATTTACCAGCCATTTTTTAAAATAAGTAAAGTTAGGTCAAAAGTTTTATCATGTATTTTTTAAAATTTTTATTAATTTTAAAAGATTAAAAAATATATTTGCTAACATTGTTAACTTATTTTTGGTTCTCTAATGTTAAAAAATTCATATATTCAAATAAAATTGAAGTTAAATTATTAATATATCTGGTTTCTTTAATTAAATTTGTCCACTTAAATTAATTTTATAAAATAAATAATTTAATTCTTTTCATGTCAACTGTAAGGCCCGTTAAGATTACTCCTTATCTTTCAGCCCTAAACTAAAAGGGTTGTCCTGGTAAGTGGGCTTAAGGGCTGGCCCAGTAGATAAAACCATCATTCGTTGTCCTAAGTCTCACTTTTCACTCATTTTCACAGAACCTAGGTCTGCAGCCATCAACCCTTCTGCTAGGGTTTATTCACTGTCACGTTGAGCTAAGGGAGATTGCTACTCCATGTAAGTATTCCTTCTTGTTTGTACTGGTCCCTCTTCACCTTATCAAAATTTCAATTGAGAGCCTCTGCTAACTCCATCCCCTGGTTTTGTCCCACTATGTTTTCAGCCCCATAGTTCGTCCTTAGAGCTGTTGTAACCGTGGTCGTGCCGCCAAGATCTCTACTAAGCTTTTCCAGGTACGGGGAAGTTAGAGTTTTCAAGTCTTGAACGATTTTCTGGCTGGTTTGATGTTTGTTGGATATTGCATGAACTGTATGTCTGTGATGAATGTGTGAACGATCTTGGACTATTGCTTGGGTATGGATATGTGTTGTTGCAGGAAAGGCAGTGGCGAGATCTGTCAATCTCGCCCAAGCTAGGGTAACTCGCCTAGGCAAGACTTGCAGGAGCAACCAGGGTTGGCGGAGGACTCTGGTTTTGAGCGAGGCCAGTCTCGCTCAGGCAAGAGCCACTCGCCTAAGCGAGGAGGAGTGAAGGCCTGGAACGCTGTTGTGGTCTAGCCCAGGCGAGGGACGCCATTGTTGGGCGAGAGGTTGTCTCGCCCAGGCGAGCCTGGACTCGCCTAAGCGAGCCTGCGAGGAAATCCCAGCATTTGTCGCGATCTCGCCTAAGCGAGGGTCTATCGCCTAAGCGAGAATACCCCTCTCGCCTGAGCGAGGGCTCTTGGCTTGAGCGAGATATGCTGCAGGTTGGATGACTCTCTTAAATTGGTAATTAGATTGTTGGTTATGATGTGTTTTGTATGAGGTATGAATTTTGTGAATTGAAAGGCATGGTATGATTTGTGTTATAAATTTTTATAAATGATTATGCATGTTGGGAGGAGATTATATGTGGGGGAATTGTGAGCTTGGCATGATTTCTACATGAATTGTACATGAGAAGTTGGATACATATGTATGTGCGTGTGGTCACAAACCTGGCATGAGCAACAATGGATCTTGATGGTTGGTAAACCTTTGGTATGGTTTTGGTATGAGGATAAACACTTTACTCATGATTGGGAATAGCGAGTTGGTAATGATTCAACATATGGGAAATGAGGATTTGGTTATGGATTTTGGTGTGAAATCTTATGTGCAACGTATGTGTAAATTCTTGGCTGTTTATGTATGTTGGTCCGTGTCAGTGCTTAATTCCTTGGAGTCTCTAGGTGAGACTTTCAGGATTGCGCTTCAGTGGTCGGGACGTAATTCCATGGCCCCTGTTAGTGGGTGTCCATGGTGGTGCCCCATCTGTATAACTAGGTAAAGATTCAAGGTAAGGTTGCATCCTAACGCTCTAAGGGGTTAGTTAGTCTCACTTAGAGCGGACTGACTCCTGTGGTGAGAGTAGCAGGAGGCCTGAAATTCATTAAGGGCTAACCTTGTGGTGAGGGAAAATTGATTCATCGTAACACTTGTAACACATAGCTCGGGGGTGAGCAGAAGTATCCACCACAAGTGCGGGCATCCGCTGAATCCGACCAAGTTATACGTATCCGGATGAGTAGAGTCGAGTCGTAGTGTATTGATTGAAAGTCATAACATGCCTGGTTGATGTATGGATAATGAATGGTGAGAAAATATATTTTCACTGTATGATAAAAATGTTGTTGGCTCTAGCTTACCCTATTTATTGCATGGTTGTCTTGTATGTGGTTCTTCTTTCTTGCGATGATCATCAATTTAATTGATGGGAGCAGATGGGCGAGGTTCCAGAGGTCAGCAACGAAATGGAGATTCCACTGCATAGTCCGCGTGGACTAGTTTATATTTTCTGTATGAGTTCATCTAGGGCTGCGACCCACGAAATAGATGGTTTTAGATTTATATATTCTTAGTTAACTTTTTATCCCGTTTTCTTTTGGGCATCGTGGTGTGCCATGGATCGCTGGAGCTTGGTTTCAAACTCCCGGGCTGCGCTTGGATGTTATCTTATGCGACACTACATTTAATTTCACTTATAAATTAAATGGGGTGTTACATCAACTTACTCTCTAATGAATGAAAACAAAATTTGTAGTTTTAAACCGGAGTTATTTTCGATAAGTTGGTGAATCCGAGTAACCCTATTTTGTCATAAATAACACTTGAAATCAATAAATAAACCTCAATAATATAGTTGTTTAATAGAGTTGTTTACTGATGATAATCCATTAAAATGTTAACATTTCCCTTTCGAATAAAAGTTTAACTCAAACATTTGTACAAGTTAATATAATTCAGTGGCGGAGGATCGTTAGAGCAGCAGACCTCGGCACCGCTAACTTTTTCAATTTTTTTTTAATTTTTTAATTTTTTTTAAATTATATATTTAAAATTTGTTAAACTATTTATGTTTTTAAATTTTTTAAATTATATGTATATTTTTAAATTAAATAATTGTATATTGAAAAGTTAATGAAAATAAAATTAGATATTTTTTATTTCTTTTATAAGTTATAACATTTAATGTTAATAAATAATAATATATAAAATTAAATATAATAAAGAAGTAAAATTATTAATGTTATAAATTAATGATTGTTTATTGATTTGATACATTTACTCATATAATTGATAGTCATATGATTCATTACTTTATGTAAATATTTGTAAATAGTTGTATTAACTAAGTTGATTTGTTTTTTTTATGGATTACATGTTGTATCTATAAATAAGACTCTTCTCCCAATGATAATACACAAATGAGTTGCTACCTATTTTCTCATTCTCTCTACTCTATTGTTTCTTCTTTTCTTTATTATCTATTATTCTCTATGTTATTTGCTTTATTTCATAACAATTAAGATACTTTTTATTTTTTTTATTTTCATTGTCTTTTTAGTTTTTCACATGTTGTATTTATCTCTTACCCTGACCTGATTTCTTTTTGTTACTTACCACAAAAGAAAAAAAAGTAATCTCATGTCTCAAAATTGATTTAGTTATGATTGAATTATTTGATAAATTTAAGAATATGAAAAAACGATGGACAATCTGTTAGATAATGTAGTTTATTCAATTTTATTGAACGAGTGACAATAATGTTAAATATGTAAATTTTAAGTATGTAATTTTGGCTCCCCAAAAATTTTGGACAAGATCCGCCACTGATATAATTAGATTAGACACAATTCTGTAAGTAGCAGACATTTATGAAAAAAAGAAGAAAAAACTATATCAAAATTATAATTTTAGAAAAAATATAAATTGTTTATTAATTATTATAAATTATGGTGTATATTAAGCAAACAGCGGAGCATTAAAGATGATAGGAAAAAGTGTATTAGGCTATGTATGCTCTTTACCTAACATCGAGTTGGTGTAAAAAGCAAAACGTGATTGGGTAAAGCACACAATAATCGCGTTTGTGTTGTGCTGTGTTTGGTGCTCATGCATTGCTGAGTCTTCTGCCGACACTTGTTTAGTTTTGCTGTCATATCATGTCTTGCCTTGCTTTTCTTCCATTCAAATTCGCATTGCACATATTCCTTTTCACATTTTTAACACTTCCACCAATTTATCCTCCAAAATCATGACACCTGTATATTCTCTTTATTAAAAACAACCTTTATCTTTTTTTAAGCTTTCTTATTATTGCAAAATAATACTAAACTCAGAGAATAATGTAAGTTGTTAGCTATTTGGATCACCAAATATATTCCAATCACTTAAAACAGAGTTTTCTAACCTGAAAGTTTTATTTGAAATCTTAAGTTTGTTGTATTTAGTAAATAAAATTCGGTGGTTAATAAAAATATAGTGACAAACTGAAGATTCTCCACAGATAGTCTGACATACTTTCCCCTAATTTAAATATAATCTCATAAGAAGTATGTTGATGGTATATAACATGATATATCTATATTTATATATAAAAAGTTATAACAGTAATAATTAGGATATGATCAGTAAATTTAATCAGAACACATTTGTACATTCTTTATATCTTTATCTAATGAATTTATATATAGTAAGAAATTATATGGACCCTTGCAATGACTATTTTAAAAACTATATTTAAATGATTTATACTACAAGCTTTTACATCTTACTAAAATGGAAAAATAAGCTGGTATAATTCAATTGGTTTAACACTTCTATTTTATTTGAATTAAAAGATAAAAAAATAAATAAATCCAATAAAACATTTCAGACGATCCAGGCCAAGAAAAAACAGAAACATATTCTTGTTTTTTTCTTTTCATTTTTGTTCACGAAGAGGTTTCCTTCCCTGATATTTTAAACAAACAATAAAACTATTTTCATCGATCAAAACTATCAAAGGTTTTCTTTTTTTTATTTGGGTGAGTAAAGGAGTTATAATAATGATTGTTTAGTTGTAGTTTTACATTAGATTTTTTTTAATTAAATTAAAGGAACTATTTTTTTGAAGGGAAAGAAAGAGGATGGGAGATTTTTTTTTTAAATAAGTCCATTTTAAAAGAATTATACAAATACACTTATTTTTATTGTTTCTAAATTAAATATTTTTGTTGTGTATATCGTGAATTCCGATTATTTGGAGGCCATTTCCCTGTGCGAAACTAGCTCTTATTTTCTTTTTATTTCATTTTTCTAACAAAAGTGGACAAAAATTCAGTTTAGAATTGGCTGTGTGGAGATATAAAGATTTGGTTTTTCTATTTTTTTAAATGATATAAAGAGGGGGAAATAAAATTTTATCATCGTTTTGGGTGTGTGAATAACAGAAAGAACAAAATGAAGGAACCGTGGGAGGAAGAAGGGAGAAGAAAGGAAAGCGACCCATAATTTATTTGACTCTTGTATTATGCCGAGTACAAACGTACCCTAACTCATAACGATAACTAATATTTTATATTAGACTATTGCTATTAATGATAAACGAAGGTATTAGTATTACTCGCCCTATTTATCTCTTTCTCTTTCTTTCTTCTATTGTCCTTGTAACAGAAACAAGGAAGAAACCCCAGCAAGGAGGATTTGCAACAGAGGTTGGCACTTGGGACATTTGTACCTGCAAAAACGTTGTTTATCAATGGAGACCAACAAACAGCAGAGGAAGAAATGGTTCCTGCCACTTGTATTGTCTCTACTGTTGTTAACCTTACTCATACTCTTTTCCATCTTCGTCTCCTCCGATTCTTCCTCTCTGCTCTACCTATATCGTACACGTGCCAGAGTGGAAGAGCCTCGTTTCGTGGAGTCAAAGCTGAGGGTGTCTTCCACGTCATCCAGTGAATCCGTTCCCAGGATCGCGTACCTGATCTCGGGGTCAGTGGGTGATGGCGAGACTCTGAAGAGGACCCTCAAGGCCCTTTACCATCCCAGGAATCAGTACGCTGTGCACTTGGACCTCGAGGCTTCCACGCAGGAAAGATTGGAGCTTGCCAACTTCGTCAAGAACGAACCTCTCTTTACCAAATTGGGCAATGTTAGAATGGTTGTTAAGGCGAACTTGGTCACCTACAGGGGACCTACTATGGTCACTAATACCCTTCACGCTGCGGCCATTTTGTTCAGGGAAGGTGGACTCTGGGATTGGTTCATCAATCTAAGCGCTTCTGATTACCCCTTGGTAACCCAAGATGGTACGCTACCCTCTCCTTAACTTTTTTTTTCTTTTTCTATCTTCCACGACCAAAACTAGGTACTGTTTTTTGTTAGATTCGGTGGAGATTTTTTTGATTCCTTATCTTTCAAACGGGGCCGGACATTTATTTCTGTCTTGGCTGTTTCCCAGGTTTAGATTTTGTGTTCATGGATTTAAATGCTGGTTTGTTTTGGAATGCATTTCTGATATGTGATGTGAGAACCGAACTTGTTATCTTGCTGCTAATTTTAAGATAAGTTTAGAGACTTGCTGAATTTTAAGTTGGTCTGATCTGGCCCCAATCCGTGTCCAAAGTGTTCTATTTGTTGGTTTGCTCATCGATGAGTTGTTTGTTTTGTCAGCTGAGAGGCTTGTTCCTCTCTCTCTTCTTGTGGCCCGGGGTGGTGGGGGAGGAAGAATGCCGGGTTTCAGATAAGAGTAAAATTGCTTATAACTCCGTTTCTGCTTATGTTTTTTTGAGAAAAACCACTGCCAATGTTATTGGATGCACAGCAAGAATTCATATAAGATAAATTCCCATTATGAATTTTATGATGGTTTGCTAGTTAAATGCTTAAATCTGTTCATCTGTTGAAACGTACTAAAGAATGTGAACTGTGAATTATGTTACCCTGTTTTCACGATCACTCACTTCATCTATTTTGCTCAACAGATCTGCTGCATACGCTATCATCAACTCCTAGACACCTTAACTTTATTGAGCACACCAGTGACATTGGCTGGAAAGAGTAAGTTGCTAATCCTTTCATCCTTTGTTATATTGAGTGATTTTCTTTATTTCCTTCAAAAGTAACGTGCAATTTTGGGAAATATTAAAGATACCTATTCTTTTCAAGTAAGACTTTGCTGTTTCCTTTTTTCAATAGAGATCAGAGGGCCAAGCCTGTTATAATTGATCCAGCACTTTATAGTGTCAATAAATCTGATTTATTTTGGGTGACAGAGAAAAGAAGTGTTCCCACAGCATATAAGCTGTTTACAGGTATTGTATCTGATGACTTATCTTACTTAAATCTTTATTTTGTTATTTTTCTCATTCCGCGTTTATTAGTTTGCTTTTTCACATTTGTAGAATGTTTCAGTACTATGAGACATGCTGCCGTAGAATAAATTGATGATTTTACGGAAACCAAAATAGGAAACAATTGAAAATGAAAGTCAAACAGTGATGATGGAAATAGAGAGAGGGGGAGGTAGAGCCTTTGGTTTTGAGTATGATTACCCGGAACTACTGTGACACCTTTTCACCTTTCTCCATTCTTCCACTTTTCTCTTATTGGCCACAGTTTTCGCACCCCTCTTGAACTCAAATATCTCATAGATGTACTACTTATTGCCATTGGTATTCCTAATATAGATGTGGCAATTATCATGAGCTGTGTGTCTCTTACCTGTAAATTTTTTTCACTCATACGAGAGGTCTAATTGCATGCGCTTATTCTGGTGTCCTTTCCCCTATTTTATGTTGACAATTGCTAACATGTACCGTAAGGACATTGATAAATGGAAGAACAGAAGTAAGTAACTGTTCATTTTATTGAAAATACAAAAATATTTAATACTTACTTTTAAAGTAGTGAACAGCATTTACTGAAGTGTATTAAATGCACCTTAACCAATGTCATTAGGTCCTTTGTTAGCTAGCATGACCTTTTAAGTTTGTTTCAAAATGAAGCCATTTGCAGTTAAACATCCCCACAATATCACCTAGTTTACTTATGACATACCACACTTTATCATCTCAAGTTTTTAAAATAGTTTTCCATAAGTTGAAAGACCTAGTAGTAGTATCCAACTCTATGCTTTCTGAGTTTTGTCATGCTACTTGATTTTGCTCAGGTTCTGCTTGGATGATGCTCTCTCGCCAATTTGTTGAATACCTGTTATGGGGATGGGATAACTTGCCTAGAGTAGTGTTGATGTATTATGCCAACTTTCTATCCTCTCCTGAAGGGTATTTTCACACAGTCATCTGCAATGCTGATGAGTTCCGGAACACTACTGTAAATCATGACCTCCACTTCATATCATGGGATAACCCTCCAAAACAACATCCACACTTCCTTACAATTAATAACTACGAGGAAATGGTGGAGAGCAACGCTCCATTTGCTCGGAAATTTGGAAGGAATGAGCAACTCTTGGATAAGATTGATACTGAACTCCTGGGACGAAATGAACATGGTTATGTGCCTGGCAAGTGGTTTGACCGGACAAATTCAAACACCACCAAACCATATTCTGCCATAAAAAATATCACTGAACTTAAGCCTGGCCCTGGAGCAGAAAGGCTCAAACGTCTTATCAACGGTTTATTGTCATCAGAAGATTTTCACACGAAGCAATGTTCTTGACTCCCAGTTTTAAACACCTTGCTATGCTCATTGCTGTTTTTCCATCCCTCAGCGGCAACAGGCAAACCATTATGATGTCCAGTTGACTCCCGAGGATGTTCTGAGACAAACACGAAATATGAGAAGATAGATCAGAAAACGGAAGGGACCATTTCTTCAATAGCACGTCTTACCTTCAATTTCTATTTTCACACAAATTCTAACGTGACCACACATTTGTAGGTAATACGTATCCATTGATTTGATTCACATGATTTATTGAATTTCATGGATGGCAATGACGAGTCATCATCTATGCAATTGTTGTGCTCTGCAGAATGTCTTTATAGTAAATAAGAGATTCATTTATGTAGCATGGGCAGAATGCTTGCCACTGTTAGGTTGGTAGTGGCACAAACCCGTGAAAAGTACTATCCTAACGAATCTTTTTACAAGAACACGCTCAAGTAGCTGCCACTTGCTCTGTTTTTTTTCCTTCTCTCTCCCTTCTCTTGAGTTATTACCTCATGAATTGATGAACTATTAGATCCATTAGTTTCCTCTAAATTCACCTTGTTGATAAAAATAGTTCCTTGTACACTTTTTTTGTGTCTGTGATGGGAGGGAATGGATCCCCTGCATGGAACTCAACCAGTTCAAAAATACTAAGAAAGGCAAAGACTACATTATTTTGTTGGGAATCAAACATTTTCTTTGCACGAACTTGTATTAATTAAAATTAGACTCTTCTTTGTAACAGTTGGGAAAGGAAATAAAATAATCTTGACCTGACAATAGATCGAAAGAGTAACGCACAAAAAGAGTACATAATAAGCCTTAGAACAGTTTTCTTATTTTTCCGTTATAGGTAAACATGATGAGAAAGGTATTATTGTGAAATCGAAAAATAAAAATTATTCTAAACCAGTATATGACTGTCATGAAAATTAAGTTTTAAGACTTCATACAAACTATTCAAATCTCCATTGGGCTGAATATATTAAATTCCAAGTTTTAGTTAGCATCAAAATATTATTTACTATCATTGTTAACAATTTTTTAGCAAAGTAATAAAGTACCAACATAGATAATTACATTTGAAGTTAAATATCGCTAAGAATAACTTTTATATGCTTTAAACTTAGAGTAAGTTTTTCTTCTACTTAAATTTATAAATATTTGTTTGGTATAATTACTCGTATAGTACCCAGTTTGGGGCTAGTGTGTCAAATAGGTACCCGGTTTTAAAAAAGTGTCAATTGCATCCCAATTTTTGAAAATTGTTTCAATTAGGTCCTTTCAGACAGAGTTGACTAATGCCGTTAGTCAACGTGCCACATGTCAATATGTGTTTTTTTTTTAATTTTTTTTTAATTTTTTTTAATTTTTTTTAAATTAAAAATGCCACGTGTCAAGTCCCTGTGTGTGACACGAGACATTGTTAGTGCCACGTGGCATTGTAATGCCACGTGTCCGTGTCACTATCAGATGTCATTGTGTTGATTTCGATTTAGTCCCCATATGTCTTTTTGTTTCAATTTAGTACCTAAGTATGTGTATCTGATTCAATTTTGTCCAATTTTTTTTTAATAATTAAAATATTTTTGTAATCCATTTTTTATAAAATTAAAAATAATTAAATATAAATATTTTTACAAAATCAAGTACTAATATAATGTTTCTCTCCATTTCAGATCAAATTTATTATTTGTATAAATGTTATACTAATATTTTTTATTAAAAATGACTTTTTAACATATTACTTTATTAATTACTTTTTTATTAAGTACTCATGTTTTGTTAATTTTTATTTTTTTTTCAAAAAGAACAATATTGTCTCTTACTAATTTTAAATCAAAATTTCTATTGGTATGAATGTTATACTATTTTTTTTTTATTAAAAATGATTAATAAAATGACTTTTACCACTAAATTTTAATATAAATATCAAATACTTAATTTTTGTAAAACTTTTATACTTAATTACTTTTAATTTTATAAAAAATATTAGGTCAAAATTGAATCAAATACACATAAGTAGGTACTAAATTGAAACGAAAAAACATAAATGGGGACCAAATCGAAATCAACACAATGACATCTGATAGTGATACTGACACGTGGCATTGCAATGCCACGTGACACTGACAATGCCATGTGTCACACACAGGAACTTGACACGTGACATTTCTAATTTTTTTTTAAAAATTAAAAAGTTAAAAAAAATTAACTTTTTTTTTTAAATAAAAAAAAACCACAGATTGACACGTGGCACGTTGACTAACGACGTTAGTCAACTCTGTCTGAAAGGGACCTAATTGAAGCAATCTTCAAAAGTTGGGATGCAATTGACACTTTTTTAAAACTGGGTACCTATTTGACACACTAACCCCAAACTGGGTACTATACGAGTAATTAAACCTATTTGTTTTAATTGGTATGTGCCAAACACCCTTTTAAAAAATCCTAATAAGAATAGAAAAATGTTGATCAATGCGGGCTTTTTTTATTTCAAGGTCTGTTTGACTACAAAATTGTAAAATAGGGTTTGTTGATTTTTTTTTTTTCATAATTGGGTCAAGTTGTTACGGGGGAGGACCACATTAAGGGTGAAGTTGTCCTCCACCCGACCAGTTTCGTCTTTTTTTTTAAAGCAATGTTGTCGTTGGAGACGACGACTTATGTTTCAATTGAAAAAATGAAGTTGTTATCTGACATGACGAATTCACTTTTAACTTTTTTTTTTTAATTTTCAGTTTTCATTATTTTTTTTCTTTCAAATTTTTCACTTTTCGTTATTATTATTTTTTTTCAAATATTTCATATTTCATTATTTTTCCTATTTTTTTTCAAATTTATTAGTTTTCATTATTTTTCCTTTTATTATGTCATTTTTATTATGTAATTTTTATTATGTTATTTTAATTACAATATATTTTATAAAATTAATTTATTGTACCAATAAAAAATAATTACCAAAAAAATAAATATAATCTCTACGTTAACAAAATTTTGTAATATATATATATATATATATATATATATATATATATATATATATATATATATATATATATATA
>Ga0214544_1011825_pt1 | contig 11797 bp, 5 predicted proteins | sample CNSS3metaG_FD_160074 | JGI IMG/M metagenome (GOLD analysis project Ga0214544, IMG submission 160074) | Root nodule microbial communities from cowpea collected in UCLA plant growth center, Los Angeles, California, USA - CNSS3 | ecosystem: Host-associated > Plants > Roots > Nodule | place: USA...
TATCCGCGGGTATTTTTTAAGCGGATACCCGGCGGGTAAACGGGCGGGTAACGGGCGGATTTTTTTTTAGCGGGTCGGGTACGGGTATCATACTATCCGTGCCCGACCCGACCCGTTGCCATCCCTAGATACAGGTGCTTGCATTTTTGTAAATATTTGGAGTTCAAACTTTCTCATATCTTATTTTTCGGACAAAAAAGTTAACTAATTTAACTTCTATTTACTAGAAAAATATAAGTAATTTAATGTTTTACTTTCGTATATTTATTTAGATTTTATTCATAACCGTTATCACTACAATAAAATCATTGAATCATGACAAATTTTAGTGATCCAAAATAATTAGTCACTATAGTAATCGATTTAGATACCAATTTATAAACTAAAAATTATTGGTAATTAAAATAGTTTTAAAAAATTATAATTGGTTTCTAAATTGGTAACCAAAATAGTTTCTATAATGAATTGATCTCTAAATTGGTTAACATTAGCTACCAAGGTTTTGGCTACTAAAAGAATTGGTTTCTAAATTGTTCTCTAATTAGGAAATTGGTCTCTAAACATATTTTTGGTCACCAAAATTGGTCATTATTTAAGAGTTTTCTTATAGTGTATAATTTGTCTAATTTTGTGAAGTGTAATTTTTTATTATGGATTTGGTGTAATCTCCCATGCTTTGTTCTCATTTATTTTTGGGTTAATTATCTTTTTTGTCCGTAAACTCGAAATAATGTTTGTTTTTGTCTCTATCTCCAATTTTAAATCTTGTTAGGTCCCTATACTTAAGAAATGCATGAATACAATCTTTTTCGCTTAAAGGTGCATTAACTCTTTTTTGACGTTGTAGTTTAAGAATCAAAGGCATATATAAGTCTTATTTTTTCTTTTTTATTTTAATAAATTTTCATATGATAAAGAATGATTGATAGGTATTTTATGTCAATTTAACAGTCCATTTTAGTAGCTTAAAACTAACAAAATATGACACCTTATAATAGTATTCAAAATAAGTAATTCAGTGTATAAAGTATATTAATAGAGTCTTACAAAAGATAATGCTATAAAAATATAACATTTATACGAACAAACTAAAACCAACAAAGCTCTATACAAAGACTAACCACTACTAAGGCTTCCCGAGACATTCCACTACTCTAACTAATGGTTCCTCATCCTCCAGAGGTGCCTCTAAGCATGCATCTTCATCTTCGCACACTTATATTGTGATCATTGCAAAAGAAAGAGACAAACAAATACAAAACAAACAAATTGGTAAGTTAGTGTACAAAAGAGTTAACCTAAAACCAATAAATGATTGTGTGTGTGTGTGTATATATATATATATATATATATATATATATATATATATATATATATATATATATATATATATATATATATATATAAACATGGATAAAACATAAGGAAATGTATATGCACGCAAAGCAAATGACTCTAAACTCAATTATCCGGATACATGTCAACGATGTTAGACTCACTGGAGGTGTGCACTTAGGGTGGTTTCTAAGCTCTGCAAAGCCTAGCTTCAAAGGTTTATGACTCGACCAAACACAAAGTAAATCCCCTTCATGCCTAGGACCAAATCAACTTAGTGATTAGGACCTCCTACGACTCTTACCAATAACTCATTCTACTCTATTTAAGTGTGAATAGTTATTAGAGTTCATGATACCTTCTTACTGAGATCCTTATGTCAATGCATACACTAAGGTAACCACCACAAAGAATTTGTCCTTGAAATTCCTCAAATGTGTTATACAAATGTGTTTATTCTCGGGTTTCTTTTCAATCTAGATACACTACAACTAAATTAACTTTATATTGTACGAAATTAGGACTATGAATTTATACCAATTGTTTGACTTTGTCTTTTATTTTGCACGAAAAGGTTGAAGTTTGGGATGGATAACTACAATCACGTGAGCAATTTTCTTAAAAATCACAACATATTACATCTGATATTTCTTACAACCCATGTAATATGCACTTTCAACATTTTTGGTTTTTTATAAATACAAAATCGATTGTGATAACCGATGTAATATAATCCAACTTATTACATCGGCGAAGTCTAAAATGATTCTAGAACTGACGTAGTATGTTTTGTATAACTGATGTAAAAAGTCCTATTTATAGTAGTGAAAGTAACAAACTAATCAAATAACTAATTTAAATAACTACATATTAAGCAATGAGTAACTTCACATTAAATCAAAATGGAAAGAAAATTTATGGGAAGAAAAAAGTAAAAACAATGACCAGAGTTGTTGAGAAGGAAATGTTGACATCATGAATGGAATGATTTAGCCTTATATGGTGTGTTGTATGGAGTGTTTACCTCTAGACAAAAACTATAAATAATAGTTAGCATACAAATCTTTCTACTTAAGAAAAGTAGTAGTTGGAATGCATGATTTGGTTGATTTGGTCCATTTGACCTCTGTCGTACCACAATAAGTGTATCTTAACAATTTTCCATTCATCAACTGCCCATTAGAAATCAAACTCTTCCATTGCCACTTAGACTATTATAAATCTATCATAAGACAATTGATGTAATATCCAACCATCTATGTCTTAGTAATTTTCCTACTAGAAATAAAACTCATAACTTTGGTTCTAACACTAATAATTGGATTGAGCACTTACTAGGCTAAAAGTTAATGTTATTGCTCATGATAAAACTCTTTTTACTCGAGTGTAATAGTCTAAGCCTTATAATTCAATAGAATTAACCCATCCACCATTTATCATGGAACAATATGATGCATTTTGCAACATATTACACCTCAAAATAAACAAAACTCTAGATTCATGAAATCAAATAATGAAATACAAAATATTGAAACGATAACGAAACTTATATCTTAGAGTTGAGAAATGAACTTGGCGAAGCATAAGTTCTCCAAGAATTATTGTAACAAAGATCATTCTTAGAGAAAGAGCATGAGTTAGTGTGAAATTTCAAATTCTCTTATCTTAATTATTTGAAATACTATACAAAAATTCATAAATTTCAATTCTTTTACCTCTTAACAACTCATTTTACTATAAAAAAAAGTTATAATTTGTCAATAGATTTATTACTTTCCTAGATAACCTTTGCCAAAAACACATAATAAATGTAATATTTATGAAATTGTTACCTCACCAATAAATATAATATTGACAAAAATAGCCATACATTGTTCTAATTATGTTATTCATACAAATATATTTTTGTTGGTGTGATGCAAAATTCTTAAATGAAGTTGTGTTCTTTATTAGTAATTATTGTTTTTTCAGGCGAAGTTTGTATTTGCCTAACAATATAACATACATTTAGCTTCCAAATATTAGCATTGGTCAAATTGCAATGCTACTACCATCAATTTATCTTATTCTAATACGATGTAAAAGATTGATTATTTTAAAAGAAAAACTAAAAATACATAAAATAAGGTTACCATTAGCTTAGAAGATGTTAACCTTACTTATTTCTAAATATTTTAATTATTTAAGTTAATGTTAGTTTAACATACGATAACTATAAAAAATAAAATAAAATAAAATAAGGTTAGTGTGGGCTTACTCGACGCTAAATTATATACTCCAAATCTTTATACATTCTTCATATTGAATAAAATATATACTATAGATTATTTTTAATCGATAGGTCTATATTTAAATATGACAAATATCATCTCTTATAATCTTTTTTCCAAATTTTCTTTATAAATTTCTTCACGGTTTGTCTTCTTCATTTATATTCATAATTTTCTCAAGCTCATCTTTCATAACTCATTTCCTTTACTCACATTCATCTCCTTCGCTCACACTCATCATTTTCATCAACACAACTCCTTCATCTAAATTCTTTTATCATCTCCTTCAACTACATTTCATCTTCTTAATTTACACTCATCTCCATAATTCATTATAATTATTTTTGTTTTGTTTATATTATGTGAAGATGAAGATATCGTACAAATTTTTTTCTCAAGTTAATATCATTAATGATGCAAAAAAAAAAAATTAAAATGAAAACGTCTTAATGTTGGTCAAACCAACACTAAACTATTTTAATTAAAAAGTTAGTGATGATTTAGTATTTGCTAAGTCTTCACTAGCTAGAGTAGGCTTTCAAAAGTGGACGCTAACAATTTAGCGTCATATATACTTGCGATACAAAATCGACGCTAGTAGATATATAACATCTTTTACAATACAAGTTTTCTGGTAGTAGTATTAATTTAATAATATGCATACTTTTGTTAATGTCAGGCTTCAAAGTAATTATACACTGTCGTTTTTTCTAAAATGTTTCTGTAAAGTCTTACCATAGATAACATTTTTTTTTAACAATAAGAAAAAATATATAAATAAATAGAACATTTGAAATTCTCCGATTCTTATACAAAGTACGTAAAATATTAAAAAATAAAAAGATCTTGCATGTAGGCAACATTTAAAATTCTACTCTCCTAACCACATGAAAAACTTAGTATCATCCACCTTGATTTGCTCACATATAGAAACTCCTTTCGAGATTATAATGATTCTTCGTTAAAACATATACTATCAAGCTGATACAAATTACATATGAACAAATACTATATATATATATATAAAAGATTCTGCATGCCTCCATCGTTCTTATTATTAGCTTAGTTGTGTTTTTCTTACTTCCAATATGAGATTTGTTGCTTCTGTTAATTGTATATGTTGAAGGTAATCAATACAAAAATGAATTGGCTAATTTTTGTTTTATAAAGAAATTAAATTTTCATGGTTTGACGTACATAGTTTTGTTAGGAAAATCAATAGTATGTTCATGGTTTGATGTTACATAGGTTTGCATGATATTTATTTATTTATCTATTTTTAATTTTTGAAATTTTTTATCGTCATTTTTTTATATTTGGTTCGCATAACCACCCAACTAAGTTTTACTTACTGACTACGTAGACTACTCGCAACTTGTGTCATCAAGTAAATTTCAACTAAAGATTTAATCTCTTTGCTTTTGTTGGTTATGAAAAATGAATTATTCAAAGAATATTACTTTTGTTGGTGCAAGTTTCTATAACTCGTATATTTTGGAAAAAAGAATGAAGTTATTATAAAAAAAAATAGATATTTAATTAAAAGTTGGAACTAATAAGTAGATGTCAACCCTAATTAGTTAATAGATTTGTGCATCATAGGTAAAGAATTATAAAATCATAAATGTTTATTAACATTAACTTTTTAAAGATCAATATTCTAAACAACACCAGTTATGTTGACCCTAATATTTCATTAATTTTTATCTAAAGTGATTTATTAAATTAATAAATTATTTAATATTAATAAATATCAATACTAAATATAAATAAATAAGATGAATATCAATTTAGATGATATTAATTTAAATAAATTATAAGTCAAATTTTCTATAAATTAATATGAAAAATAAATTAAAACAATATCTTTAAATAAATATAAATATAAATATTCAAAATTAAATGAAATTAGCATCATATCAAATAAATTATACTAGAATCAATTAGAGTTATGTAAAACATACTTTTTTTAAAATATTTTTATTTTAGTAGCATAGTTGATTTTATTTGCCCCGGTTATAAACGAACACTATTTTTTTTTCTGGACAATTAATTTATAGAAATTTTTTCAATATATAGTAATAAAAATGTAGACTTCTTAAAATGAATTTCGTAAAAACTAAGGGTGCTATATAAATAAATTTTGAACATATACTAGGAATGTAGAGTTAAATGGAGGAACATATGTATTGATACCTTATACATCAATTATATACAGAAAAAAAAATGGTGCACATTTGGAAAGCAAATATGTTAGAAAGTCTAATAAATTATTGATAAAATTAATTTATAGTATATAAATGAATATAAATTTATTGAATACGTAAAATTGAGTTAGTTTTAAAGTTGAATTCAAGTAAACAACACATGAAACTTCGAGAAAAAATATGTCCTAACATAAATATAGTATTTGGATAAAATTTGAAAGCGATTAAAACGAAAAATTTGAAAGAAAATAAAAAGGTTAAAAAACAGAAAAAAGAATATGTTGGTGAGAATGGCCAGAAGAGAAGGAGTAACCCTATCCTCTATTTTTATTCTTTTACAGTAAATACACTTTTTGATGTTTGTGATGATTAAACGAATCAACATCTGGGGATGATGTTCACTGTAAGCATCATCAGCGGTTAGTGAGCAATACATATAGTTAAAAGCAAAACTTATGAATCTGAGTGAACTTTGAGGGTTATTCCTATTCAGTGACCTAAGAACAAAGAGAACACCGTATAAATGTACGGATACATAAGCAAGGGTAGCTAGCTAGCAGCTAAAGATATCACAAATTCCATTTTGGGAAGATGCCACTTTCTTTGTTTGCCACTGAATGAGAATTTCTTTGTGGCATGCTGTTGTTGCAGTTTTTTCAGGTTTTCAGTACTTCACCAAAATATGTGTTTTCACTCATCATCAGTCACAGGAGTGGTGCCATGCCATTTTTATGGGTTAATTTCATCTGAACTTCATGGTCCACAAATATAGTGAGTGACATATTCTATATATATATATATATATATATATATATATATATATATATATATATATATATATATATATATATATAAAATATATATATTCCTTAATTGGCGGGTTTTGTTTACATCTTTACAGCAGTAGATGTCTGTATTCTGTCATTATGTCCATGTTCAATATCACGAGAATGTTTCTTCGAAATTACAAGCTCTCTTCTTCACTTTTCAGCCTCTGGTTTGGCATCTGTTCGTACCACATTGCCTATAATTGATTATGATATTTTTGTGGAAAATCTGCTCTTCTCATGTTACTGAGGAAACTCTAAAAGTTACTTTCAGCAACCACTTTAAGAGGTGGTGAGCCACACAATGAAACAAGAGTTATGTGTCTTGTTGGCGCCACTTATAATTGCCTTCCAAACTATGATGTCATCTGCAGTGTTTCTTCGCCAATTATGTGTTGGAACATATATTGGGCGTTACGGGTTCATCATATATTTTTCTTTAAATAATGAGTGTTTGAAGACATTATTCAAACTATAATAGCTTCTGTTCGTATGTGATCTATTATGACTGGCTTGTTATGCAATTGATAATGTCATAATGATTACAACCATCCATTCCAAAGACGTTATACTGATTTAGGTAGAAGTTTGAATTATGTATAGCGGGACATTTTTTTTCTGCCACAAAGGTTCTTAATTTACCGTGAAAAGTATTTATTTTCCTTATAAATTAATTCAAAAATGAATATTTAATCAGTACATATTACATCGGTTTCTAAATCAATGTATATAAGGTAATGTAATAAGTGGAACACATGTAACATCGGATGCCTCTAAAACCCGATGTTATATCTCCTGGCTTTTTCTTAAAGAAAAGTAACGTGTTGCAAAATAAGCTAGGGTTTAAGCGGCAGTTACTAGGATTCAACGCAAGCCAACAACAATGACTAGGGTTATGTTAATATTACGGTGTTTGATTTAGTCTCATATCGCTTAGAATTGTGAGATGTGGTTCTCTATTTTACAATATAAGAGACCTTATGTAAAGCTTTGACATATACCAAAAATAAACATACTTCCTAGCAATGGCGGAACTTGGACAAAAATTGTAGGGGTGCCAAATTAGATTTGTTAAATATAAATTTTTTTAGTTAGAAAAAAAGCTTTTCATCTTTTTTTTTCATTTCCTCTACTTAAAACAAATACACATAATAGTGGAATTAAAAAAAAAATATTACTATCATTCACTGTTATATCGTGATACCGAACCATTAATACCATTTTAGATAAGCCTTTCCTACTTCATCAGTTTTTCTCGGATCGCGTTCTAATGAACTTTTAAATTCATTATATATAATTCTAAGAACTTTAGAGATTTGTTTTTATTGTCTTGAATTCTTGGTTGTCATGAGATTTCTCAAGTTTAATTAACGTAAATGTATTTTTTTTCATCTTTATCACAAACCTTCCTCTTTAAAAAAAAGAATCAATTTTTTTTATTTTTATCATAATCTTTCTAATATAAATTTATCACATCTCGCCTATCTAGAAAAAATAAAATTTATATTCACAAATCACAATTATCACATTGCAAAACATAACAAAACTCATACCACTTAATTAAATAAGCAACACTATATAAATTCTAAAGTTAAAAAAAAAAATCTACCATAGACAGCGAAAAACACAAAATCCCTAAATTTCATAATTAAGGGTTATAATAATTTGGAAAAAATTATAATTAGGATTCATACCAATTTCATAAAAGAATCCCTAGAATCATAATTTGGGTTTATATTAATTTGGGATAAACTTAATTTGAGAGAAATATCCTAAAAAGAATCATAAATTTAACATACATAACTCATAATAAGATATTAACCTTCATATGTAAGAGATCATGGAAGAATGTATACTTCAATCTCAATCTATGTGTTTCTCAACCTTTATTTCCCACTCTATCTCTTTGTATTTATTTCTCTTTACACACTTTCATGACAATTTATATGGTGGGGAGAAGATCTTATAGTCAGAAAAAAAAACCCTAATATCTTTTATAAATCAATGTCTCCATTAATTTTTTTTATTTTCTCTTTTATTATAATTTTTCATAATATAAATTTAATATAAATAATATATAAATATAATTTTAAAAATATATAAATATATAAATATATAAATATATATATATATATATATATATAAATAAATAAAAAAATTGGGGGAGCCGTGGCTCCCCTGTGTCACCACATAGTTCCGCCCTTGCTTTCTAGTGTAGTCGTGGACGTAGGCATACACATTGTACGCCGAACCACGTTAAATTCTCTGTGTCTATTTTTCTCTCCTTTATTCTTTTCTTTATGGCCTTGTTCCTAACAGGGTTCAACATGAAGTCGGCAACGGCTAGGGTGTTGTGAAATCTCCTTTGCAACACAACAATAGCAACAAGGTGTGGAGAGCCTGAGGCGGTGAGATGAGTGCAATGAGGGAGAGGATGAAAATGAAACGAGCGTCGGAAGATGGAGTCTTCTCAATAGCGGCACAGGGAGGGTGCTCCTTGCATGCGACGATGATTGTACCGGTGGTGAGAGAGAAGTTCTTCCAAGGAGAGAATGGAGACCTCATTCGCTCGGGAGGGATGATACCTCCTTCGTAGGATAGCTGCAACACCTCCTCCGCACAATGGCGACACGATGTAAAGGGTTCTCAAAGTTAAAGGGCGACCATAGTGAAACTTACGGAAAGATAGGAAACCAACAAAGCTTTTCTCAATAGTGGGAACAAAGCTTTTCGACTATGGCAAGAGCTTTGTTCTTCTTGAAATGCAAGTGCGACAAGTGAGAGTTAGGGTGAGAATGGAGGGCCAAAACGCATGGCCTAGCGGAGGTTCTTATGAAGAGAGGAAACAAAAAGGAGAAAGGCATAAGAATGGAGGTTCTAGAAAAGAGAATGGAAACAACAAGGGCAAAGATGCGAGAATGGAGAAGAAAAGATGAGGGCGCGAAAGAGGATGAACAGTTATGGAAATGAAAAGGAAGAGGGATCGAATGCATTAAAAGGTACATCGGTTCTAGTGAACAACCGACACAATATCATGTTTGATTCTATTAAAAAATAGCATATTAATATGTTTTTTATTTTTTATTTTAATTTTTAAGGGATATTAAATCGATTGGACTTCACAACCAATGTAATATGATTTCCAATATTTACAAAACTGTCTTCACGCAATTTATCACATCATGTCTTCAAGAATCTACATAATATCCTGTTATAATATTCTTATTCTTCACACCGATACAATATGAGTTTAATCATTTGGAAAGATGAATATAACAAAAAAAATATTCTTATAAATTAAAACTAAAGAGATTATTTATGTGAGAATGACAAAATAGATCGGTCTAACCTATTTTAACATGTTAAAATTGGATGGATCGAATTAGCTAATTGTGTATATATATTTTATCAATAAAAAATTATATTAAAACACTTATAAGATGTTCGATCCCTTTAAAATATATATATATATATATATATATATATATATATAATATAATATAATAAAAATATAAATAATAAAAAAAAAATTATGTGAAAAAAAAAAAATATATATATATATATATATATATATATATATATATATATTAAAAGTATATTTAATTATGTAAATATTTTTTAAGTTCTTAATATATTTAATCAAATAATTAAAAATTTATTATATTTATATGCTAAAAAGTTTTATTATAACTAATGATTGAAAATGAATGATCATTTAAATTATAGTAATATATTACAAAATAAAATTAATATTTTTAATTATTTTTAATTTAATGAAAAAAAGTTGGGACATTATTTATATAATATATGAAAAGTAAAAGGTACTTAAAAAGGGCATGCAGTAAGATCTTGAAGAGCAGATCTTTCAGGTGAAAAATGAACGGCACTTCTACTTTTCCTTGAAATAGCATAACATATCTATCACATAGCCATATATATGTAGCCTACTAGCCTTTGGAGTTTGGACCCACAGAACCTGTATCAATTATCATCATGCATGCACACAACACAACTCTATCTACTTACTCATAAATCAATATTTTTGTCTATTAAAATTCATTAAGAAATAACAAATAAGATTTCTATCATTAATAAACATCCACATGGATTGTTAATAAAATTCTACTATTATCCTAATTAATTTTTTTTAACAAGATTTATACATATTAACCACGGTTTTAAATAGACAATGATCAGCAATATAGTCCGTAAAATTGAAGAAATTGTACAAGTGCTTAATTATTGATCATGGGACTCGTGACTGAGTAGATAGATGGGTAATGGAAACGGTGTGGTCACATGAGTTGAGAAAATTAAAAAACTAGGGCAGAGAAAACGCAGGAACAACCATAGATTGATTCGTTGGTTCAGGTTTTTCTACGCATTACTTAGTGAGAATTTGAATATTTGAATGTTTCCTTAGCAATAGTGTGAGCAAATGCATTGTGACCCGAATGCCACGGCACTAATCAATCAAGCATCCATTCTTGGCGTTGACAAATCTAAATACACCATTGCGCGCATGCTTAATTCAACAATGAAGGAAACACAAATAACTTTATTTCATCAAAAATCACACAAAACTTTATGTTTTGCTACTTTTATTAAGTTATTTCGCACTCTATCAAAATCGTTCCAAATCTTTCTTATCTTTCTTGAAAATTGATTACTTAAATAGTACTTTCTTAGAAATTCATCCATTAAAAGTAGAAATTAATGTCTATTTTTTTATATAAATTTACTTACGACTCACTAATATTAATCTTCGCAATATCACTTCCAAAAAACCCCGATAGGGTGTATCCTCCAATGTTGACCCAATATGTTCAAATTCCAACTTGATTTCCTTTCATACTAGACTTTGGTTTTGGAAGAGAATGACGAAATTTTTTCACGAGATTGTTTCCTGAACTCTCAGATATTGATAGAAGCACCCTTAATACAATGCATTTAATTGTGAATAGACGCATATTAGATACAGGGGTATAATATATCTTTTAAAGTCAATGTTAAAGATACGGAAAGGGGAAGGCAAGTAAGTAAAGAGAATTGAAAAATGGATGAAAATAAAAAACCATGTCTAAAATGATGCAAGGTACAAATTTAATTGTTACTTACTTATTCATTACCCAACTATGCCTAACTAATTGATTATATA
>Ga0214544_1011826_pt1 | contig 11795 bp, 12 predicted proteins | sample CNSS3metaG_FD_160074 | JGI IMG/M metagenome (GOLD analysis project Ga0214544, IMG submission 160074) | Root nodule microbial communities from cowpea collected in UCLA plant growth center, Los Angeles, California, USA - CNSS3 | ecosystem: Host-associated > Plants > Roots > Nodule | place: USA...
TATATATATATATTATACAATACATATTATAATAATATAAATAACATAAAAGAAAGACTAGCAATGAAATCAAGAACTATTAGAACACCAAGTCGAAGAGGAAACTTCTCTCTTCCTTTTTATCAAAACCAAGAATGTTTGGTTAGTCTTATTCCTGTACAATATACCCCATTACAAACAGATCTTTACAGTGTTTGGAAGTGAAACAAGCTGCAATCAAGGTGATGGGAGTTGCAACAAAGTCAACCATGGTAGAGAAATAAAACAAGAAGAAATGGGACTTTAGAATTTAATGTTTCGAGATCAACATATTAAAAAATTCATACTCATTCAAGAAAACAATAATCTCAGATCTTCATAAATAATCTACTATCAAATAATAATAATGTTAGATTTATTTAAAAAGAAATAGAAATCCAAAATCTAAATGATTCTTCTCTTTTTACCATGCATGCCTAAGAATGTTATGCTTTACACGTCTAGGGTATAGATTTAATGGGCCCTTTACCCGTCTCTTTTGGTTTCACTCACATCTTGCTTGTTGTTGATTATATTTGAAAATAGGTGGAAACCAAAGCCACCAGAACTAATGATGCTCGGGTTGTTGTAGAATTTGTTAGGTCTCACATATTTTGCGGGTTTGGAGTTCCTAGAGCTATTGTTAGTGATCAGGGACCCCATTTCTGCAATAGATCCATAGGGGTTTTGCTTCAAAAGTATGAGGTTATGCTTAAGCTTTCTACACCGTATCACCCAAAAACTAACGGGCAAGCCGAGATCTCAAATAGAGAAATTAAATCGATCTTGGAGAAGATTGTACAACCCAACTGAAAGGATTGGAGCAACAGACTTGAAGATGCTCTTTGGGCTCACAAGACTGCTTACAAGGCACTTATAGGGATGTCTTTTTATCGGGTCGTTTTTGGTAAGCAATGGCCCCTTCCAGTGGAGATAGAGCACCGAGCCTACTAGGTTGTCAAATCATGCAACTTCTAATTTGATTAAGTTGGGGAGCAAAAGAGGTTGTAGTTGAGAGAGTTAGATGAGATGCATCTAGAAGCATATCAGAACTCGATGTTCTACAAAGAGAAAACCAAGAGATTCCATGATAGCTCCATAGCTACAAAGGACTTTGTTGTTGGTTATCAAGTGTTATTGAATAACTCCACACTTGGTCTCATGGGTTATAAGTTGCTGTCAAAGTGGATTGCACCTTTTGTGGTAACTAATGTTTCTTCTTATGGTGCAGTCGAGATCAGAAGACAATCCACTAATAAAAGCTTCAAAGCCAACCCTACTTTGCTTGTCTGATCTTGTGTTTGAAACAATGTGTTGTTTAAGTGTGGGGGGTATGTTTTTTGTTTTTTGTTTGTTGGTTTTTGTTAAGCTTTTGTTTTCTGTTTTGGACACTCACTTTACTCCTATGATGAGTTGTTGGTTGTTTCTTGTTTTGTGTCATGCTTGATTATGACGTATTCCCCATTACAACCTTGAAAAGTCCTTTTGATCTTGATCTTGCAGTTTTGACTCCTTCTGTGTTGGATGTGTTTTCACATTTCCGTTTCGTGTCTATTTGTTTGTGTCATGTCTCTTTCATCTCTCTCTCTCTCTCTCTCTCTCTCTCTCTCTCTTTCTCTCTTTGTTTTGTCTATGTTGTCCTTGCTTTGCTTCGTTGTGCTTTTTAGTTTTTGCCCAAGAGTGCTAAAAGAGCAAGTGTGGGTGATTTTGATGAGTCATTATTTTTCCTTATTCCATTGCCTTTGTGTGCCCATCTTAATGGTTGTTTAGTGCATTTTCCTCAATTAGGCTTCATTGGGCCACTATTTCGAATTTTGAGTAATTTTGCATTAATTGGTCTTATTTTTGTTTCTAATTCTTTTTAGGTATCTTGTAGAGAAATTTTACAATTTGGACACTAATCTTAATATAAAGAGAGAGTCACCACATGATTGCTACATTTGTCCATGTCACTTTACTATTTGGACCAGCATTTTGTGCCCATAATGGCATTTCTGTAATTCTGCTGACTAGAATTACAATTTTGTAAATATGTGAATCTGTGGTGGTAGGAGCACAAAATTAGGTCTGATTTTCCATGAACAGCCACTATCATCTTCCTCATTCTCCATTTTTCACATCTTTTAGCTTTTGTTGGTGACCCATAGAGGTGTTTTCTTCATTCTTCACGTTTTAGCACTCATTATTAATGTTTTTATGCATTATTGACAACACCCAATGCGGGTTTTACATTTTCAGCTCATTTGCTAGCTTGGGCATTTCGTTTTCTGGATTGTAGTGACTTGGAACAACACCCATGTATGGGGTTTTTGTTTTTTTTGTCACAAATTCATGGATGTGTGTTGCTTAAGTGCGTAATGAAATTGGATTGTAACTTTTGCTTAATGGGTTATTGTCTAGTGGATTGAGAGTAGGCAAGGGTGTTAATATGGTGGCCTATGATAAGTGGAATTATGTTTGAATTAAGGAAATCGGTACATTTTAATCACTATTGCATTTCATTGAATTTGTTGTTAGCATTTCAATCTACCAACCCCTCCCCCTCCCCATTTTTTTTGTTGAATTGCATTTGCAAATCTTTGAATGAAAGGTTTGTTCATTGGGAGATGATCTTGGGTTAACTCTAGAGTACTATGTTTATATGTTTTGTTTGGTTAGGTACGATGTCGATCACATGGTATATCATAAGGTACCTTGACAAATTACACGGAGTGCACCCATTAAGGCACCATCACCTGCTAGGGTACCCACACCACACACTATTGTGGCTACCACAACATCTACATCCATTTGGTCACCATCCCCTTTTGTGGTTCCTACACCACACTCTCCTATGATACCCATACCACACCCTACTGTGGTACCCACACCACACACTATTGTGGTGCCCATACCACACACTATTGTGTTTCCTACACCATCTACATCTACACCATAATCTTCCCATCTAGGACCATCCCCTTTCGTGGTTAACACTACTTATAGACCTTCCTTATCCTCTAATCCCTCTCTTGATCTTGCTCCTACACTAGATGTTTTTGATTCAATTGTTGATGATCTTGACCATCCTCTCCATGAGCGACTGATGATTAAGCCTTTTAATCGAGGGTAATAGGCGATTATCTTAAATACTATATGTATTAGATGACTAGTTATTTCCCTTGGCTTCTTTTGATGACTTTTATGCATTTATATTTAGGTTTTTTCCTTTTAAAGTTGCTTCTCAGGCCATTACAAGATGTATTAAGCAACAATTCCTTTCACCTTTGTTATTTGGGGAACAATACCTCTAGAAGAGAAAGAACCTTTCTAGCAACGATTCAAGGTAAAACGTCATGAAACTTATTTTCATTCCCTATTTATGTATTTATTTCAAATGAAAAATAGATGTTCACTTCTATTAGACTTTAAATACCATGCATATTATGTTGTCAAGATGATTTTTACTTGATTTATTTTTACAAATGAAAGTTTAGTAGAGACTTGAGCATGAAGGTTTAAAAGAAAAATCCATAGTAGAGCATCTCATAGGCTATCGAAGACGTTTGGAGATGAGAGGATTGTAGGAGAGCGCCTTTATTCGATTGGGGACCACATATGGAATCGATTGCTAGAACATTGGAATTCTCCTTATTATCGCAATAAATGTGGTACAACCTAAAGGGATAGAGCTTCAGAAAATGGTGGGACCTCACACACAAGTGGTTCCAATACCACTCATGATCATGCCCTTCGTATCATATAAACCATAATTCCTTTTATTTTCATATTACGATATAATTTACGTCTTTTAAAACCGATGTATATATATAAACCTTTATTTTAAGGCAAAAGAGCTGGGGCGGGAGTCATATACTAATGAGATATTTTACAAAACTCATCTTTGCAAAGGATCTGGCCAGTTTATTGATGAAAGGTCTCTGAGAACACATGTGAGCAATTTCTTTTACTATTATTTCCTTTAAACTTAAATGTTGTACCTTATTTAATTAATTTCTCATTCTTTTCTTTAGCAAGAAGAATTTTCAACTAGACTCTCACAGGTTAGATCTGAGTAAGTGTCATATGTTCCTGTGTCAAAGCATAATAATGATGATGTTGATCAGGAAGATGTCAGTAGGACACAATGTTGGGTTGACGTTGTCAGCAGAAAAAATAAAGGAACACTTTATGGGATTGGATAGAAGAGGTATCGACAACAACAACCATCTTCTTCTAGTAGTGTTGAGGTGACTGTAAACGGACTCACACAATGATTAGAAGAACGTGATCAGCCTTATGAAAGTTTGAGCAAGGAGTTTCAATGCCTCCAAAATCTAGTCATGACCTTTTTGTGTCCTGATGCCCACACCTGTCTTCAACAACAACCCACACCAATCTAGCCCACTCTAGTCCAACCCACTCCAGTCTGGCCTATTCTAGTCTAGCCCATTCCAGTCTAGTACACCGTAGTCCAGCCACAAACTCAATAGTAAAGAGACCCTGAAGAAGAAGAAAATCATTAAAACGGTTATGTAGATTATTAGGACTTCTTTCTCTATTGATAAACAAACTATGACACTGTGATTGATGGATGTTTACATTTGGAATATTCACTTTTATATGCAGACATTTAGAATATTCATGTGTGTATGGTGTATGCAGACATATATTATAAGATACATGTTTGGATGGCTATGATTAATTATGAGATTGGTAGGTTTGATAAATTATTGGAGTTTTGGAAGGTTGAACTGTAGAATGCACTAGAAAATGGGACTGGCAATACCGATAGATATATCAGTCTCCACATCCGTCAAAAAATGCAATGGTTGATGCATGAAATTACCGATGGATTATATCCTTCGGTAATTACCAACGGATAGTGTCTGTCGTTAGTTGTGAATTAATGACAGATAATGCATATCGATAATTACCAATGGGCATTATCCATATTCGACTAAAAGTATTTGACCTTCAGTACTCGTTCTGCCATAATTCTTAATCCTAAATTGCTTCCGTAAAAACCCTTGATGTAATTCCAATATTATGTATTCGACATGTTCTAATGTAACACATTTAAGAAGGGGCCGACTACAACATCTTCCAAACAACTCATCGCCAATTCGTGTGTAGTAGACAAATTTTCTCACCCATCCTTTGTCTTCTCCCTTATCACAAATTTCCACTCTTTAGATAACTGATAGAAGGTGACATCCAAGTCGTTCACTTTTTCTACTTGCATTCACTCATTGATCTTGGTCGTACCCGACCAAATAAAACATTGTAAATGCAGTACTCAGGAATTAATCCAAGTTCGTCTCCCAATGACCATTGTTTTCACTCAAAGGTTCCAAATTGCAGTTCAACACAAAAGGGGAATCGTTTGGCAAATTCTAGAAATTCAACACAAGAATAAATCGTAATTGAAAATTTGATAAAACAGTAATGTAAACAGTGTTGATTCCTTGATTCGAATGAAAACCTTCCAATCACAGGTCATAAAATTAATTAGCTATCATTACTCTATTGAACTCTTGAAATAATCAACTACGCGAAGATTAGAACCGAAATTCAACATGCAATTAAGCAAAGCACACATTCATTCGTCTGTAATGGCATCATTAAGCATGATAACAGCCCCAAAACCAAATGACCCATTCTGTAAAATAAGCTTAAACATAATGTTTCATCCATTAAGCACAAGAAAAATAACAAAGTGAGTTGTCAAATCGTGAATAGAAGATGAAACATGGATTCAACAAGGTCCTAATGTTAAAATGAAATTGCCTAGACTTCCAAACGTACAGAAAATGTAAAATCCACAATGGATGTAAGACCCAAGAAAAATTAGACTAAAGAAAAACACATGGGAAAAATTAATGACTTGATTAAGATTGTTGATTTCTTTAATTTAATTAGGTTATTAAATTATGAAATATGAAATAATTATTATTTGAGTGATTTGAGTAATTGTTGTATTTATAATAATTATTTAAGTGATGTAAGTTATTGTTTTATTGATTTTAAATTTTAATATTATATTTAATGTTGCGGATATGTATATATAATTAAGTGGTGAGTATTGTAATATGAGAAAACATTTGGCTTGGTGGTTGTGTGCGTGTTGTTGGGTAAAAGTGCATGGGTTCGAACCTGGTAGAGATAATATTGTTTTGGTTTTATTTTATATGGATTTTTCTCTTTCTTCTTTAATTGTGGGGCCCATGAGACTTTTCTAATTTGCTTCTCTCTCCTCATTTACGTGCATGGCTATTAAAAGCCACTCTCTCCATTTTGGATATAGTAGACATATATGGTTGCTATTTTTTTTTTCATCTCTCTTTTCTCACAAAAATCTGTTTTTATCTCTTAAAAATCTTTGTTACTGATGAGTCAATATTTTCCTTCATTCCACTAGCCTTTGTGTACCCATTTCACAGTTGTTCAGTGCTTAATTGTTTATCATTAATGTGTTTTCATCTGTTGGGCTTTATTGGGCCAATGTTCAGAATTTCGGTTAATTTCGCATTATGTGGCCTAATTTTCGTTTTTAATTATTTTTAGGTATTTGGGTGAAGCAATTTTGGAGCTTGGACATTAATATTTAGTTGAAGAGACTTGCCACATTATTGCCACATCATTTCCACGTCATTTGAGTGAATGGGCCAACATTAGAGGCCCAAAAGTGGCAATTTTGTAATTCTGAGTCGTAGAATGGCATTTTTGTAAATACTATGGCAAGGGGTGATGGGACCACGAGAATTAGGTCTCTTTTCCATGCAGCAGCCGCACTCTTCTTCCCCCCCATTCTCTCCAACCTCCATTTTCGTTCTACAAGCTTCCATGGAGGTTGCGATTTTTCACGTTTTTGGCTAGTTTTTGCCGTTTTTATGCAAATTTGACAGCACCCATTGAGGGTTTTACGTTTTGAATTCGTTTTCTAGCTTGGGCAGCTCTTTTTGTGGATTTTATTGACTTGGAACAACACCCATTCATGGGGTTTTTAGATTTATATATCACATAACCGTTTTACATTCGATTGATGTTTTGAAATCTCTCTTTTGCTCTTGATTTGTGTCTTTAAGAATTCATAAGTTAGGGTTTTTGATTTTGGTGTTTTGTTTCAGATTTATAGTGCTTGATTGTTCCATTTTGATGTCTAGATAATCTTTTTGCATTGACTCCTTGACGAAATTGAAATGAAACCATGAGATTGTTGATCGATTTTGGGTTGTATTCGGAATTGCATTGAATTCTTTGCGTTTTTTATGATAAACACGTTTTTGATGTATGCTTATTCTCAAATTCGTGTGTGCACATTGAGGGGCTCGTATTCATGCTTAATGTTTATGGGTTCTATCACAGCTTGCTTCAATTTGTGGGTGTTAATTGCCTAAAATCTATTATGCTTAATGACAATGAATCCATAGTAATTTTCACTTAGTTGATTACTTAGGGTTTATGAGAGCAAATTCGAATAGAACAATTAATTTAGTAATCTGTTATTGGTGGACTTTCATTTGAATAAAGGAATCATTGTGAATCTGCCTTCCAAAGCCCGCCCCTTGTGTTATTGTGTTGTGTTCGAATCTAGAAATTTGAAGCTTTGGACAAAAATATTGGTCGTTGGAAGAAGACTTGGTTCAACTGTCACATACTGCATTTTAAGTGTTATAATTTAGTAGGGTACGACCTCTATCAGCTACCATAAAATAAGTTGCTAAGAATATTATATTTATCTTCTAGAATATTAATAGAAAAATATTAGGGATGAAAATAAAAGATAGGATTTAAGGAGAGGGGATAAAATACTTTAGGGTTTCTAAAATGTGAAAATAGAGGTAAGGAGAGAAGACGACGAGGATTTAAAGGTAGAAAGAACCTTTGAAGAACGGAGGAGACTGTGAGAGAAATTGTATTGAAGAAAGTAATCCAGGTAGGGGAAGCCAACCTTGCTCTCTTCTCTTGTTTTTGTTGTTGTTTGTTTGATGGATGAAACGGGAAAAACATGCATGTGTAAAGGAAGCTAGAACTCCTTCTTTTTTTTTAAAATAGAGTGTATTTATTTTCGTTCTGGAATGTGCTGAGTATGTTTGATTGATGATTGATTTGAATTGGATGAATTTCATGTTTGGGTATCTATGGGTTAGAGAATTTTAGGTAGTTTAAAATGCAATTAGAATGAGAGATATTGATTGCTGCAATTGTTCAGTTTGGTATCATCTATAAACAACTTTGAAATGAGTTTGAGAAGATATAAGTCTAAGATACCAAATTATGCAGTGGAACAAGTCAAAATCACACAACAAAGAAGTATATGGTGTGGCGCTACCCATTTTGCTACAATGCACACTTTTCGTAAAATAAATGTTCCTACTTTGTTAACCGTTGGATCGAGCTGAAATTTTAAGAGTTGATCTTTAACAAATAGTTCTTGACTTTGATCGGTCGGATCTTGAATCAGGGCTCTTTTATGAGAGCCATTTTTATCGCAAGGTCCTTGTAGTTTGCTTGTTGACAGCATTGACCTTTGTTACTTGTTTGGTGCATAGATTTCTCTATAGTTATTCAATTATGTTTGTTATTGTTGCATTTGATTCTTGATTCAATCATATTTAATTTGAATATAAATACAACATTTTTGGAGTTTTACACAAGCTGCATAATGTGTTGTAAAGTTGGATTGGATAAAAATTATAAGAATTAGTTATTTTCCAAGAGAGAGATGTAAGTGAGGATGTTGATGCATGAAGGTGAGCAAGGCTATGATTCAGGTGGGAAAGTTGTAAGACCCAGGAAAAATTAGACTGAATAGAAACACATGGAAAAAAAAATTAATGGCTTGATTAATATTGTTGATTTCTTTAATTTAATTAGGTTATTAAATTATGAAATAGGAAATAATTATATTTTTGAGTGATTTAAGTTATTGTGGTATTTATAATAATTATTTAAGTGATTTAAGGAATTATGGTTTGTGGAGTGTAAGTGTTTTAATACTTATAGTGCATGTTATATTATGTGAAAGTGTGCTGCTGCCTAGTGGTTAGCACAACCTGTTGTTGTGTGCGAGTTCTTAGGTTCAAAACAAGTTGCCAAATTTCTCTTTATGTATTGATTTTAGATTTTATTTTTCTCCTTTAAGGAGTGGGGCCCACAAAACTCTTTTTCTCAATTGCGCAAAAGGTGTGTGCAGTGTGTAAGACACGTAAAAATTAATTATTTAAATAATTAATTAATAAATGCAGGTAGTGAGAGCCTTTATCACATTAAATATTGATTGATATGACGTGGAAAAGTACTAGCTCAAGTGGATGAGATTACTTGATTGTGTGAGAGGGTTTGGGTTCAAGTCCTATGTATGCCATTTCTGTGTTATTGATTTATTATTATTTTAATAATATGCTTGAATCATGTGAATAATAATATAATCATATAATTGTATTAATCAACATAAAACATGACTTTGGCTTGGTTAGGGGTTCAAACCTTGGTGAACCCAAATTAAACTCTCTTTTTGCCAAAATTTCCTTTGGCATGAAGGTGAAAGGACATGGAAACCCTAGCTGGCTAGGAAGCAGCCATGAAGTGGCTGGAAAAACTGCCAATAATGTGCCAATGAATGACCATTATCAGCCATTAAAGCAATTTTTGTTTTTTGGTCAATACCTAGCTTTAAGGCTTTCCTAAAAGGCCAAATTTAGGTTAGAAGAAAGGTTTTGCAAGGCTGCCATTGGGGTTAGAGAACAAAGAACGAAATTGAGGGTATATTGTGAGAATTGAGTGAAACAAAGAGTGAGTGGGGAGAGAAAGACAAAGGAGGCCATTGGTGATCAAGGGAGAACTTTCAAGCGTCAAAGTTAAGCTAAGGAAACCAGGTTAGGGGAGTTATACGCGTTAAATTTGATGCTAAAGAATGAATTGTATGATAAAGTATGTGTTTGATACGATGAACCTCTGTTGTATGAAAATTTTTGTGTTTCTGGAAAATTTCCAGAAACTGCCTAGCGGGCTATTCGTAGCCGCCAGGCGGCACATGCATGTTAGCTTGTTCTGGGTTCTAGAAGAGGAACCGCCTGGCGATAAGCTCCCGATCGCCAAGCGACGCATAGCTGATTTACCTATTTTTTAGAATTTTTGTGAAGCGCCTGATAGTGGCGATGGAACCACCAGGCGATACGAGCCATGTTGGCTCGATTTTGATGATGATAAAAGAAGCCTGAAAGCCATTTAGAAGACAATTTGAAGACCATATGTTGTTATGTTTAAAGCTATCTTGTAAAATGTAATTAGGTTAACTTTTCCTAAGAGGTGTTCTAGGAGATTGAGTGCTGCTGCTGTTGCTAGGAAAGCTAAGGTCAAGGTTCTCTGTGTGATTCAGAGAAAGGTGTTCATCTCTTGTGTGATTCAAGAGAGGTTTTTTCTTTCCTTACACTCTTAATATCTGATTATAAATCTGTTACTTATTAGTGATTTGGTTAATCTCATTTTTGTGAGATTAACAACTGGACGTAGGGTCTTTTGATCCGAACTAGTATAAATACTTGTGTTCAATCTTCTTCTCTATCTCCTTATTTCATCTATTATTGTGTTTAAAGAAATTAATTATTGATTTATTTGATAAATTTTGGAAAATTTTTTAAAGTATTAATTTTATTACTTAAAACCAATTCACCCCCCTCTTGGTTTTTGTCCGCACGTTCAAACATTCCGCTGCGCGATACCAACAATTGGTATCAAAGCTTGCTTTGATAGTTATTCAAAAATTTTGAAAATTGTTGGACAAAATCAAACCTTTGCCGAGGGTGCGTCTATCAACAGACCTCCTCTATTTACTGGTGAAAATTATCCTTTCTGTAAAGTTAGGATGCAAATTTTTCTGGAATCTGTTGATAAAGGTATTTGGGATGCTGTTTTAAATGGTCCATTTGTTCTTGTTAATATTGTAAATGATGTGCAGGAACCAAAGTTGTTCTCGCAATGGACAGCAGACGAAAATAGAAGAGCCCAATATGATGTAAAAGCTAGAAATATAATTTCATCTGCCTTAACCCTAGATGAGTTTTACAGGATCTCAATATGCATCAGTGCACAAGAAATGTGGGAAATATTGCGTGTAACCCATGAAGGAACAGACGGTGGGAAAAAAGCATGCAAGAACTCCTTGATCCAAGAAAATGAAATGTTTCGGGTGCAGCAAGGAGAAACTATATACGATGTGTAGAAATGATTCACACATATCGTCAATCATCTCACGGGTCTAGGTAAAACTTTTGACACTGATGAATTAAATATAAAAGTTCTTAAATCCTTGAACAGGACTTGGCAGCCAAAGGTGATAGCCATCATGGAGTCACAAAACCTTGCGACAATGACAATGAAGGCTCTCTTTGGAAAGCTGAGAGAACATGAGCTTGAACTGGGCAGATTAAATGATGAAGAAGATATTGGAAGAAAGAAGAACATTGCCTTTAAAACCGAAGTGGTTAAAGGCAAAAGGCAAAAGGAAGAAGAAGATTCGGATGACGATGAAAATCTTAGTCTTATGATTAAGAAATTTACAAAATTCATGAAGGCCAAAGGTAAAAACCAATTCAAGAACAACAAGAAAGATAATTTAGGATCATCATCAAATTTCAAATGCTACGGATGTGGAGAATCTGGACACGTCAAAGCTGACTGCCCAAATTCAAAGAAAAGTGAAGAAAAGAAGGGTAGAAAATTCTTCAAAAAGAAAGCATACATAGCTTGGGAAGACAATGCCTCAAGCTCATCAAATTCTAGTGATTCTGAAA
>Ga0214544_1011828_pt1 | contig 11794 bp, 5 predicted proteins | sample CNSS3metaG_FD_160074 | JGI IMG/M metagenome (GOLD analysis project Ga0214544, IMG submission 160074) | Root nodule microbial communities from cowpea collected in UCLA plant growth center, Los Angeles, California, USA - CNSS3 | ecosystem: Host-associated > Plants > Roots > Nodule | place: USA...
AAAACTTATACAAATAACCATTAATTTTTAAAAATTTAATAAATAATTAAATTATAAAGGGTAAAGTTGGAATTATGAAATGTGGACACAAAAGAGGGAATCCCCTTTATATATAGTTATAGATTAAATGAATTTTATAACTCCGGCTCGTATGAACTTGCCATTTTCATATTTGATTGGGATAGTTTAGTTCTCGAAATATTAAAAGAGGTAATGGTGGTTCTCGGGAATATTCGAGAGATAATGAAATTGGTTCGTTCTTCTTCTTCTTTCTTTTTAATACATAATTTAAATTTGATATCTGGTTAAAGAGAAATAAATATGCATTACTAAAATTAACCATCTTTTGCATTTATGGTTTTAAATTTGTAATAAGTAACTGTATGTGAATATATAAGATAAACTATTTATAAATTAATTGTAAATTAATTGTACGTGAAATATATTTATTATCTTTTAACTTTTAGAGAAAATTAAAATTAATTTTCTTTGAAAATCTTGAACCAATTTAGTCTTTCAACTTTGCAAATGTATAGATTTAGTTATTTTAACCGTGTTTATTTGACATTTTAAACACATTTCATTATAGTATTTTAGTTTAATTATACCTTTTGACATATTTTTCTTCAATGTTAATTGAGAAACATGTTTGAAACGTCAAATAAACTTAAAAAAATTAGTTTAAATGACTAAATTCACGCATCTCTAAAGATGAAAAATTATATTAATTTAAAATTTTCAAGAAAAGCTAATTTTAATTTCCACTTGAAGAATTAAAAAACATATTTAACCCTTATTTTAATCATTTATATCTTTTTTCCTTTTGTGCGAGTGGAATACTCTCTCCATTTCTATTTATTTGTTTTAAGAACAATTTTTTTATATGTTTTTTTTAAATTTCAATAATGCACTTGTATATTATGCGATCTAATTATATAAAAGTAAGATTTTCTTAGAGATTCAACATTTTATATTTACAAATATTGGAATTAACAGAAAAAATATTTTATTTTTATTAAATACAAATGATTGTAAATGAAATTAATGTAGAGTTGACTAAAAGAATAGTGATATGAAAAAATAAAACATAAAATTCAGACATGGTTAAAAAAAAACTGACATAATTTGTTTGATTTTTGACGAGAGTGTTGTATTTAATTTGGGCCTCGCCGAAAGCATGGACTAAAAAAATAATTTATATTCAGAAGTGAAGAACTCCTCACAATCCACATGTCAGCGTCAAAAAGAAAGTTTAACCTTTTCAAATACCCAATTTACAACCACTCCATTATAAGCATGTTTGGAAGCTCCACAGCATCATAAAATGGAATCGAAGCCTAAATTAAAAAAAAGGTTCATTCAACTGAAACTGCTCAGAACAAATGAAGAATGAACAAAAGGTCCTATACACAATGTAGAATAAATGAAGAACATGTAGAAGGTATAAAATAAATAAAGGGTTAACTATATTTGTAGTTTAGAACACCAGTTAAAATTCGTTTATATTTAAAATTTTAATACTTTTTTATCTTTAAATCTTAAAAAATAAATAAATATAATTTTTTTAATTTAATTATGTTGCTTTTTTTACATGTGAAACATATTTTTCAAACAGAAAAGTTTGTATTAAAATTATGTAAAAAACTTAAATGTTAATATGAAATATAATTAATACGTTAAAAGTTTTAATTTAATTACATTAAAAAAGACTATATTCGTTAACTTTTAACGATTAGAATCAAAATATATTAAAATTTGGAACGAATTTCAATTTTACGTTAAAATTCAAACACTACGAACGTACTTAACCCATGAATAAATAAATATTAAAAGAATGAGAAGGTAGGTACAAATATTGGCACAGAAAAATCCCCTTGCTGGACATCTAGAGGAATACAAAATATTGGTAAATAAATAGTCCTGTTGATGTAATGCACTTAAAGCTCTTGAACAAACTTTTTTTCAGCTCTTGGAGCAATATCAATATATTTGACATTGTTATAAAAACTGATGTTATGAACAGAACCTATTTTTTCATTCAATATTTACACTTTTTTCTTTCTTTTTGGTAAGCCAGACAAAACTTAGATTCCAAGATCTATGCTTACTTGTTCATTTGATTGGTGGTTTTTCTTAATAATTCATTTTCTAAAAGGTAATGTCATATTTCTGAAATCACTCCTGTATCTTTTATATCTCTATTATTAACAAAAGAACAAGTTTCAAACTTAGTTTTGTTTCAAAATGTCTTTATCTCATATAAATCCTTAACAGAAAAACTGATAAGGAAAAAGAGTTACAAAAGCAATATAAATTAAATGATAGTCAGCGCAGCAGTACATTCAGATGACAACAAAAGAATTAGTTTCTACATTACACAGTATTCAAATCACCTTCATCACCTCAAAATAAAAGAACAAAAAGTTATGAACCAAAACACCTCTAGCTAGCACTACAATCTCAGAACAAGTGATTATATCCAATTTATTTCAAGTTTCAACAACAGATATAGCTCTTTTCTATGACATTGTTTCACAGCAAATACAGTTGTTAAAACATCAACAACTGAAATGATTATTCTTTCTCGTTTATTTTATATAGAAGAATGGTTCAATGATATCATGATACACACAAAAAATGAAAAACAATCAGCAATCAGCATGATGAGATAATTAATTTTCTAAAAGAACAGTATTTTTTGATCGTTTAGGACTCTAATAATCTAAACGGATAAAGTTTATGTAACAAGTTTGTACTTCAGTTTATACAATTTACTTCCAATTTTTTCATTAATGGAGAGACGATATTGTAGCAACTCATCTTATCCAATTCGTTTTCATGTTAAAATATATATATATATATATATATATATATATATATATATATATATATATATATATAAAGGTAAATTATTCAAAGCCCATCTCATAGACAATAGCAGAAACCCATGAAAACTACAATCACAGAGTCACTGAGTTCAGATAATAAAAAAATTGAAAACAAGACCATTTGTTTTTCTGTACACGAGTAATCACCCAAACCAAACCAACCCTATACATGTTAGTATGATTGCCAGAAGAGTTTATCAAAATTCATAAACATCAGATCAAATTAGTTATAGGATGTTCAACCTGTGCAATTATGAAAGGAGGATTTTCAACAGCATCAAGATCAAACAAATCGATATTCGAAGAAAACTATGACAGAAAATGGAAATGGGGATTTAAAGAGTAAACGAAACGCACCGTTCGATGAGGATATTGCCCTCGGCGTTCGCAAACAGAACCGCCATTGATCATTCTCTCCTCCTCTTTTCCACACCTAACTCTTCCTCCTCTTTCAAAACTATTACAAACCTTTTCTTTTCTTTTCTTTTCTTTTTTCTAATTAAAGTTTAAGTGCATATTTTTAATTGAATTTAATAAAAACTTTTTATTCTATTAAGTACTAACAAATTTGGATTTTATTTATTAGAACTTGGAGTGTAGTTTACTCTTAATTAACAAAATGATTCTTTACTTTGTTTTTATTTTGTAAATTGTAGTTTATTATTACTTTTTTCTTTAATCATCTTGTTGAATTTGTCTCGCTTATTTTTCTCTAAAAATCAATTATTGAAAAAGGTTATTTACGAATTACAAGATATGGAATAAGAACAGAAAGATAAGTTAGTGATTATAAAATATAACAAATCAAACGATAGAGAAAAATAATAATATTTAATTAAGTTTAAAGTATTTCATAAATTTTGATATATATTTTTTTTTTAATTTTTCTTAATTTTTTTAGTCTATTAATATTTAAAATTTTATGTTTATATTAATTCGGCGACGTAACTTTTATTTTGATAATCATCTTGTTTATTCGTCTTCGTGAATTCGTTTATATAATTGTTGTTAATATAAATTAATGAATAATTTTTATTGTTCTAATTAAAAATATGTTGAATAATGAAATCGTTGTAATATTAAACACCATTTTATATCTTCAACTTTTCTCTTTAATTATTTGAATTAGTGTGTTATAAATAAAATATTTGAAGGAGTTACACATAATTAAATAAGTTAAATGAATTATTAAAGATTTAGTAAATTATTTTAATAACTATAAGTATAAATAAGATAAATATTTTTATCTTCATTATCACACTTTATGCACAGGTACGTTCCTTTATATTAAAACACAATCATTTAATTTTCACACTGATGATAAGACACGTGGGACATTTTCCATTATTGTGTATTTTCCTTAATAATATGTGACTTTATCATTATTTATTAATTATTTCATTTTAACATTTCAAAATTTTTATTTATTTCCAATTATTTTATTAACATTTAGTTTTCTTAAAAATTTTAATTTTAATTATTTATTTCAGCTCAAATTCTTAATAATCTTTTTAAATAATCTTTTTAATATATATATATATATATATATATATATATATATAATTTTATACATTTTTATTTTTAAATTTTATCTAATTTCTTGTATATGGCACGAGATTCTTGTTATTAATGATACACTACTAACTATGATACAATGGTAGATCAAGTATCATATTAAATACGTATCTTTATAAAATATTTTAGAATATTTTATTGATAATTATTAATGAAATATCTAACTCATAGAATAATAATATTTTTATAATGATGATAATTAATAATTTTTTGGATTGACAATTTTAATATAATTTTAATTTAAATTTACACAATAATAATTATATATTTATCATATTTTTAAAAATTATTATATAATTTTTAATATATAATATATCACATATATGTCTTATTATTTTTAAAACAAATATTGACATATCAAGTATTCGATTCAGATATTATGTATAATAAACTAATAACCTTTATTTATCTTATTTATTATTCTTGAGAATTTACACCTAAATTTCTAATACAAATTTAAGAGAAAATTAACACGTTTTAGTCTTTTAGGCAAAATAATTTGTTAATTAAGAATGCATAATGATGAACAATCTTTACAATGAATGGCATGGAGTGCACAACCACTACCACCAACATTTTTTTGGTACATCCACTACCTCCGATATAATCAGTACTCTCTCTGTTTCTTACTAAAGAGAGTTATTGCTTCCACCCATAAATTATCTCAAACAGTTTCCACCTTGTCTTATTCTAAACTAAGATCTTTTCTGTAATAAATATTTTCATTGTTACTTTATTGTTAATACTTTTCACAAATAACAGAAAAAAAGAGAGTCATAAACTAGTTCAATTCAATAGAAAAAAGATGCCAGTGTAGGAAAAACTTAAAGAAAATGGTTCCTAGATGACCCTACCACTGTCACCAATATAATAAGTATTTTGAAAGTTGCTAAGAGAAAATTGATTCAACCTCTGTGTAGTTTCCACCTTTGCCATTGTCGCTCTCATGCTTTGTTCATGTCTCTTAGTGGAGAGCACAGTGAGATTTGACAAAAGAACAGTTTTATATATGGTTTCTCTAGATTAAGTTGGAATATGATTTAAAAAACTTTTTTTAAAAATCCAGAAAATGACATGATATATTAGAAGTGTGAATTCTACAAAACTGACTTATAAAGTGAGGTTTGCACCTCACTTATATATTATGAAATATCTTCCGTTAACGGTTCGATAACGGATAAAACAAAATATTCAAAAAAATTCGCTAAGATAAGTTCTAACCTGGCTTTAATATCATGTTAGAAGTTGACTTTAAGCCTAACTCAATCTCACAAAACCGGTTTGTAAGACAAGGTTTGCAACTCACTTATATGTGAAATTACCTTTTCTCTAGTATATGTGAAACTTGTAACATAGACATATGTGAACCATGGTTAATTAACTTCAATGGTTGCTCTACTATAAAGCTTTTACTTTCTTGATCATTATCTCTGCATCATCATTCTTTTACATTCTCATCTTTCTGCTCTTCAAAGGTTGCTCTCTTTCTAAATCTCTTCTGGTATTTGAATCAATTCTTCCCTGTGATTGAACACCAGTTTGAGGTGTTTGAAGTGATTTTGATTATAAATTGAATGGTGCAGGTAAGTGAGAGATGGGAGAAGTTCTGGTTCATGGGACCCTCCATGCCACAATCTATGAGGTGGATAACCTGAAGGCTGGTAATGCTGGTAATATTTTAACCAAGGTTTGTCCCAAATTCATCATCACTCAAAACAAAATTCCTTCTTTCTTCTACCGATTCTCATGTTTCTTAATTATGTCTCTGCCATTGCCTTTTTCTTCACAATCTTCTGCCTGCTCAAAGAAATTCATTCTCTCTTAGCTTTGATTTCAAAGTCTCTTATGTTTTTTTAATAGTCTCTTACCTTCCTTTTTCTTAATTTATTTATATTTGCAGTTAACGTTTTTCAACACATATTACTTATAAAAAATTGTAATAAATTCAATAAATGGAAGAGTATATTTGATTAAAATGTTAATAGATTATTTACCTTTTTTTTTTTGTGATCACGTACGAGAAGAAATAAGGATTCAGCTGAATAATATACTTTTATAACTCTTCAAATATTAACCTATTCCAATCCTATCATCTTCAGTTAACTTTTATTATTTATTATCAGTGGAAGCATATACTCTACACGTATTTCTGTTTGTTTATTTTTCTTTTTTTTTTCAAAAATTTGTTAAATTCTAAAATAAATTTTATTAAAAATAATTATAAAAATAATAATTTGTATAATATTTATTATTAAATATTTTTTTTATTTTAAACACTTATTTTAATTCAAAAAATATTTATTAAAAGAATAAAATCATAAAATAATTATTTTAATTAATAAAATAACTAAATTTAGATGAGGATAAATATCAAAATATAATTATTTTAATTTAAAATAACAATTATTTAAAGGATAAGATTGGAAGAAAAATGTTTACATATATATAATTATAGTATATATTTTATCTCTAATAACTGATTAATTTAGTAAATAAAAATTATAAATAAGTTTATGAATTTAATTAAAAATGTTAAAAGTGTTTAGTCAACTCATGGATATCACAAACTAAGTTTGATTATGCTTGTTTACTAAAGACACATTTAAAATATGTTGTAGAAATTAAAAACAATACTTTAGAAGAAATAGTAAAAAATCATTTAAATTTTAATTAAAAATATACTTAAATCTTTATTTTGAAATTAATTTTAGTTAACATACCAAACATTAAATTTATTTCTTGCAATATATTATAACTAATATTTATATATATATATATATATTAAAATATTACTTTAAAATTTTAATTCCAAACTAGACCGATTTTCTTTAGCTCTTTTATCTTCTAAATACATTCTTAATGGCTCTTTGTCATGTCACAATATGATATTTTGTTTTGAAAAATGATAATTGATGCTTAAAAAGTTTTTATTTCTTACTCTTTATTCCTTACTTTTCTTCCATACTTTTATTTACAAATACACGGGTTCCCTTATAAAAAATTGTTAAAAGGTGATTATTGGTATCAAATAATCTTTTTTTCTACTAAATTTTTATGCATTTTTCTGATATACATAGCTGCTACACAACATCGAGGAAACCATTAAGATTGGGAAAGGAATAACCAAACTATATGCAACAATTGATCTGGAAAAAGCACGCGTGGGAAGAACAAGAATCATAGAAAAAGAACACACAAATCCTAAATGGTGCGAGTCTTTTCACATTTACTGTGCTCATACGGCATCAAATGTCATATTCACAGTGAAAGATGACAACCCAATCGGTGCAACCTTGATCGGAAGAGCATACATTCCCGTCGAGGAGATTCTGGACGGCAAAGAAATAGATCGATGGGTTGAAATCTTGGACGAACACAAAAAACCAATACATTCACATTCCAAGATCCATGTGAAGCTCCAGTACTTCGATGTTTCAAAAGACCTCAACTGGGGCCAAGGAATCAGAACTCCTAAATTCCCCGGAGTTCCGTACACTTACTTCTCACAGAGACAAGGATGTAGGGTTTCCTTGTACCAAGATGCTCATGTTCCAAACAACTTTGTTCCGAGAATACCACTTTCTGGAGGCCGCACTTACCAACCTCGTAGATGTTGGGAAGATGTTTTTGATGCAATCAACAACGCACAGCACTTGATATACATTACGGGGTGGTCTGTGTACGCTGAGATCACGTTGGTGAGAGATTCTAGGAGACCAAAACCTGGAGGAGATGCAACACTCGGTGAGCTTCTGAAGAAAAAAGCACGTGATGGTGTTAGGGTTTTGATGCTTGTGTGGGATGATAGAACTTCTGTTCCTCTGTTGAAAGAAGATGGGTTGATGGCTACTCATGATGAAGATACCGGGAACTACTTCTACGACAGTGATGTGCACTGTGTTCTATGCCCTCGCAACCCTGATGACGGTGGAAGCGTTGTTCAGGATATAGAAATTTTCTCCATGTTTACGCATCATCAGAAAATCGTGGTTGTGGACAGTGCTTTACCTAGATCAGATAATAAACGAAGAATTGTGAGTTTTGTGGGGGGGATTGATCTCTGTGATGGAAGATACGACACACAATTTCACTCACTTTTCAGAACGCTGGGAACAGCGCATCACGATGATTTTCATCAACCTAATTTTCCACACACTACGGTGAAAAAAGGTGGTCCAAGGGAACCATGGCACGACATTCATTCTCGGCTTGAAGGGCCAGTTGCATGGGATGTTTTGTTCAACTTTGAGCAGAGATGGAGGAAGCAAGGTGGAAAGGACTTGCTGATTCCTCTGAGAGACCTTGAAGATTTGATTATTCCTCCATCGCCGGTAACTTACCCTGATGATCACGAGACATGGAACGTGCAGTTCTTTCGATCCATTGATGGTGGAGCGGCTTCTGGGTTCCCCGAGACTCCTGAAGAAGCTGCAAGATCTGGACTCATCAGTGGGAAGGATAACGTAATCGACAGAGGCATTCAAGATGCTTACATCAACGCCATTCGAAGAGCGAAGAACTTCATCTACATTGAGAATCAGTACTTCCTCGGAAGCTCTTATGCTTGGAGTGGTGGTGATGGAATTAAGCCCGAAGACATTGGTGCGTTGCATCTGATACCGAGGGAGCTTTCTCTTAAGATTGTTAGTAAGATTGAAGCTGGGGAAAGGTTCAGTGTTTATGTTGTGATTCCGATGTGGCCGGAGGGTTACCCGGAGAAAGGAACAGTTCAGGCAATATTGGACTGGCAGCGGAGAACAATGGACATGATGTACAAGGATGTTGTCGGAGCATTAAAGGGCAAGGGGATTGAGGAAGATCCTCGGAACTATTTGACATTCTTCTGTCTTGGTAACAGAGAGGTGAAGAAAGAGGGAGAGTACGAGCCTCCAGAAAGACCAGATCCCGATACAGATTATATCAGAGCTCAAGAGTCTCGACGCTTCATGATTTATGTTCATGCCAAGATGATGATAGGTAAGGAAATATAAATCTACACGAAAATCGTGTACAGTTCTCACGACTTTATTTATTCGATGATTGGGCATTGAGCATTGTTTTTTCATGCAGTTGATGACGAATACATAATCATTGGATCTGCCAACATAAACCAGAGATCAATGGATGGTGCCAGAGACTCGGAGATTGCAATGGGTGCATATCAACCCTATCATCTGAGTAGAAACGAGGGTGCAAGGGGTGAGATCCATGGTTTTCGCATGTCATTGTGGTATGAACACGTTGGCATGCTTCATGAGTCCTTTCTCCACCCTGAAAGTGAAGAATGTATAAAGAAGATAAACGAGATGGGTGAAAAGTATTGGGATCTTTACACTACCGAGCCACTTGAAGGAGACCTTCCCGGTCACCTTCTCCGGTACCCTATTGCAGTTTCCGGCGAAGGAAGTGTGACACAGCTGAAAGGATTTGAGTTCTTCCCCGACACGAAGGCTCCTGTTCTTGGAGTCAAATCGGACTACATGCCACCTATTCTTACTACTTAGTTTTCTCTAAATTTTTAAATAAAATAATTGTTTGTGTTTATTTTTATTTTTTTGTGCCTATATGAATACCTAAAACTCATGTAAGCTTAATCTTAAAAGTATTAACTTTAGTTATACAAACAAAATAATTTCTAATGTATCCTTATAATAATAAAATATAATAAGCATAAATGTGTCATCACACGTGTAAAATATATATAAAAAAATGAAAAAAAATAAATGTTAATAAATAAGAAAAAAGAAAAAGCAGAAATAAATTGTTTTATAAAAAATTTCTAAAATAACCATCAATTTTTAAAAATTTAATAAATAATATTTTAAAGAGTAAAATTAAAATCTTAAAATATAGACACAATAGGAAATCTCTTTATATAAATTACAATCTTTAATATTTTGAAAAACATCACCCTCTCAAATAAATATTCTTAAAGTTCTGTTCTTGTTAGAAAGTGTACGTCACCCATTATTTTTCTAACAAAAAAGAAAATATTAACGGTTTCAAACTAACATCTTTATCATTGTTTTTATTTTTTTACTTAATTATCTACTCGTTTCAAGTTAAAAGTGACCATACATTATTATAATTTAAAGTATTGGTTATAGGGATGGCTAACAGGGCGGGACGGGGACGGGGACGGGGATGGGTTTCACTATCTCATATCCATTCCCATAAAAAAAATTCATCCCCATCCCCATACCCAAATTTAACGGGTATCAAACTTTTATCTAATCTCCATCCCCATCAGGTAACGGGTATAATCTCGTACCCATACTCGTACCCGTTTTCTTACTATTTTAATATTAATTTTAATTAATTTTTATAAAATAATAAAAAATTACGGTAAAGGAAACATAATATTATCAAATATTCAATATTAGGAGTATGGTTGTTTCTTCGATATCAAATACTTTGAAATAAATTATAATTGTTTACATTTTAGATTAGAATACCAAATAAAATTTAATGAGAACCAAAACATTTATTAAATTTGCAAACATTAATGAAACCTAGTTGATAAATTTTAAAAATATTTTTTTAAAAATATAAAAGGAAAAAAAATATTTAAATTAAAATATATTTTAAATGTTTGTTTACTTCAATTTTTTAAATTATAATGAATCTATTTTTTATATAGTAATAAAAGTTATAATACATCACTTGATTAAAATGACGCAAAGAACAAATAATAAATATAATAATAAAATTTTAATATAGATCTTGTATCTTTTGAACCACAATATATGTTGGATGGTGGTAAAAAAATATTCATGGCAATTACATTAAATTTTTATATTGTAGTAAATAAAAATTATTTATACAATTATAGTGAAAAAATTAAAGTATGATTGTAAAGAGTTAGAAAATAAAAAATAATTAGATAAAATTTATCGAAATAGTATTCTACATGATAAAAATAAACAAAAAATAAAAATATTAAAAAATTAACAAATGTGTGTCTTATAAACAATTTGGAGACTATTGGAAGGAATCACATAAAGGAAAACAAATATATAATTAAAAGTATGATAAGATGAAAAATATCTTAGAGATTTAAGAAAACTTTTCAAATATCAACATATATACTCAATGGTTGATAAAAAAAATTACGCAAAGAACAAATAGTAAACATAATAAAATTTTATCATAGATCTTGTATCTTTTAAACTCTAATATATGTTGAATGGTGATAAAAAAAATATTCATGACAATTACATTAAATTTTTATATTGTAGTAAATAAAATTATTTATACAATTATATTGAAAATATTAAAGTATGATTGTAATGAGTTAGAAAATAAAAAATAATTAGATAAAATTTATCGAA
>Ga0214544_1011830_pt1 | contig 11789 bp, 10 predicted proteins | sample CNSS3metaG_FD_160074 | JGI IMG/M metagenome (GOLD analysis project Ga0214544, IMG submission 160074) | Root nodule microbial communities from cowpea collected in UCLA plant growth center, Los Angeles, California, USA - CNSS3 | ecosystem: Host-associated > Plants > Roots > Nodule | place: USA...
CAACTTAGGGAATCAAAAATAACAAACACAAATGAAAGGGATGAAGGATTAGTGAACTTCCTTTCTAAACATGCTTAGGCTTCTTAAGCATGTGCCTCCATCCTTGGTTGGGGTCAATCCTTCATCAGGATAGGATGTATATGCATGTGGTGTGGTGTTTGGGCTTGAAGGACTAAGTCCAATAGGGGTTTGGGATGTGCTCGGTGGTTGGACACATGATGGGCATGGAACCGGTTGATTATGTCGGCTACTAATGGGCGAGGAGTCCTTAGTATGGTGATTGCATGTGTCGGGCGCGCGATGGGCAAGGAATTGTGATGTTTCCGTGCGTGCCAAGGTCCAAGTTATGAGGCTTGGATGTTTTTACTACAAGAGAGGAGTCTGTAGGGCAAGACTATGAGCGGGATAGGCTCATAGGGTTGGACCACGAATGAGTTAGTTTCGTGGGAGCACAGGGAAGTCCCAAGACCTAGTTCATGCATATGACTCATGAAGGACTATGAGGTAATGGTTGCGTGATTTGGAAAGTATGAGAATTTTCATTATGTTATTTTGGGTTGGGAAACATATTTATTTCATAAAAATCTGTTTATATTTTTATTGTGCATAGCTCACCCTATTTGTGTGTATGGCGATGATCAGATAATTTGTTATCCGGGAGCAGATGATGTGACAGGTGAGCCAAGAGATGCTTAGAGACGAAGAGCATGGGCTACTTGGGTTTTTGAAGCATTTTTATTTTTGGTTTTTTATGTAACTTTAATATTGTTGGACTATGTTAATTTTTGTACAGAACGATAGTGAACTTGTGAATTATATTACAGTTACTATCTTTGTTTTAAATTTCCTACGCTTTTGGGAAATAGTTTATATTCAATGCGGTATTTATTTTAATTGGAATTTTACTTATTAAATATTAGTAATATTCCTTAGGGATGTTACAGATACAAAGAGGAAGAAGGGATAGTTCCCACTAGCCCTAACAGACCTCCAAGCGCTCCAAAATGTGTTGCTCGAGCTCCTAATTGTCCAAGATGAGTTTCCCCTCACGAAAACAAAAGATAAAGGGCCAACTTGCCATATCAGCGAAAATGGCCCCTAGCAGAAGCCTCCCATCGCAAGGTGCAAGCAAAGAAGAACAAAGAATGAAGTCCTGTCGCAAGGTGCAAGCAAAGAAGAACAAAGAATGAAGTCCTGTAGGAGTCGTCCGGCGGTGTCTAGATGCCGCCAAACAGTGGTTACTGGAACACTTTGACACCTAGTGTTGGATTGTCAGGTTGGCGCTTGGCATTGTTGTTGGACTGTCAGGCGGTGTCTGTTGCATCCTCTTTATAACATTTGGCTGGGTTTTTGGAACAAAGCTTCCAATATACAAAAAAGGCATAAAAATGGGGATTAATGGTACAATTATATCAATGTAACCCAAAATGTGTTTATTTACAAAAACAAAGTAAAATTTGATGATTAAGTAGGTTGAAAGCTATGGAAGAGTTGATTTTGCTAATAAAATGCAACTTAGATAATGGTAAAAATTAACATTATCAACTCCCCCAAACATAGAACCTTGCTTGCCCTCAAGCAAAAGGTAACTTGGCACAATAAGAAATTAATTCAACTATGATCTCCAAACTTAGAAAAAATCCACAAAATCAATTCAGATATCATTCATGCATTCTCTTCTTTGAAAATATCTTAAACAAAGAAAAATTGTTGTTAAGTTTCAACTGTGGTGCCCACAAAATAGGAAAACCACATAGTGTCAACAAAAGCTTTTGAAAGATCAACAATCATGGCAAAAAGTGCAATTCACGATCAACTCCTAGAACCTCCTCTCACTGGAATAAGTGTTTCACTCAAGTTGACTAGTGTATAAGGATGTGTGTTTTTCTCTCTAGTCATCATAATTTCCACACAATTCAACTTTGTTATTTGTTTCCACAAAGCTAACAACATTCACAAACATGTTAACATCACAAGGACTTTTAGCGGTAGTAATGTGGCTAGGCTAATAAGGAAAATTGGTTTTTCTAGATAACAAAGGTACATTGAGCAAAAAGAACAAGTAGATCAAGTCATGGTGTAACATTCTATTCATTTTTCTAGTAGTACCAAACACACCCAAATGCCATCTTGCCTCCAAAGTATTCATTTATTCACAACACTTTTTTTAATGGAATGTACATCCATTCATGAACCACCAACATTTCAAGATTGTTCTTAATGTTTCCTCTTCTTTAGTAGTCTCCCCCAAACTTGAACCATGTTCCTACTTGAGTCACACTCATGACATGAAATTCTTGCTCTTTCAACTCAAAGTGAGGTAGTCAAGGGTTTTTCTTATAATAGGGCTCCAAGGATGAAGGGAATTTCAATTAAGTTCCAAGGATTGCACAAGAGTTCAAATTTAAAGCAAACTGGCTATTTGGTTCAGGCAAAATAATTGAGTCACAAAAAATGGCCTTGATCATATGTTCACATGCAAGTGATGAATCAACAAGGAAAATCAAGCAAAATCAAAAGTGCATCAAAAGTTACAAATTCTATCAAACAAGTTCAAGCACAACATCCCACATGGTTTGGCTCATGGGTTCTTGGAGTTTTCCACACTAACTCTAAACAAAAAGTGCAATTACTATTTCAGCAAAATGTGGCAACCACAAGTTTCTACTCAAAAACACCATTATCTCAAAAATTATCACTTCTAACAGCATGAGCAGCACAAATCATTATCATTAAAATGCAAAGTGTTTCAAGTCATGGATTCACAAGCATCATCTTTGTCAAATAAGTCAAGTCACAAAATTTCCTAACTACAATTGAAAACTAAAGACTGATATTTAAAAACATAAATCAAATAAGGATTATCCACAAAACAAGTCCTACAAAAGTGAGTCTCTCTCTCCAAGCCTAGCCATCATCCTCGCCCTCTCCATCTGGCTCCTCTTCCTCATCATCTCCGGACTAATCTCTAGCAGTTGTGGCTCCACCTCCCCGACAAAGGTGCCAAAAATTTGTTAAGACTCTGGCAAGTGTACCAGGTCGTTCAAGTAGTAACTGGTATGACCGAGATATCGTTTCCCAAGAGACTCGTTTATACTAAATAATTGCGCAATTAATAATTAATTTAAACTAAAGAATAAATCCATAATTTGGATTTTTGTGTGCTAGAAAGTAAATATTGCATAAACAAGTAAAAGGTGAACTTGGATATTTAAAACTCTAGAAAATGGAAAAGACTAGAAATGCAATGGATTGAAATTGTTGGGGTTAGATTTCACCGACTTCACTATCATGCATATAAATCACTAAAACTATTCTCCATTAAATTACTAATGTCAACCCACAAGTCTACTCAAACCCTAATCCCTTAGTTGAATGAGCCTAGGTTTCCTTATTAAGGGTCAATTCCTTCAATCCCTAATTAAGGAAACCTGCTTTATGCACTAGGGTTTAAGACAACAAATGGGTCAAACTCCATTCCTAGATACAAGTTCCATTAGGCATCTTGTTCCAATTCTAGGTTTCAAGAGATATTTTCCAATACCTAATGACCCAAATATCATGCAATGGATGGTTAAAACAGAGCAAGCTTTAAGTAAAGAAATAAGGATACTAGCAATTAATGGAAGAAGCATATATATATATATATATATATATATATATATATATATATATATATATTCAAATCATCCACAAAGACAAGAGAATTCAGTGGCTATATCTAACCCCAACAAAATGTGTTGAGCTCTTCATTGTCATGGAGAGCCCAAGCTTAATAAAGGGAATTGGAAGAGGGAGGGGATACAAAGAGGAAGAAGGGATAGTTCCCACTTTCCCTAGCAGACCTCCCAAGCACTCCAAAACATGTTGCCTAAGCTCCCAAATGTCCATAATGAGTTTCCCCTTGCGAAAAACAGGAGAAAAAGGGCTAAGTTGCCACATCAGCGACAATGGCACCTAGCAGAAGCCTCCCATCACCAGACGCAAGCAAAGGAGAACAATGAGTGAAGTCCTGCAAGAGTCACCCGACGGTGTCCAAATGTCGCCAAGCAGTGGTTACTAGAACACTCTAGCACCTGGCATTGAGCCTTTCTCGCCAGGTGCAAACTCCCTGGAATCAAGTTGGCGCCTGGCGCTATTGTTGGACGGTCAGACGATGTTTGTTGCATCCTCTTTATAACATTTTTTATTTTCTCGCTATTTCGGGTCACTCATTTGGATGGATTTTTGGAACAAAGCTTCCAATGTACAAAAAGACACAAAAATGGGGATTAGTGGTAAAATTATATCAATGTAACACAAAATGTGTTTATTTACAAAAACAAAGTAAAATTTGAGGATTAAGTAGGTTGAAAGCTATGGAAGAGTTGATTTTGCTAATAAAATGTAACAAAGAGAAAATCCATTATCACCGATATCATTGGATACGGGATGCATTAGAGACGAAGCAATTATTACTAGAGAAAATCCATACTGATAAGAATGGGTCATATATGATAACAAAGATCTCACCTACAAGAAAATATGCTATATGCAAGGAGAAAGCTAGTTTGGTTTACTATGACCCCAATTAATTGGTGAGGGGAAGTTTTGTCAGGTGGGTCACCAATTTATTGGGCCACATTGATTTAATTAAGAAAACTAAGAAGGGTGTATTTTTATATGGGCTGCCAACCCATTATGTAATTTAAATATGCAACCCTTGCATTAGGTTTGTTGTGAGAGAAAATAGAGTGAGAAACAAAGAGACAAAAGTTGTGAGTGCCTCTATTGAGAAAATAAAGAAGCCATAAGAGAGAGTGAAGGAGAAGAAAAGAGCAACAAGTTTATCCTGCGCAAGTCTGTATAGAGAAGCTAACTTGGAGAAAAAGTTGTATTCCTCTTCTCAAATATTGGGGTTCCCTCTATTGTTGATTAAAAGTACCCATTGGGGTTTGTTATTCACCTTGTATGTGAAGAGAATAGTGCTTTGTTGATCCTTCGAATTTCCAAGAGAACTTGTGGTGTACCCATTAATTTTTAGTAGTGGAGGATTTTACTAGACTAGGTCTCGTGGGTTTTTCCTCCTTATTGAGGTTTTCCCACATTAAAAGTTTTATGTTTGCTAATTCCTCCCTTCTCTGTTTTATGAATTTTATTATTTTGCATATTATTTATTTGTGGAAGATTTGATCTGGGTTTGTCTTCCGCTTGGTTATTTGTTAATTTTTAGATCTTCCCTCAACACTTAGCAACATCACTGATGATTATAACTCTTATTCAATCAATTAGTTTTTCATTATATTTTTCTTAAAACTTGTTTAGCTCAATGCACAACCATTTAGAGTGTGTTTGGATAGAGTATTTTAATGAAGTAATTTATTTTTTTGAAGAATTTAGATTGCTTTGTAATGAAATGCTTTGTTTGGATACAAAAATTAAAAAGCATTTCAAATGGAAGCATTTTTTTTAGAGATTTCAATAAGCTAAATTAGTAGAAATTCAAATACCCTCAAAATATGTGGAATTTGAAATTCTTCTCACTCAACCTCACATTCTAGATTCTTTGGTAGATCCGATGACACAAACGGGGCCGACGATTCAAACGGGTCCGACGACCCGAATAAGCTCAACAATCCACACAGGTCCGATGACCTAGATGGGCCTGACAACCCAAACGGGCCCGATGACCCAAATGGGTCTTACAACTTGAATGCGCTCGATGATCCAGACGGGCCCATCCGTTGACCCGGACAGGCCTGATGACACAAAATGGCCTGACGACTTGGACGAGGCAGACTATCCGGACAAGACCAATGATCTAATGGGCCCGACAATTCAGACGGGTCCGACGACCCGAACGGGCTCGACGATCCAGATGGGCCCGACGACCCGGATGAGCCTGACGACCTGAACGAGCCCTACGACACGGACTTCCCGACGATCCGAACGAGCCGTTCCAAACCTTCGGGCCCGATGACCCGGACAGGCCCAACAACCTGGACGAACCCTTCCAAACCATCAAGCCCGACGATCTAGACGGACCTGACGATATGGACGGTCCCGACAACACAGATGGGCCTGACGACTCGGACTGGTCAAACTATCTGGACGAGCCCGACGATCCAGATGGGCCCGACGGTTTGGAAGGCTCGTCCGAGTCGTGGCGTCTAGATCGTCGGGCTCGTCCAGGTCGTCGGGCCCTTCTTGATCATCGAGTTTCCAAATGTATCATGAACTCAAAATATAATTAAGCCTAAAAGAAATATTGTTAAAATTAAATTTTATCTCAATAAATTCAATTTTTTTTTTCCAAACAATAAATTGAAATGTAAGGTATTTTAATTTCCTTATCCAAACAAATTATTTAAAAAATGAATGAAATTTAATTGCAAGCAATTCAAATGCAAAACATTTCAATTTCTAAGCATTGTTGAAATGCTCCATCCAAACACAAGGTTAAGGTAAAATATGTATCCTGGTATAAACGTGTTACTGACTTTATTTAATGCAAAGCTTGTATTGGCATGACTCTATAACTGTAATTCAGAATGTCTTTGGTCTTTAATTCTTCTCAAGTACTCAAGAAATGTCTTAACCACTTTCCCATGTTTATCACCATGGTTTGTTTATTATCAACTAATTATATTAAGTGTATAAAGAACATTAAGACATATACAAATCATAGTTTACATTATAGTTCATATTGCATCAACATGTGGTACTTTAGTCATGCATTCTCTCCCCCGTCCCCTCGTTCCTCTCTCTCCTCCTTGAGTTTTAGAACAATCATCCTAAGTGAGATGAATTCCATTTCTTATTGGTAAGTATCCTCTTTTAGGGTTTTCATATTATACCTTTTTAAGATGGCATTAGTTTACATAGATTTTTTAGGAAACCTTTTAGATTTATCTCTATGAATATTTATCCCTCAGATATAAGTTATCTTTCCTAAGTTGTTCATGGAAATTGTTTTAACATTAAAATCTTTGTATTTTTGTAGTGCTGAAATATCATTTTGAATGACTAATATTTCATCCACAAACACAAAACTTAATAATAATTACGATTAATAGACATGACGCAACTCATTTTACTTAAATATGTATCAATCCAACATCACAATTTGATTGTAAATTAACTTATGTGACCTTTCCCATGAAACTATTGATGCAACCTATAAAAAATTTCCCTCGGCAATTGACCCTCTGAGAATTTAACTTGTAATGTTGACTCTGATACCAATTATTGGATCAAACTGTTAACACTAGGGTAACAACTATAACTGAGAGTTATTACGTAACTCTTTTTACCTAAAAGCATAACAACTCAAACTCCATGATACAACTTGCAAAATTGTTAAAGTGAATGTTCAAACTTACATAATCTTGTTTAAGCCTATAATAATTTTTTGTAGCTCGCAACTTTACTATAATTAAACAAGGTTATAAGTCCCTCGAGTTTTATCATACACACACTCTTTTAAGTCACCATTAAGAAAATTTGTTTCCATAACCATGTTCATGTTTCATAATCAAAGTATATTATGATAGCAAATGAAATTTGAATTAATTTGAGTAATGCAAAGAGAGAAGATGTTACTATAACAAACTCCTTCCCTTCGAGGATATCCTTATATACATGGTATACTTTATAAGTCTCAACCCTTCCGTTTGCTCTATTTTTTTTTTGTAAACCAATTTACAACCAATTTATTTTATATCATTTGAAGTTTTAACTAAAATCCATGTTTTGTTGATCTCTCCTTAATTCTATTTCACATTCCATAACTTATTGTAATTTTTTTACAATCCAAGCCTTTCCATAGTTTCTTTTGGGTAAAAATTACAATCCAAGCCTCCCCATAGTTTCTTTTGGGTCATTACCATCATTGTAAACCACATTTAATACGTCATCTTGAATCATCATGTTCAATCCATTCCATGCATGGTGCACACTGCACTTGAGTAAATCTTCTAGAAGCTTTTCTATTAGGTTCATAGGTTGTTCAACTTTCTCTATTGTTCCATTTACTTATTCTTGACCAAAAACTCATAACTAGCTTATAATTACTAGGTGGATAAGCTTTTTGTTAACTTTAAATATCAAAGAAATGGTTCTTGCTATTTATCTCATGTTTTCAAGTTATTTGTAGACCAACTACTTTTAATAAATTTCAATTTTTTTACCATGACTTCCTTGTGCAAGGAGTTCCCTTTCCACAGCAATATCACCTCTTACTACAAATACTTTATAATTAGAAGGTTGGTAAAATTAATATCACATTGTTTACCTTTCAATTTTCAAGTTGTTACATTATATCAATTATATGTGTAATCCAATATGAGAATTTGCCAAATATTGTACACTTAAATCATGTTTAGGTAAATGATACTTAGAATTCTATTTTAACTACAATTACCACATATGTTTTTAATATATATTATTCACTACAAGAAAGTTGATATTTATGGAGGTTTAAATCATAAGTTTTAGCGGTTAAAAATTGTCAAAATTACATATGTCAAAAATAGTTTTTGACATAACAAAATGTAACCGCTGGTATTATTGTCTAAAAGAAAAAATTATTAGCGGTTAAAAACTGCTACAAAATTTACCTTGATTTTTTTATATTTTATCATATTCTAAAAATTAAAAATCACCACAAAATTCATCATATTTTGACGATTAAAAATCATCACAAATTCATCATATTTTGACGATTAATGTAACACCCCATTTAATTAATAACGTAATTAAAGGAAATTAGTTAAAACTTATGATGCCCAAAAGGAAATTAGTTAAAAAACCTAACATAATGTATATAAATGAAAAGACGGACAAGTACATGGGTCATAGCCCTATAGAAAAGCCCATTAAGAAAGTAAAGTCCAGCCCATGTAGTCTAAGTAGCAAAATCATCCCTCCTCTGTTGACCGCGAGTACCTCCCACATATGCTCCCATCAATAAATTGATGATCATCACAAAGGTAGAAGAACAACATCCAAAGCAATCAAACAAGCAAAGGGTAAGCTAGAGCCAACGAAATTTTTATCATGTAATCAAATATACCCTCACAATCCAATATACATATACCATCCAAGCATGTTATGACCTTTCAATCAATACACTAGGACTCGACTCGACTCATCCGAATACATATAACCTGGTTGGATTCAGCGAATGCTTGCACTTGTGGTGGATACCTCTACTCACCCCTGAGTTGCTCACTCCCGTGCTATGTGTTACAAGTGTTACAATGAATCAATTCCTTCACACACAAGGTTAGCCCTTAATGAGTTTCAGGCCTCCTACTACTCTCACCACAAGGGTCGGTCCGCTTTAAGTGAGACTAACTGACTCCTTAGAGTGTCAAGATGAAATCCTTACCTTGAATCCTTACCAAGTTATATAGATAGGGCACCACCATGGACACCCACTAACATGGGCCATGGAATTACGTCCCGACCATTAAAGCACGACCCTGGAATCCCACCTAGAGATTTCCAAGGAATTATGCACTGACACAGACCATGCATACCGGACCAATCAAGAAAGACTTATCACCCATATACATATGCATCACATACCAGCTCTTGATAATTCACCTCCTTCGTTTCTTTCCCAGTGGTTCTATATACATCCATTTCTCCTAAACCATAAATATGGGATTTCAGTTCATGCGAATACCATGTCACTTTAACACCAACCATCTCATTTAGTTTACATGCCAAGTTCATAGCATACCCATCATTCACCATTCATGAATCATGTCACACATATATATAGCATTTCATCACATGTTTTTTTTTCATCATAACAATCATACTCAAGCAACTGTCAATCATCCAAGAACAATAAACAACCAAGCGTCACACTGCTTCGCCCATCTCCTTGCTCAGGCGAGAGGCTCTCGCTCAGACGAGCCCATTCGCCTAGGCGAGGGCTCGAAAAGGGGAACAGTAGCCTCACGCGGGATCTCGCTTAGGCGAGACCCTTCTCGCATGGGCGAGACCCTTCTCGCATGGGCGAGATGCTCGCTTGCTCAGAAAGGACGTGGGTCGCCTGAGCAACCGTTCGCGTGAAGCAGCTTGGGCGAGCCCCTGTTGATCTCGCCTAGGCGAGACATGCTCGCTTAGGGGAGAAAACCAGTGCCCATCATTGTTCTCTCGTGCAACAATCCAATATTACCACCAAACCAACGTAATATCATCTCATAAGCTCACAGTAGCATGCCATCCCATCAAATCATAAAATATCATCAAGCAATCACGAAAGAAACACAGATTTGGCAAAAACCCTAACTTCCCTTACCTGGTAATGAGCTAGTAGACTATCCCTACACGACCTCGACACTGAACAAAGAGTGCAGCAGCTCTAGGAACAAGGATTAGTGGCTGAAAGGAACAGTGGGACAAACAGAACGGGTCACTAAGATTAGCCTCAAGGAAATGCCGAAAATAAAGCTAGAGAAAGACTACTACGAGTTCAGAAGCAACTTACATGGAGAGGAAGGGCTTAAGTTTGCTTCGGGAAGTTGACAGCCAACCCTAGTAGAGTGTTCTGAAAAGGAACAGGGCAGCTTCTTAGGTTTTGTTTTCGTAAAAGTGAGGCTGAAAGGGAACCCTAGTAGCTGGAATAGAAATTGGTTCCTTGGTTTATTCTTTCGTATATACACAACAAACAACTTGATATCCCTGAAGAAAATGAGATGCTAAAAAGGGAATGGTTTAAACTAGTAAATTGTAACCAGCATTTAGGATCAGTTTTCCAATGATTTCAATTGCATACATCTCAAATTTTCTAGCACCATAAAGGGAGATAACAAAACAATGAACCAAACTAGGGCGATCTTAGAATAAAAGAGGCATAGATATGTAATTTTCTTTTGGCTTCTACTTTGTGAGACACTATCTCTAATTGAGATACAATTCTTTTGGTTTATTCTTGTAATGCTCTGATGGGATGAGGAATGAGCATGTCTTTTTGACTCCATAGCAAATCTATGTTAGAACTCCATATATTCCAGACATTATTGAGAAATGTATAGCAAAAAGGCTCATTTTCATTAGTGTCAAGAGTTGTCGGTAAGCTGAAAACAACACAATATTATATGGTAAACAAATAAGTTGTTCAATTTTCAAGTTAACAATTTATAGTCTCAAATCAACCTTTCTCTATAAGTCCACAAGGTCGACTACCCACCTTCATGATGTAATCAACTACTAGCTATAACTGACCTGAAGCAGAATCCAACACTAAATGAGAATAAACAATCTAATCAATAGCCACATGTTAATAAGAGTGTATAAGAACATGAATATAAGAAATGGAAAAGAAGAATTCAAGTTTTAACTACAAAAGTTGCATATATTTTGTTCCTGCAGAGAACAAACAAGAGATTAGACACAAGCGTCACCTTACCATGTAGTCCGCTATCTCTTCAGTTGGCCTCTTCCCGGTCAATACGTGTCGGCTTGGACCCAGGAGGGGTTACCTGCAGAAGGGTCTCCGAAGCTCAAGTTAGTCAAAGCTCTCAGAGAGTCAAATCAGTGATTAATGAATGCGTACCTTTAATTACTGGGGTCCACGTGTATTTATAGAGCATTAAATGACGTTTGACCATTTCATGGGCTGGGTTTTGACTTGGGCTCTAGTTTGGGCCATGAATGGGCCTGGGCCCCAAATCAGGCCCTTGAAACCTATTGAAGGCGGGACATCGATGTTAGTTAACGTTCTAGGCAAGTAGTCGGTCTCGACCGGCTACTTGCCTAGATGGCTTGTGCTGGTGGTGTCCGGGTACTAGATA
>Ga0214544_1011835_pt1 | contig 11785 bp, 9 predicted proteins | sample CNSS3metaG_FD_160074 | JGI IMG/M metagenome (GOLD analysis project Ga0214544, IMG submission 160074) | Root nodule microbial communities from cowpea collected in UCLA plant growth center, Los Angeles, California, USA - CNSS3 | ecosystem: Host-associated > Plants > Roots > Nodule | place: USA...
ATCTTGCAAGGGTCCCAGATTATTTATGGCTTTCAGAGGATGGAATGTGTGTACAGGTATAAATACATCTCAGTTAATATCATCTTAATTATTTTTAATCTCTGAATATACGATAACCATAGAAGATAATAACTTAATTAATGCAATTGTGTATTTATAATGTAGGGAATTAATACGCAAACATGGGATGCTGGTTTCATGGTTCAAGCTTTTCTTGCTACTAATCTAGTTGATGATCTTGGACCCACAATTGCAAAAGCACATGATTTTCTCAAGAAGTCCCAGGTGACAATATCATAAAATTATAATTTCGCTTCCTACATAAACATACAAAAAAATTGTTGGGTGAAGTAACTTCTCCAAAATATATATAATTCATCTAACAAATTATTTTTGGACGGATAGTTCTCGTTCAAAGAATTACATATAAGTAACTAAATAATGAAGTTTAATAATTAATTATTTTTCAAAAAGAAATAGCTGTATTTTTTTTTTTATAAAGTAAGAGTATATGAAGTTTAGATTGTGAAATTGAAATTTATTTTCATTTTAAATTTTGATATATTTTTGTTTTTATTTAAATTTAAAAAAAAATATTTTTTAATTTAATAATATTTTTTTGGTTTGTTAAACGATATTTTAAATTAATATTTAAATTGGAACGTGTTAAATTGTGTATCCAATTTAGATGACAATCTGAAACGAGTTTTAATGTAAAAAAAAATGAATGTAATTGAATTAAAATCAGTATATTTATTTTTAAAGTTTAAAAATTAAAATATATTGAAATTTATGATGTTATATATATATATATATATATTTATTTAGAGATTAAAAATATATTTAATTTTTCTTTTATATATGAGGTGGTATTTTTCTCCTTACTAAATTTTTTTAAAGTAAACATTTCCTTAAGTCTGTATAAACATTCGCTTAAATCTGTATTTTGATTTTCAGCGTTTAATACGAATTTAATTGGGATGCGGACTTATAAAATTTTAATAGTCATACTACAATAATGAAATATTATAAGTATTATAAGTCATATAATTACATTATAAAATAGTATGAGTGTTGAAAATTTATAAGAATTGTAAAAATATGAGAAATATAAAATATATTAGATACAAGATATATGTTACAAGATAAATTTTTTATTTATTTTATTCATATATATAGTAAAATAAAAAGTCAAATGACTTTTACAAAAAATTTTTTTAAGAAATAAGTCATAAAATTATTGATTTAAAAATTTTTCCTTTTCAAATACGAATATAATGGAATATAAACTTAAATAAATGTAGATTTTAAACGAATTTTTATGTTAATGAATCTCGTAAATATCTCATTAGTTTTATTCAGTAATAATGAGTTAATATTGTAATATTATAGGTGGTAGAAAACCGTTTAGGGGATTTTAAGAGTATGCTTCATCACATTTGTAAAGGGTCGTGGACCATGGCTGACAGAGACCATGGATTACAACTTTCTGACTGCACTGCAGAATGTCTGAAGGTATTTTACTATTTAGTTTACAAAACATTTTAATTTATTAAAAATTTATGAATAACAAGACGTATATGTTACAGGGTTTTTAACTTACTAATCATCCATGTTTCAGTGTTGTTTACTTTTATCAATGTTGCAAGAAGAGATTGTAGGAGAAAAATTGGAACCTGAAAGGTTATATGACGCGGTCAATTTTATATTGTCACTTCAGGTGAGTATTCTAAACTTTGTGGTAGCCCACTTTTCAATTTCATATGATTAATTTTGTAATCAACGGTCTGTTGTCTTTATTTTTGTGAAAAAATTGCAAAAATAGTAGGATGGTAGAAAAAAATGGCAAAAATTCGTGATGAATAGTTAATATACATGGGTACCAGATACTTAAGGATTTGTTTACAAACGAATCGGATAATATTATCCGTACTTCTGAGTATATATTATCTGGGCAAAATTAAAATTTAATTTATATTTATTAACTTAAATTTAATTAAAATTAAAATTTAATTTATATTTTATTATATTAGATTAATGAAAATTAAAATTTAATTTATATTTATATTTAATTTATATTATATATATATATATATATTTTTTTTGTAATTTTATATAAAAAATTTATAAAATATATATCTTTTGTAAATATTTGCGAGCATGCGAGTATTCACGAGTACCAAAAATTTTTAAAAAGATTCGCAGATATTTTTTAAACAGGTACTTGTTAAATAAACAAATAGATAACGGATAGATAATTTATTTACTGGTTGAGTTATGGGTAAACACTATCCGTGTCCAATTGTCATCCTAATCTCTACATAGTTTAAAACATAAAATACTAATTATCGAGAGTAAAATCATTTCTGTTTTTTTTTTCTGCTGCTATAAAAAAGTTGTTTTATTTTTTTGTTTTACTTCCAGTGAGTTGCAGAACAGAGAGGAAAGTCAGAAAAATAGAAACCGAGAGAAGATGTAGAATGATTATTTTTCTTTCCTTCTCATAGGCAACACAAAAGACATATATAGTCTCTTAAGGAATTAACTAACTCGTGCAAAACAAAAGAAATAAACAAAGAACAAAATCTTACAGGATCTTTGCAAAACTATTTTCTAACAGAATTGCCATTGATAACGTAATCTTCCATCCGTTTCGGCCGTTTTCCCTTCCTTTTGGGCTTCACATAATAACTATATTGATATTCTAATTCATGATATTGATAAGGCTCAAATCTAATAGTCCTGTTCCAATTCTTCTTCTTAATTCATAACAACTTCCTTTTTGAGTTCTATCATATAAATCTTCAAATTACTTCCACTTCTTTTAATGTTAAGGTTTTTGTTTTACTTTAAAAAAATACATTAAATTTAATTTTTTACTTCTTAAATTTTAGGCTGACATGCTCTTAAATAATTAATTTTGTTCTTTTCCAAATAATAGTAATTATACTCCAATATATTGAATTGCAGTACAACGTTAGATTCTTTCCATTTAAATGTTAATTGTTTGATTATTCACATATTTTTCTGTAATTTAATATTTTTTTATAATTTTCCTTTACTGAAGTTTGTTCACATTAAAATTGCTTATATAAGATATTTTTACGGAACTACAAGTTTGATTACTGCAGAGTAAAAATGGAGGTGTAACAGCGTGGGAGCCAGCATTAGGTCAAAAGTGGTTGGAAGTAAGTTTGAGTTGATGATTTCTAAAATGCGTATAAATTTGTTCGCTGATGTTGATTTCATTATTTTTTGTTTATTAATTTGTAGAATCTGAATCCGGCGGAATTTCTTGCTGAAATAGTAATTGAGCACGAGTATATTGAGATTACTGGAACAACAATTCAGGCTTTAGTATTGTTCAAAAAACTATATCCAAAGCATAGAAGGGAAGAGATAGAAAAGTTCATTGTGAAAGCAAAACAGTACATTGAAGATCAACAATTACCAAACGGAAGTTGGCATGCGAACTGGGGAGTTTACTTCACGTACAGTTCCTGGTTCGCTCTCGGAGGTTTATCTGCTGCTGGAAACACTTACTCTAACTGTGCTGCCATACGTAAAGCTGTCAAATTTCTACTCTCAATACAGAATGAGGACGGTGGCTGGGGAGAAAACTATCTTTCATCTCCAATGATGGTTTGTAATTAAACCACTATTTATGATTACAATATATGAAATCTGGACACGGACACAAGACATGATTAAATTGAAAAACCATAGGAAATGAGACATGATATACGTATACATTAGATTCAAACTTTTAACTAACACAAAAATAAATCTAATTTATTTATCTAATCTCTAAAAAAGTAAAAAGTAGTGATCATATAATATTTTTTTTCTTATTTTTATAATTATAATAGAAACTTATATGATATATTTACAAGTTTATGGGTTTTTTTTAGAAAATTATTGAATTTGTAGTTATTAACATTATGTTGGACTTATGTTAAGATCATATTAAAGACAAACAAATATCTTTCAAATTGGACACTTTACTAATACGTATCTACAAGTATCCGTATTAGATAAGTGTCGGTGTTCAATAAGTGTTGATAGACATGCAACATGTCATTAATGAGACGTGTCCGGACTTCATAGATTACAATTTCCATTAGCTTAAATGTCATTAATTATAAATACTAATGATGAATGCATATGTGCGATGAAGACGTACGTGGGTCTTGAAGGGAATCGATCGCATGTTGTTCAAACAGCGTGGGCTCTAATGGCTTTAATTAATGGCGGACAGGTACTCTTCTCATTTGCATCTGCTGGATTTCAACATCTCTAATGCCTTTAAGTGTTGTTGTTATTCGTTTTCTGAATTTGGCATATGTAGGCTGAGAGAGATCCAACACCTCTTCATCGTGCTGCAAAGTTACTCATTAATTCTCAGTTAGAAGATGGTGACTGGCCCCAACAAGTACCTCTCAAATCTCTATCCTTTAAACTATGAGTCTTAGTTAATATCATTGCACCACAATTTCAATTTTTTAACGTTCGTTTGTGACGCAGGAAGCCTTGGGAGCGTACCAGAGAAGTTGCATACTTCATTACCCACTCTATAGAAATGTTTTTCCGCTGTGGGCTTTGACTGAATACCGTAACAAAGTTTTGGTGCATTCCACAACTCTCTAGCTTGAGATGTTGTAAGATCAAAAAGACAATCCCGTGCCACACAAAATTCCGACAAATAATAAATCAAAGTTGTATCAACTTTGATAACTTTATTTCTGTTTATATGGTTTTCAAATTCTGGAATAAATATACATTAAATAATACAACACAATGTATCAGGGTATTAAGTGTTTGGCAAGTGTAAATCGATGGAGTAATATATTGGACAAGTCTAAATATTATTGTATTGTTCCGAAAATAATCTGATTTAAATTAAATTGATTTACAAATAAAAATTGAAAATAACAAAACATTTTAGGATGAGAAAAAAAGTAAATTCAGAATTTAACTTGCCGATAAGAAAAAATTCAAAATTTAACTGTAAAGATGAAAAGGAATTGACACAATGGAAAAAAAAAAAAAACTTGATAGAGGAAAATATCATATAAAAGCTTAATTGAATTGGGTTTCATGATCCATTTAAAAGCAAAAAATCAAACAATATTTTTCTATTTCCTACTCTAGGATTCACACCTTAGTAAGAAGTCCTAATGTGTTAGCGACAAGTCTAAACTTTAATAAGAACCCTAATGTCTTATACCTCTCCTTGTTAAGTTTGCATTAATGATCAAAATTTTGATGTTATGAAAGACTAATGATGTACTTTATGTCTAGATGCACAATCAACTAGTAGTAGTATATTCTAGTATAGGTTATAATATAGTGTCCAATAATTATATACCCACAAATCTGCAATTAATAATTATCATGCAGTGAAAACAAGAATAGAACACAAAAGTGATGGAAATGAATTATATTGATTAATGAAATTCGCCGTTGAGAATTAAGAATACATTATACCCAAATGTAAACGAGGGAGTTAGATATTCCTAAGCATATTGAAGACTGATGGTGAAATTGAATGCCTATACCCTTCAGAATGTCCTTCTACCTTCAAGTGTAGAGATATCAAGTTTCCTATACTTTCATAATTGGATTGGGCCTAAAATTTACATTTGATTTGATACTTGAATAAATTGTAAGAGATAATTCCTTATATATATATATATATATATATATATCTTTTAATCTTTGAAGATTTCATATCTTTGAATTATTGTTCAATTATTCTGACTTAATTTGAGTAATGACGTATGGATATCTAATACAGTTGATAATCTTTGACTATTAAATATTTCACTCATTTTGTTGATAATATTTTCAAATATTGAAGATTTCCATTTATTTGTAGAATATAATACACAAATCTATCTTTTCCACTCTTATTTAATAAAACCTAAAATATTAAATAAAATATAAAATACAAACATGATAATATCAAATTATCATACCTACTTGATTATTATTATTATCCGAACTCCAATTATATTCGCATTCCATAATCTTCCACTTCACACATCTTTAGAAGCACGCACATTCTTCTCTCTCAAATTTCTATTATCACTGATGCCTTCCAACGCCATCATCCATCTCTTGTTGATTTTAAAGTCAATCTTCCACAACAAACACAAACCTACCCACTTAATTAACATACTTTGAGTAAAACCTTAAACAATCATATTAACATAGTTTAATAAATAATTCTCTTTTGTTTTCTCTTAAATTATATAAACATGAGAAGATGTATATGGACAATGATGTATAAATATTGTTATTATTGAGTGGCAAATTTTTGGAGTATTTTATTTAATAAAGGGTGTCTGGCATGGGAACTTGAGGGCCACCATTTAGCCATGATAGGAGAATTATAAATAGAATAAATACGATAATGCTAACCTATAGTGGGAGAGCTTAATATTTTGTTTGTAGTTGGTTTAACCATCCCATCTGGTATAGGAGTGGATTAGACTATCAATGGTTACAAATACTAAGAAATTTTTAGTTTAATAATAATGAAATAATTGATCTGGGTCACTCTCTTATGTATGGACAACACCAGGATTTTGATATACGTAATACTAGATTTTTGATGTTTTTTTGACAAGTACTCTATTATTAATATATTTTTGGTCAAAAAAAGATAAAAACTCTCTCATCACTCTGGATTGCAACAATCATGGGCCCTTGTTACCTTTGGCTACATGAACGAAAACAAAATAAAAGAGAGTGAATAATACTTTCCATGATTGCAGTCACTCACTTCCGTTCTCAACTCTTATCTTCCATTTATTTTTTTATCAACAAAGAATAAATATAAATTAAAGAGAGTACTTGCTCTAACTTATCTTTCATCTCCTACCCTCTGACCCATCATCTCTCTAGCAATTTTTTCTTTTCCTTTGGTTAAAAACAGCCGCAACAACCATTAAGATGTTGGGTTATATTCTCAACATAAGATAAAAAAAATTATAAATTAGACCTATTTTATTAGATATATATTGGATCTATTGGAAAATAATTTTTTGACTACTAAATTTTGATAACTTTCTCTTACAATCTTAGGTGATATTTTCTAAGTGGTTTTCCATTTTTTTATTTTCTGATTCTCAATATTTCAAAACCAGTTAGAAGATGACACCTCATGTTGTAAAAAAAAGTTGTCAAAATTTAGTAGTAAAAATATCATTGTCCATTCAACATATTAAAAAAGTCAATCCATATCCACCCTTAATGTAATAGTTGTGGTTGTTTGGACTGGTTTTTCGAGACATACGAGAAAACAAATGAGACTTAAAGTATACGTATATTTATGAGGCAGAAGCAATTAAGGTTATTAAGAAAATGTGGAGGTTGAAGATAGCAGATGGAGGGAAGAGTCCATACATATTCAGCACAAACAACTTTGCAGGAAGACAAATATGGGAGTTTGATTCTGAAGCAGGAACTGATGAAGAACGAGCCCAGGTTGAAGAAGCTCGTCTACATTTCCATCAAAATCGCTTTCAGCACAAGGCATGTGCTGATCGACTTTGGCGATTTCAGGTACTTCTTCTTTCTTATCCTCAACAAAACCACACTATTCAGATTCATTAACCATCATTCATATGACTTTTAAGTAACAATGGAATAAATAATATAATTATATGCTCCATTTTTTAAAGATTTTGAGGGAGAAAGACTTCAAACAAAGAATAAGAAAAGTGAAGATAGAAGATGAGGAAATTACATGGGAGAAGGCTACTCAGACCATTAAGAGAGCCTCTCATTACCTCTCGGCACTGCAAACTAGTGATGGCCATTGGCCTGCTCACTTTGGGGGTTCCCACTATTTCATTCCTATAATGGTAACTTCAACTTATTCTAAATATATCATATACACTTTTTAATATTAACATTTATTTTAAATTGATTATCAAGTTTTACAAACTTAATCACGAAGTTGATTTTGATCAAAAATCTCAAATCAAAGTCATTTAAAAGGATGATTGAATTTGGTGGTTCCAAAATTATAGTTTTGAAGAAATGATATATAGGATTTGGTTTTCTCAATATCTTAGTATAACAAATTGAAATTTACAAATTTCTGTATACAACATCACTTTTCAATGTGCCTCAAACGTTGCAGATCATTTCTGTCTACAGTACAGGGAATCTTGATTCTGTAATTCAAGAAGAGCATCGTAAAGAAATTCTACGTTACTTGTATAATCATCAGGTACACTTTCAAGTTGATGTTGAAGAAAGAAAACAATACATGCTATTTTTCACCTTTTGCTTTTCCATTTGTTAAAATGATTATATCTTTAAATTATACATAACTCATGAAATTTGAAAGTTCGTTCTTAATATATACGAATTTTGGTAACCATGGGAAGAATGAAGATGGAGGGTGGGGATTACACATAGAGGGTGGAAGCACGATGTATTGTACGGCACTGAATTACGTAACATTGAGAATTCTTGGAGAAGGAGCGAATGGAGGTGATAAGAACGCTTGCGCTAAGGCCAGAAAGTGGATTCATGATCATGGTACCATTACACTTATGCCTTCATGGGGAAAGTTTTGGCTTTCGGTATGCATGCTTTCCTATTCTTTCAACACACAAATCAACAAATGTAAGTTTTTGTGTTTAATTCAAAAAATGTTATTATTGTTGCAGGTTCTTGGTATTGTTGATTGGAGTGGATGCAACCCATTGCCCCCTGAATTTTGGATACTCCCTACTTTTCTCCCCATGCATCCTGGTTAAATAATTTACTTTTATTTTTCCACTATTTAAGAAATATGACTAGTTAAATCAATATATACGCAATAATAATTCATTATTATAAGTTGACTATTATTGTATCTTATTTTCACCTTAATCAAATAATGCAGCTAAAATGTGGTATTATTGTCGGCATGTATACATGCCCATGTCATATATATATGGGAAAAGATTCGTGTATCCAGTCACACCACTAATCACAAGTTTGAGACAAGAACTCTTTACTGAACCTTATGATGAAAAGACTTGGAAAAAAGCTCGTCACAAATGTGCAAAGGTAATGAATATTTTGTCATTAGTGGAAATATTCTTGTTCAATTTAGACAAATTATAGTTCTTTTGATTAAATTGTAAAATGCGTATTCAAGCGAAGTTTAAAAAAGTGGTTGAATTTCTCAAATGGTAAAAAAAAGTGCAACCTAATCTGAAAGTTGCAGATCTAATCAATCATTTCCTCACTATGAATTTTTATTGAATTTAAAAAAAATGATTTTAAAAGTATGAAAAGGATGTTATATTGTTTTACATAATGTGAGTGTGACCAAAAGGATGCTATACTGTTTTACATATACATGACAGGAAGATCTTTATTATCCGCATCACTGGATACAAGATCTAATATGGGACACTGCTTATTTATTCACTGAGCCACTTCTCACTCGCTGGCCTTTCAATAAGATCAGAGAAAAGGCACTTGAAGTTGCAATAAAAGGTATTCACTACGAAGATCAAAATACACGATACATACAGGCTGGGTGTATCAACAAGGTAATCATCGCAATTTCAAAAGCATGTATATTATTTATAGTATATGCACCAATCGAAATTTTTAGTTTTGGTCACTTCATGTGTGTTCTTCGTAGTCTGCATCTATGCTTGCTTGCTGGGTAGAAGATCCAAATGGAGATGCCTTTAAGAAGCATCTTGCAAGGGTCGCAGATTATTTATGGCTTTCAGAAGATGGAATGTGTGTACAGGTATATAAATACATCTTAATTATTTTTAATCTCTGATAATAGAAGATGATAACTTAAATAATGTAATTGTCTAAATAATGTAGGGAATAAATACCCAAAGCTGGGATGTTGGTTTCGCCGTTCAAGCTCTTCTCGCTACTGGTCTAATTGATGATCTTGGTCCCACACTTGAAAAAGCACATGATTTTATCAAGAAATCTCAGGTGAGTATATTATTAACTTACAAATTTTTTCTTTTTATATAAACATACAAAAGAAATCTTACGTGAACTAACTTCTACAAAATATATAATTAATCTGACATTTTATTTTGGATGGATAATTGTTCTTCACATATTTACTTATAAGCAACTAAATAATGAAGTTTAATAACTAATTACTTTTTTTAAAAAATTAAGTCCTTATATTATTTAGAAATTGTGAATTTAAATTTCACATTGAAAAAAATAAAAAAATTTTGAGCAATACAAAAAAACTCACAAAATTATGATTTGAGCCCGTCATTAGAAAATATTGATTAGTTTTATTAGGCAATAAATGAATTGATATTGTAATTATAGGTAGTAGAAAACCGTTCAGGAGATTTCAAGAGTATGTTTCATCACATTTCTAAAGGGGCATGGACCTTTGCTGACAGAGATCACGGAGTACAAATCTCTGACGGCACTGCAGAATGTCTCAAGGTAATATTTAACTACTTCGGTTACAAACATTTTTATTTGTTAAAAACAACATAAATAAAACAACATGTATATGTTCCATGATTTTAACAAACTAATCATCCTGTTTCAGTGTTGTTTACTTTTATCAATGTTGCCAGAAGAGATCGTAGGAGAAAAATTGGAACCTGAAAGGATGTATGACACGGTCAATTTTATATTGTCACTTCAGGTGAGTATTATAAAATTTGTGGTAGCACACTTTTCAATTTTATATGATTAATTTGGTAATCAATGATTTATGATCTTAGTTTTTGTGAAAATGGAAACTAAAAAAGATTGTATAAAGCACAGGAGTGCGTAATCCACATCTACATAAGTTAAACATAAAATACTTTTTATACTTATTATCAAAGTAAACTATTTCTGTTGTTTCTGTTGCTATAAAACAAGTTATTTTGTTTTTTGTTTAGCATACAAAATCTTAAATTTACGTTGGGTTGTTTCTTTTTAGGTTAAGATTTTGTTTTACTCTAAAATACATTATATTTAATTTTACTTCTTAAATTTTTGGTCGGCATGCTCTTAAGTAATTACTTAAAAAAATTCTTTTTCTTCTCTAAATCTTAGTAATGGTACACCAATATATTGAATTGCAGTACAACGGTATGTTCTTTACATTCAAATTATAATTGTTTTGATTATTCGCATGTTTTTTTTTACGGAACTACAAGTTTGATTACTGCAGAGCAAAAATGGAGGTTTACCTGTGTGGGAGCCTGCAAAAGCTCAAAAGTGGTTGGAAGTAAGTCTGAATTAATGATTTCTGTAATGTGTATAAATATGTTTGCCGATGTTGACTTCATTATTTTTGTTGTGGTTAATTTGTAGAATCTGAATCCGGCGGAATTTCTTGCTGACATAGTAATTGAGCACGAGTGTATTGAGTGTACTGGATCAGCACTTCAGGCTTTAGTATTGTTCAAAAAACTATATCCAAAGCATAGAAGGGAAGAGATAGAGAAGTTCATTGTGAAAGCAACTAAGTACATTGAAAATCAACAATTACCGAATGGAACTTGGCACGCCAACTGGGCGGTTTGCTTCACTTACAGTTCCTGGTTCGCACTCGGAGGTTTAGCTGCTGCTGGAAACACTTACTCTAACTGTGCTGCCATGCGTAAAGCTGTGAATTTTCTACTCTCAATACAAAATGATGATGGTGGGTGGGGAGAAAGTTATCTTTCATGTTCAATGAAGGTTTGTAATTAAACCACTATTATTTATGATCACAATTTCCATTAGATTCAATTTCATTAATTATAAATATTAATGAATGCATATGTTCCACGAA